>ENA-UONS01002694-UONS01002694.1-human-gut-metagenome-genome-assembly--contig:-CS19-NODE-2694-length-13434-cov-8.977577_pt1 | contig 13434 bp, 10 predicted proteins | sample MGYA00242458_ERZ724005 | MGnify/ENA metagenome assembly ERZ724005
AAATGACGAATGCTCTTTGACAGCTAAATGCTGTAAGAACATTCGTCATGGTGCGGATAAGAGGACTTGAACCTCCACCGAGTTGCCCCGATTAGAACCTGAATCTAACGCGTCTGCCAATTCCGCCATATCCGCTTATTTTGTTTTTGTCCGCGAGCTGTTCGGCTCGGAACGTTGATAATTATACCATGGATTCCAAAAATGTCAAGCATTTTCTCCAAAAAAGTTCTACTTCTTTTTATCCAGCGTATCTGCGGCAAAAATCCCCGCCGCAGGCGGAATTTCCGGCCACGGCGGGGCGCATTCATTTCTGCTTTTCCGTTCTTTTGTGCACCATGGATCCTCAGTGCTCTTCCGCGGCAAAGTCTAGCGGCTTGCTGTCACCGTCTTCGTCGATCATCCGGTAGCCGACGCCCAGCTCATTGAGGATATAATTGTTGCTGCCCGGGCGGCTGCCCAGCTTTTTGCGGATATTGGCCATGTTGACCTGCAATTTCTTGGTGCTTCCGCAGTCCGTATCGCCCCAGATGGCCCGGACAATGGCGGCATAGGTCATCACACGGCCCGCGTGCTCGGAGAGGAACGCCACAATGTTGTACTCGGTCTGGGTCAGCTTGATCTCCTGCCCGGCCACAAACACCTTACGGCGCTCATAGTTGATCTCCAGATCCTGTGCCGTAAACGTCCCGGTGGGCAGGCTGCCCGCCGTACTGTAGCGGTTGACCCGCAGGGCGGCCCGGACACGTGCCAGCAGCTCGCCGGTGCCAAAGGGCTTGGTAACATAATCATTGGCCCCCAGGTCCAGCGCCTCGATCTTATCCTGCTCCGTGGTGCGGGCCGAAAGCACCACGATCGGAGTCATGTACTTCTGGCGCACGGTGCGGATCAGCTCCAGACCGTCCCGGTCGGGCAGACCCAGATCCAGGATCACGAGGTCGGGGTTGTGGGAGGCAAACAGGGTCAGGCCCATGGAGCAGGTGTGCGCCACCAGTGCCTGATAGCCGTTGGTCTCCAGCAGCGTCTCAATGAAGCTGCAGATATTGGCCTCATCTTCCACCACAAGGACCTTGAATTTATTATTGCTCATCTTCGGTCTCCTCCGTCTCGATTTCTTCTGTCTCTAACCAGAACCGAATGGTCGTGCCCTCACCGGGTTTGCTTTCGGCTTTGATCTCACCGCCGTGGGCCTTGATGATGGCAGCACAGACCGAAAGGCCAATGCCCATGCCGTGCTTGCCGCTGTCGGCCCCGCTCTCCGAGGGCAGCGTCCCGGTAAACAGGGTGCGCAGACGCTCTTTCGGGATGCCGCAGCCGTTGTCCGCTACCTCAAACACCGCCCGGTTGCCCAGCGTGAACACCCGGAGGGTGAGCTTTGTCATCCCCTCCGCGTGGAGAACAGCGTTTTCCAAAAGATTGGTCAGCACCTGCCGGATGAGCATGGAGTCCATGGGAATGACGATGAAATCATCCGGCAGTTCCACATGGATGTTCACCCCCGGGTGCGTCTTTTTGAATTTGACCAGCACGGTGTCAATGAGTTCTTCCAGCACCGTGGGGGTCTTTTTCACCGAGACCTTTTCGCTGTCGATCCGGGTGACGGACAGCAGATTCTCCACCATCCGGTTCAACCACTGGGCATCCTCGCAGACCTCGCCCAGAAGCTTCAGCTTCTGCTCCCGGCCCAGGGAGTCGTAGTTTTCGATCACCGTGGAGCAGGCCCCGTAAATGGACGTCAGCGGGGTGCGCAGGTCGTGGGAGACGGCCCGCAAGAGGTTCGCCCGCATCTTTTCCGTCTCGCTCTCCATCCGCAGCTGCTCCTGTTTTTTGACGCGGGTGGTCAGGGTGCTGGTCATGATGGACACCACCAGCATCACGGCACCCGAGAACAGGTTTTCCGGCAGAGTGAAATTAAATGCAAAATAGGGCGAGCGGAACGCAAAGTTGACCGCCAGCATTCCGATGACCGATGCCGCCACGCCCCAGAGATAGCCCTCCGTATACATTGAGACGAAAAAAGCAGCCAGTACAAAGACCATGGATGCCACGCCGTCGATCCGGCCGCTGACCGCCTGAATGGCCGCCACGCCCGCAATCGCTGCCGCAAGTGCACCGCCCAACACGAGCATGTCTTTCCATGGGAATTTCCCTTTCACCCGCAGTCCCCCCTCGTCCGAGTTTCCTTTACCTGAAAAGTATACCACATTCTCATTTAAGATGCAGTAAATCTTCTTAGCTTGACACCTTTTTCATTTAGGGATACTATTAGGTTATCTTGATTTGTGGAGGGAAAGCTCTGATGCTATACTTTGAAAACGACTACTGTGAGGGTGCCCACCCGGCCATTTTGCAGAAATTGGTAGAGACCAACTTTGAAAAAGTTTCCGGTTACGGCACCGACCCCTATTGTGCCAGCGCCAAAGAGAAGATCCGTGCGGCCTGCGCCTGCCCGGAGGCGGATGTCTTCTTCATCTCCGGCGGCACTCAGGCCAACGCCGTGGTCATCGGCTCCATGCTCCACCGCTGGGAGGGCGTGCTGGCTGCCACCACCGGCCATGTAGCCGCCCATGAGGCCGGTGCCATCGAGTTCACGGGCCACAAGGTGCTCAGCCTGCCCCACACCAACGGCAAAGTGGCCGCCAAGGATGTGGAGAATTTCTGCAAAACATTCTACGCCGACGCCAACATGGACCATCTCGTCTTCCCCGGCATGGTCTACATCTCCCACCCCTCGGAGTACGGCACCCTGTACACCAGGGCAGAGCTGGAAGCACTTTCCGCCGTCTGCCACACCTACCACATGCCCCTGTTCATGGACGGTGCCCGGCTGGGCTACGGTCTGGTCAGCGAGGGCACCGATGTCACGCTGGCTGACATTGCCCGCCTGACCGACGTGTTCTACATCGGCGGCACCAAGGTAGGTGCCCTCTGCGGCGAGGCTGTCGTCTTCCCCCACGGCGCTCCCGCCCACTTTATGACCATGGTCAAGCAGCAGGGCGCTCTGCTGGCCAAGGGCCGCCTGATGGGTCTGCAGTTCGACGTGCTCTTCACCGACGGCCTGTACACCGAGATCAGCAAAAACGCCATTGAGACGGCCGCCGTGCTGAAAAAGGGTCTGGCGGAAAAAGGCTACCAGTTCTTCATGGACTCCCCCACCAACCAGATCTTCGTGGTCTTCCCCAACGCCCAGCTGGAAGCGCTGGAGGGCAAGGCAAAGTTCGGCTTCTGGGAAAAATACGACGACACCCACACGGTGATGCGGATCGCCACCAGCTGGGCTACCCGGATGGAGGAAGCTCGGCAGCTGCTGGCCCTGCTGTAACTGCCAAAAACAGCGGCTTGTCTTTGTGCAGGTTGTTGCTTGCATTTTCCCCCCTGGTATGATATCTTGAATTTTGAAAGGAAGGTAAGATACCCATGGGCTTTTTTGACAAGATCTTTGGCAGCAAGGCTGCCGCCACCAAATTTTCCGGCCAGAAGATGACCGTTCTGGCCCCCATCGACAGCACGGTGATCCCGCTGGAGCAGCTGCCCGATGAAACGTTTGCCACTGCCATCCTGGGCCCCGGCTGCGGCCTGGAGCCCACCGGCGATATGGTCTACGCCCCCTTTGACGGCACCGTGACCACCATTGCAGACACCCTGCACGCCGTTGGCCTGATGAGCGATGACGGCATTGAGGTTCTCATCCATGTGGGCATGGACACCGTGGAGATGCAGGGCAAGAGCTTTGAGGCACAGGTCAAGGTAGACCAGAAAGTCAAAGCCGGCACCCCGCTGCTCAAGATCGACCTGGACGCCATCCGTGCAGCGGGCCACCCCACGGCCACGGCTCTCATCGTGACCAACGCGGACGATCTGCCCGAAATGCAGATCGTGGGCGGCGGCATCGTGGCCGCAGGCGCTCCCCTGTTCAAATTTGAAAAGTAAAGTTCACTTTACAAAACACAAAAGCGCAGCGATATGCACTCTGTTTATCAGAGTCAGCACATCGCTGCGCTTATTTTTCTTGGGCAGCATCCTTGCCCTCTCCGTCATTGCTTACGCAATGCCACCTCTCCCAAAGTGAGAGGCTTTGGCAATCCCCACAAACAACATCTCTTTGCCAAGGGCTCACCCCTTTGGGGGAGCTGTCGAGCGGAGCGAGACTGAGAGGGCATTATAAGAGATTTAATTTCCGCGCGGCGGCAAGGGCTTCCACCTTGTTGCTGGTACCCAGTTTGTGGTAGGCCTGCTCGCACTGGTATTTGACGCTCCGCTCACTGAGCTGGAGCTGCCGGGCGATCTCAGACCGGGTCAGGCCCCGATCCTGCAGCCGCAGCACCTGCAGGGCCCGCTCACTCAGCTGCACCGCGCCCGGCAGTGCCGCCGGAGCATTGGTGCTCAGGTAGAGCGGATAAGCCTCAGCCATGGTGCGGGTCTTGCCCAGCACTTCCTGCCAATAGGCCTCGTCCACGCCCTCCGGGCAGCCAAGCTCCTGCAGCAGGGGCAGCAGCGCCGCGCCCTCCCGGCAGAACAGCCGGACAAAGTGGTAGCTTTCGGCCCGGCGGAGCACCTGGGTCAGCTCCGTTTTCCACAGCGGGTTCCCGGTGCGGTAACGGATGATGGATTCCAGCAGGTCGCCAGGGCCGCTTTTCCATATTGGCATAGCTGCGCAGCCGCATGAGGATCTGCGCGGTTTTATCATACCGCTGCTGCGCCATGTACACCCGGACAAAGGTATTGTAGCAGTACCGTTCCAGCACATTGAAATGGATCTCGTTCTGGGGCTCGTTCTCCATCCAGCGGACCGCGTCCTCTACCCGGCCCTGCCAGAGCTTGATCCGGCTCTGCATGGCCCGCACGTTCCGCACCACGCGGCGGGCACCACGCTGCCGGGCGCGGGTCTCCATCTCTTCCAGTGTCTTGACCGAGTCGCCCGGATGGCCGGTGACCAGATACACCCGGGCCACCAGCGCCGCGCCCACAAACTCCAGCTCAAACTTGCCGCCATTCATGGTCTCCATCAGGCCCCGGTTGGCAAGCTCCAGCACCTTGTAGATGTTGCCGCCCTTTTCAAACAGGCTCTCCGCCAGGCCAATGGACACCAGCCCCTTGGAGTAGGGGCCCAGTACCTCGCCCACATGCTTTTCCAGCTGGAACGCCATGGTCTGATCATCCCGCGTCCAATCGCAGAAGTCCTTGCTGCCATTGATGAGGGAGGGCTGGCCGCCCGTCACCGAGAACTCCGGCATCACCAGACGCTCGGTTTGGATCTTCCGGGCAGCCTCGTCCAGTACCTCGATGAGGTTGGTGCTGCCCCGGTGGGGCAGACTGATGTCCAGATAGACCAGCCAGCTCTCCGCCAGGCGGTGCTCCTCCGGGTCCGGGTGGTCCGCGGCATATTCCTGCAGCACGGCATACCAGCGCTCGCTCTCCGTGGCGTTCAGCGCCAACGAGTAGAGCATACTCCGCGCCGCGATCAGGTCGGGCGAGGAGCGTACTTCCTCCTCCGGCAGGGCCAGATAGGCGGGCGTCAGCTCATAGTAATAGCCACCGCCGGGGTAGCGGCGGGCGTTGTCGATGAGGAGGGCGTGGATCTCTTTCTCGCACTGGCCGTCCTGATACAGCTTCAGTGCCCGGGGGATGTTGCCCTCTTTTTCGCAGATGGTGCCTGCACGGCGGAGCAGCTCATTTTTCCGCACCCGATCGCAGACCGTCTCCATCCGCAGCTTCATGCTGTTGATGACGGCGGGCCGCAGGGTGTAACCGCCGTCTTTGAAGCTGAACAGGTTGCCCATCTCGGCAGCCTGGGCCAGCAGGCGGTTCACATCGCTCCGCCCGGTCATCTCTTCCGCCTGCTGGATGGTAAAATGCTCCAGCAGCGAAAGCTGCATCATCATCTCCCGGATCTCTTCCGGCCACTCGCTGTAAATGGCCTGATTGAGGTACTCGTAAAACTTCCGGGTCAGGTCATTCATCAGCTCCTCCGTATAGCTGGAGCCCTGGCTCATCTCCACAGCCAGCAGCCGGGCCCCCAACGGGCTGCCCTCTACCAGCGGGATGATCCGCTTTTCCAGCAGGTTCCGGGGCAGCTGAACGCCCCACGAAAGGTACAGCTGGGCAATCTCCTTCTCGGAAAGCCTCAGGTCTTCCTCCGGGATGACACTGAGACGGCCATTGACGTAGGGCCCTGTCAGCCAGCTGGGCAGCGGGCAGCGGCCCGCCAGAACGAGCCACAACCCCGGCTGATCCAGCATGGACACGATCTCCCGCCGGACGGCCGGGTCCAGCACCCGGGCCAGGTCGTCGATGACCATGGTGGCTTCTGCCGGCAGCGCGATCTCCTGCAGAGTCTCCACGGTCAGGCCCTCGCCGCTGAGCCAGATATGCCTGCGCCGCCGCAGATAGCGGTGGAGCAGCTCCGTCTTGCCATAGCCCGTGGCCGCGTAAAGGTAAACATTCTGCCGCCGCGCGCCTGCCATCCGCAGTTTATCCCATGCAGCTTTGGGGTGGATGTAATTGTCTTTCTGAAAATTTGGGTAATGTTCCATTTCCGCCATTCGCTATTCCCCCTTGGGAGCGTCCTCCTACGGCGTCTTCCCGCACTGCCGCAGGGCCGCCTGCACCTCATTCCCGTGACGGTGCAGGTCCGATACTCAGGTTTTCTGCGGCTGATACCGCAGCACTTTTTCCGAAAAATGCCCGTTAAAAAACTGGATGACCGGCCCCAGGCAGAACGCGCAGATCAGCGTGCCCAGCCCTACCAGGCCGCCCAGCATCCAGCAGGCCAACGCGCAGACCGCGTCCATGAAGACACGGCAGCCAAAGTAGGGCACGGGCGTGTGGTCCCGCAGCTCCAGCGCCAGCGCGTCGTAAGGGGCGATGCCAAGGTCTGCCGTCTGGTAGAGCGAAGCCCCCAACGCGGTAACGATGACCGCTGCCGCCACCCAGAGCAGCTGCTCCGGCAAAGACGCCGCCGGGCCGAAAAACGCTGCAATGGGGTCATAGAACGCGGTGACGATGAAACCGATGCAGATGCCGTTGACGAATGTGCCAAGGCCGATGTACTGCCGCCCCACCCAGATCTCAATGGCGAACATCAGGAGATTGGCGGCAATATTCTGCACTCCCAGCGAGATGCCAAAGAGCTCCGCCAGACGCATATTCAGAGCGCTGATGGAATCGTTGCCGAGATGTGACTGCTTGAACAGGGCGATGCCCAGTCCAATGATGACGATGCCGACGACCATCCCGATCACCCGGCGGGCCGAGGGCTTTTGCAGGAGCGTACCATTCATGGGGGTCTTCCTCCCTTGTTTTGTTGGTTCCATTATACGCCAGGTACCGCAAAGAAGCAAATTCTTTCCCCACTTTTTTTGCCTGTCCGCTGCAAAAAATTCAGTTTCGCAGTTTCTGCTCGATCGCTGCCTTGTCCAGCCCCTCGCCAATCACGATGAGCACCTGCTGGCCCTGTGCCAGCGGGCTCGCCGTCAGGCCGTCGGCGGTAGCGTTCAGCTCCACCCACTGGCCGTTTTCCTCCACAAAGCCTTTCACCCGCAGCACCCGCCCGCAGGCCGGGTCGGTGAACAGGCCGGGGATGTTCCGTTCCAGCCGGGCACGGGGCAGCCCCAGCTCCAGAAAATACGCCGAGGAAAAGGCCTCGTGCTCCTCAAAATGCAGCTTTTCACAGCTGGCCTGCCGCATCCCGCAGCGGGCGATCCGGGCCATGTCCGCTTCCGTGAGGGCGGCCCAGTCTTTCGCCAGGATCTCCTCCGGCTGGAACACCCGGCTGCACTTGCAGGCCGTCAGTGCCCGTTTCAGGTGGGCCACGGCAGCTTCACACTGGCCGGGTTTGGCCAGCTGGCCGCGGCTCAGCAGCACAAGGCCCGCGTTGGCGCACTCGGAGGCCAGGATATAATCCGCCTGCGGCGAGAGCTGTTCCGGCAGCAGAGCGTCCACAATGGCGATCACATTGCCCAGCTGATACCAGCGGTCCAGCGGGTCATCCCGCAGCACGTCAAAAAACTCGTCCACATCAAAAATGCCGCTGGGCTCCACCAGCACCCGGGTAAAACCCCGCATGGCCATGGAGATGAGCTTGGTGCGCATCCGGCGCTGGTGGGTGTCACAGTCACACCCGCCGCTGATCGTCTCGATCTCGCACCCCAGTTCCAGCAGGTCCTGTACCAGCATGGCGTCCACATTCACCGCGCCAAAATCGTTTTCCAGGATGCAGACACGTTCCCCCTGCCCGGCCAGATATGCCGCGTACCGCCGCAGGAATGTTGTCTTGCCCGCTCCCAGAAAGCCCGTGATGAGGTCTACCTGTACCATCTTGTATCTCCTCCGTTTCCAGTCGATTCCATTCAGAGTTAGTATAGCCTGTCCAGCGGGCATTGTCAAAAGAAAACAGGCCATTTCCCGCAGGAAATGGCCCGTTTTTGCCGCAATGATCTAAATTTTACAAGAATTCCACACTGCCGTCCTCGATGTGATACATCGCACCGACGACCCGCAGGCCGGTTTCCTCTTCCATGTGGTGGATGCACAGGCTCTTCTCGATCTCCTGCACACTGTGCCGCACGTTCCTGCAGCTGGCCTTATAGGGGTCTTTTTCATCGCCAATGGCTTTTTTGATCTCATCGGTGATGTACTTGAGATACCCCTCCGGCTCGTAGTGGATGGCGGCATCCACCGCGCCGCAGTGGGTGTGGCCCAGCACCACCACCAACCGGCAGCCCAGGTGCCCGGCCGCGTACTCGATGCTGCCCAGCTGCTGGTCGTCGATCACATTGCCCGCCAGCCGGATGACGAACAGCTCCCCGATGCCGGCTGAGAAGATGCTCTCCGGGATGACCCGGGAGTCCGAGCAGGTGACGATGATGGCGTAGGGGGACTGACCTTTCGCCCAGGTGGCCAGCCGGACGTGGCGGGAGATATCGCCGTGTCCGCTTTCCGCATTGAGATATTTGAGGTTGCCCGCCGCCAGACGATAGATGGCGTCGGCCGCGGTGCAGACAGGGGTTTGGTTCATTGCAGCAGCCTCCTTTGAGGGATTCAGAATGGGGATCGGGATTTTTCAAAAAAGCCGCCCGGGCTGCCCTTGCGGGAAGCGGCCGAGCGGCGGAATGGGGAACTTAGAACGTGATGACGCCGAGGATCAGGCCTGCGACCAGGCAGATGAGGGACACGCCCCACTGCCAGCCAAAGCAGTACTTGATGTGATCCTTGATCTCGACACCGGCCAGACCGATGCCCAGATAGGTAGCGGGAGCCACCGGGCTGATGAAGGTAGCGCAGTTGCGGCAGACGACCATTGCGATGGCGATGTGAGCCGGGTTGACGCCGAACTGGTTGCCAACGCTGACCAGAACGGGCAGCAGGCCGTAGAAGTAGGAGTCGGTATCGAACAGCAGAGCCAGAGGCACGCTCAGGATGCCGATGATGATGGGCAGGAAACGGCCCAGAGATGCCGGGATGAAGCTTGCCATGACGACTGCCATCTTCTCCATGATGCCGCTCTTGCTCAGGACACCGAGGAAGACACCGGCACACAGAATGGTGGAAGCCATGCTCAGGCCAGCGGAAGCGTGGCTCTTGATGATGGAGTTGTGCAGCTTCTTGCCGCGGTAGTTGACCAGAATGCCCAGAGCGCAGCCGACCATGAAGACGTAGTAAGAGGGGAAGATGTCCAGAACCAGCACGATGATGACGGCCAGAGTCAGGATGACGTTGAAGATGAAGTTCTGGGGACGAGCCAGAGTCTCGTCCTTCTTGCCGTCGTCGGAGTCGTCGTACTTGCCGGCGTCCTCAGCAACGATGGCATCGCCGAGCTTTGCGATGCGCTTCTTCTCCTGCAGGCCCCAGAAGATGGCGGTGCCGACAGCCAGCACCAGACCGACGATCTGCATGGGCATGAGCTGGAACCACAGGTCGTTGGGCTCCATCTCGATGACGCTTGCAGCGCGCATGGTGGGGCCGCCCCAGGGCATCAGGTTCATGACGCCCATTGCGGTGACGCAGATGAGCAGCAGGGTCTCACGGCGCATGTGCAGGCGCTTGTAGACGGGCAGCATGGCGGGGATGGTGATGAGGAAGGTGGAAGCGCCGCCGCCGTCCAGATGGCCGATGATGGCGATGAGGCAGGTCATCAGAGCAACGCCGACGACGTTGTTGCCGACCTTCTTCATCAGCGCGCCGATGATCTTGTCGAACATGCCTGCATCGGTCATGACGCCGAAGAACAGGACGGAGAAGATGAACAGGACAGCCGTACCGTGGACGCCCTTGACGCCCTCCTTGATAAAGCCAGCCATTTCATCCAGGGTGAAAGCACCGGTAGCCACCAGAATGGCTGCGGTGATGGTCGAGACGCTGACGAATGCCAGTGCAGGGACCGTGACATTGCGCAGCAGCAGGACGATGACCGCAATCACCGTTGCAAAGCCGAGCAGAGCGAGGATCGTATCACTCATGTTGGTTAACATCCTTTCCTTTTTCCGTATACGGGATGGCATTCCAGTTTCTACTGGACTTCCATTCCCTCTTTCGATGGTTCCAGTATAGCCCTGTAAACTTACACGCCAAAGTGCCGTCCATTACGGTTTGTTAAGAAAGGACTTAATATCCTGTAAGAGTCCGTATGCTTACTTGTATACAATTATTTCTGCTTCTCGCTCCGCCTGCAGGCACGAATTTCTTCCAGCAGGGTGGCGGCGGAGACCGGCTTCAGGATGTAACCGTCGATCACGCCATGGCGGCGGGCATCCACGATCTCACGGGTGGGAATGCTGGTCATCACGATGCGGGTCAGAGCCGGGTACTTGCCCTGAATGGACATGCAGAGCTCCACGCCGCTGCCGCCGGTCAGGCTCTCGTCGATGGCCAGGGCGTCAAAGGGCTGGGTCTCCAGCAGGGTGCGTACCTCGCCCCGGCGGGAACAGGTGAGCACTTCCAAGCCAAAACGGCCGAAATCTTTCTCCAGCAAATTGAGCACTTTCTTGTTGTCGTCCGCAGCCAGGATGCGCAGCTTGTGGTCCACGCCCCACTGCACCTGTTCCCGGGCGCGCTGCTGCTCCAGCACGGGCAGGTAGATATCGAACGTTGTCCCCTGGCCAAGGGTGCTCTCGGCCAGGATGTGGCCCCGGTGGGTGCTGATGATCTGCTCCGCCAATGCCAAGCCCAGGCCGGTGCCCTCGCCCGGCTTTTTGGTGGTGAAGAACGGCTCAAAGATGTGGACCAGCGTGTCTTTCTCCATACCGCAGCCGGTGTCCGTGACGCTGACGCGGACATAGCTCTGCCAGTCGTCCGAGATCTTTTCCTCGGGGATCCGGGCCGCCAGCTCCTCCCGGGGGACAACTTTTGCCCGCAGGGTCAGGCTGCCCTCCCCCACGCCGATGGCGTGGATGCCGTTGATGCAGATATTCAGCAGCACCTGCTGCAGCTGGGTGCTGTTGCCCAGCACGTTTTCGCCGTGCAGCTCCAGCTCCTGCCGCAGCCGCACCTGTTTGGGGCAGTTGGTCTCCACCAGCTTGCAGGTGTGCTCGACGAGGCTTTCCACGGGCACCGCGTCATAGACCGTTTCCACGTTCTTCCGGCTCATGGAAGAAATTTGCTTCACCACGTCCCGGGCCTTTTCGGCAGCTTCGCTGATCTCCCGGGCGTTGTCATAAATTTCACTCTCGGGGTCGGCGTCGGCCATAATGAGGTCGGCATAGCCCGTGATGGGGGTGAGGAAGTTGTTGAACTCGTGGGCGATGCCGCCCGTCAGGGTACCCATGAGCTGGAGCCGCTGGTCGTGCGCCAGAGACTCCCGGCTCTTCTGCAGCTCTTCCAGCGCCTCGTTGACCTCCTGCAGGTCGTTGATCTTGGTCACGCTGCGCTGGTTCTTCCGCTGCAAACGGAACATCATCCCGGTAAACAGCACCAGAACCACCGCAACGGCGCTGAACATGAGCGCCATCTTCAAAAAGCTGTCCCGCACCGGCTGGTAGAGATCGTCGTAATCCACCACGGCGCTGACGATCCAGAAGCTGCTCCCCACATCCAGATGCCGGAACGCGCTGATCTTATGCACCCGGGGCAGTTTGGGGTCGGTCCACCAGTAGGAGTAATAATCCCGGATGCCGGAGTCCTGTGTCCGCTGGGCCTTGAGCAGCTCGCTCAGGCTGGTCAGGTCCAGATCTTTGTAGGCATAGAGCTTCTGGCGGCCATCCACCACCTGGATGCCCCACTGGGCCGATTCCGGGTGCATGACCACCATGTCATTGGCGTTTTTGATCATCACATAGCCGTTGGTGCCCACCCGGATGTCCGAGACCAGCTGCTTGTAGAGGGTGGTGGAATCCACCACCAGGCAGACGCTCTGCTCCCCCGCCGCTTTTTTCAGCACCAGATAATGGGTATCGCCCCGGTGGTACTGCCAGTAAGAAACGCCCTCCGACCGGGTAATGAGAACATCTCTCAGGGCGGTAATGCCGTAGCAGCGGTAAACGACGCTGCCATCGTTGTCCTCCAGCCAGAGATCACGCAGGGTATCGCTGGGGGCCACCGTGGGCTTATAGTCCGGGTTTGCTTCCACCTTGGCAACCGCGGAGTCCAGGCGGTCGAGGTACTCCTCCAGCGAAAACTCGATGCTGTCGGCCAGGCTCTGCACCACCAGCTCCATCTGACGGGTCTGGCTTTCCATCAGGGCCGTGCTGTAATCTTTCCAGACCAGATTTGCCACAATGGCCAGTATGACCAGAAGAACGGCTCCCACAACCATTGGCACCCAGAGGGTGTGGAGCGTTTCCAGGGTGGAGCGCTTTTCCTGCGCGTTCGGCTTGTTCGGTTTCATGGCGGTTTCTCCTTTCAGCCGGGCAGGTTCTTGCTCTTCCTGGCTAAAAATGTTATACTGTTAATTAAGTATCAATTTCAAGTGTCAATTTCGACGGTTTTGGTCAGAGGAAGTACGGTGAAGCAACCATGTCTTACCATGTTCTTATTGTAGACGATGATCCGGCAATTTGCAAACTTTTATCCAAAGTAATGGTCAGCAACGAGATGGAGCCCCTTGTGGTGAACAGCGGCGCGGCGGCACTGGACCTCATCGCGCGGCAGAGCAACACGCTGGATATGATCTTAATGGACATCACCCTGGGCGATATGGAGGGCTTTGATGTCATCCAGACCATCCGCCGTAACGGCGTCACCACCCCGGTCATCATCATCAGCGGCCGCAACGAGGATTACGATTTCATGTACGGCCTCTCGCTGGGTGCTGACGATTATGTCACCAAGCCGTTCCGCCCGCAGATCTTAGGGGCCAAGGTCAAAGCCCTCATCCGCCGGAGCAAGAGCTTCTCTCAGGAGAACAGCCAGCAGATCAGCTGCGGGCCGTTCCTCTGCGACACCACCACCATGCGGTTTTACAAAAACAATGTGGAGCTCAACCTCTCGGAGAAAGAGCGCTCC
>ENA-UONS01002695-UONS01002695.1-human-gut-metagenome-genome-assembly--contig:-CS19-NODE-2695-length-13432-cov-8.037228_pt1 | contig 13432 bp, 7 predicted proteins | sample MGYA00242458_ERZ724005 | MGnify/ENA metagenome assembly ERZ724005
TCGGTTTTCCCGTCCTTGGAGCTGACGGAAATATCCTCGCCGTGGCTGCATACGATCGTCTTCACAATGTACAGACCCAATCCCCAGCCGTCCCGGTTCTGGGAGCGGGATTTGTCCAACTTGTGGAACCGGTCGAATACCAACGGCAGCTCGTCCGGCGGGATGGTCTCGCCGTCGTTGGAGACGGAGACGTAAGCCTTGCTGCCGCCCTCTTTGATGCGCAGCCCCAGATTGCCCCCGTCGGGGCAGAACTTCACGGCGTTGTCGATGAGATTGTAAATGACCTGCGTGATGTAGTCCGGGTTCGCCATGGTGTACACCGGGTGCTCCGGCATATCCACGTTGACGTTCAGGTGCTTGTCGTTGATCTTCTTCTCGAAGGTGATGAGCACCTGCCCGGCGCATTCCTCAAGGTCGAAGTGCATCTTCTTTTCCTCGGGTATGCCGCCCTCTTTTTGCAGCTGGGAGATGTCCAGCATACTGCGCACGAGACGGCTTAAGCGCTTCGTCTCGTCGGAGACGATGTGCAGGTAATGCTCCCGCTTGTCTTCCGGAATGGTGCCGTCCAGAATGCCGTCCACGTAGCCGGAAATGGTGGTCATGGGGGTCTTCAGCTCGTGGGAGACGTTGGCGACGAATTCCTGACGCCGGTACTCGCTCTTTTGCAGGGAGGCTGCCATGTTGTTGAAGGCAACGGCCACTTCCTCCATTTCCTCGGAGTAATCGTCGTCCAGCCGTACCCGGGCTTCCAGATCGCCGTGGCCGAAGGCGTTGGCGGTTTTCGCCAGCTCTTTCAGCGGGCGGCTCTCCCGCCGGGCAAAGGCGGTGACGGCCAGCACGGAGATCAGCACCACGAACAGCGCCGCGGTGAGGAAGATGTTGGAGATCTTATTCATGATCTGCGTGATGTCATTGGCCGGTGTGGAGACCAGCACGATGCCCCCCGCGTTCCCGTCCACGAGGATGGGGCGGGAGACCATGTAGCGGCGGTCGGAGTACAGGCCGTTGATGACCCCGGTGGCGGTGTCGCCGCCGCTGCGAATGACCTTTTGCAGATACGCCTGATTCAGCTGCAAGCCCTGATGCTCACAGCCGGAGGGTGCGTCGGAGCAGAGCACCACGTTCCCCTCGCTGTCACAGACCACGGCGTCGGCGCCGGATACCTGAGAGGCCACGGTCAGGTTCAGCTGAAACGACCGGTTGTACATTCCGCCGTTGTTAAAATAGGCGGCGGCCAGCTCTGCGATGGTGTCCGCGTTCTGCTGTAATCCGGAGACGGTGGTGTCCGTGAGGAACTGGTTGACCTTTATCTGAAAGGACGCACCCAGAATGGTCATGGCCACCAGCAGGATCGCCGCAGCGGTGAAAAAGCTGCGGCCGAAGCTACTTTTCATGCTCACAGCACCTCGAATTTGTACCCGACACCCCAGACGGTTTTCAGGCTCCACTGGTCACTGACGCCCTCCAGCTTTTCACGCAGCCGCTTTACGTGAACGTCCACGGTGCGGGAGTCGCCGAAGTAGTCGAAGCCCCATACCTCGTCCAGCAGCTGGTTGCGGGTGTAGACCCGGTTGGGAGAGGAAGCGAGGTAATAAAGCAGCTCCATCTCCTTGGGGGGCGTATCCACCTTTTTGCCGTCTACGGTCAGTTCGAAGGCGTCCATGTCGATGATAAGCTTATCGAACACAAGCCGACGCGCCTTCTTCTCCGCGGCCACGCCGGAGGTGCGCCGCAGCACTGCCTCGATGCGGGCAAGCACTTCCTTCATTTCAAAAGGCTTGGTGATATAGTCGTCAGCGCCGGTTTTCAGGCCCATGACCTTGGAATCGGTGTCGCCCTTGGCGGTGAGCATGATGATGGGGGTCTGCGCCTCGGCGCGGATGGCCTTGCACACCGACCAGCCGTCCATCACGGGCATCATCACGTCCAGCAGCACCAGATCGGGCTTGATGGCCCGGAATTTGGCAAGGCCCTGCCCGCCGTCCGCCGCCACGGTGACGGCGTAGCCCTCCTTCTCCAGATACATTTGCAGCAGCTCCGCAATATTGCGGTCATCCTCTACGATCAAAACGGAAACAGCCATGATTATCTTCCTCCCAATCCAATTTCTCTATAATTTCCCTTTCCCACTATTATAGCGAGAATTTCCGTTTTCTAGTGAACAAATTGTAAAGACTTCCACCCCAATTTATGAACGGACAAGTTGCACTTGAAAATCCGGCGCTTTGCGGGTATGATAGGGGCGGAAAACCGGGGGGACTGCCAACGTTTCCCCCAAGCTGAAAGAAGGAGACTGATTTGATGGAACTGTTAAAAGCCGTGCTTTTCGGCATTGTGGAGGGTGTCACGGAGTGGCTGCCAATTTCCTCCACGGGACATCTGATTTTACTGAACGAATTCATTACCCTGAACGTTTCCGACGAATTCCGGAGCATGTTCGACGTGGTCATCCAGCTGGGCGCGATTCTGGCCGTGATCGTCCTGTTCTTCCATAAGCTCAACCCGTTCTCCCCCACAAAGTCGGCGGGGGAAAAGAAGCAGACATGGCAGCTGTGGTTCAAGGTCATTGCCGCCATCATCCCCTCGGGCATCGTGGGCGTGCTGTTTGACGACTGGATGGAAGCCCACTTCCATAACGCCACCGTGGTCTCCATCGCGCTGATCGTCTACGGCGTGGCCTTCATTCTGGTGGAGCGGCGCAACGCCCGCCGCGTGGGGGGAAAGACGGTGGAGGACGTGTACGCCATCGATTATAAGACCGCCCTGCTCATCGGCTGCTTCCAGTGCCTGAGCCTGATCCCCGGCACCTCCCGCTCCGGCTCCACCATTCTGGGCGCGATCCTCATCGGCGTGGGACGCAGCGCCGGCGCGGAGTTCTCCTTCTTCATGGCCATCCCCACCATGCTGGGGGCGTCCGCCATCAAGGGGCTGAAGTTCCTGCTCAGCGGCGTCGCCGCCACCGGCACAGAGATCGGCGTGCTGATCGTGGGGTGCGTGGTGTCGTTTGTGGTGAGCCTGCTCGTCATCCGGGGGCTGATGGAATATGTGCGGAGGCACTCCTTCTCCGCCTTCGGCGTTTACCGCATCATCCTGGGCGTGGTGGTGCTGGTTTACTTCGCGCTGGCGGGCTAAGTGACATGTTTCGGGTTTTGTAAGCATTTTCCACAAAAAAGGAACATTCTCATTTGACAAAATACCCCGAACGCTTTATAATGAATCCGATAGGTGTGTGTGACTCTATCCCCTGAAAAATCTGAAAAGGACGGATTAGAACATGTATAAAATCGTTCGCAAGCAGGAGCTGAACGCCTCCGTCACCCTGATGGAGATCGAAGCGCCCTTTGTCGCACGTAAGGCAAAGGCCGGTCAGTTCATCATTTTCCGCATCGACGAGATGGGAGAGCGTGTTCCCCTGACCATCGCCGGTTATGACCGGGAAAAAGGTACCGTTACCATTATCTTCCAGAAGGTCGGCTTCTCCACCAACGCCCTGGGTGCGCTGAAGGAAGGCGACTACATCCATGACTTTGTCGGCCCGCTGGGCAAGCCCACCCCTGTGGAGGGCAAGAAGAAGGTCTGCGTGGTCGGCGGCGGCGTGGGCTGCGCCATCGCCCTGCCCTCTGCCAAGGCGTTCAAGGAAGCCGGTGCGGAAGTGACCGTTATCGTCGGTTTCCGCAGCAAGGACATCGTCATTCTGGAGGACGAGTTCAAGGCAACAGCCGACCGGCTGATCCTCATGACCGACGACGGTACTTACGGCCGTCACGGTCTGGTCACCCAGCCCCTGCAGGAGCTGCTGGAGGCCGGTGAGACCTTCGACGAGGTGCTGGCCATCGGCCCCGTGCCCATGATGAAGTTCGTATGCAGAACCACCCAGCCCTTCGGCGTCCATACCATGGTTTCCCTGAACCCCATCATGGTGGACGGCACCGGCATGTGCGGCGGCTGCCGCGTCGCTGTCGGCGGCGAGACCAAGTTCGCCTGCGTGGACGGCCCCGAATTCGACGGTCATCTGGTAGACTTTGCCGAGCTGACCAGCCGCAACGGCACCTACCGCGACCGGGAGGCCGAGGTCAAAGAGAACCACGTCTGCCGCATTGAGTCCATGGGCAAGGCCCTGATCAAATAAGGAGGTAATGCAAAATGGCTAACATGACCCTTACCAAGACCCCTATGCCTGAGCAGGAACCTCAGGTTCGCGCCCACAACTTCAAGGAGGTTGCGCTGGGTTATACCGCCGAAATGGCGATGGAAGAAGCAGGCCGCTGCCTGAACTGCAAGAAGCCCAAGTGCGTGGATGGCTGCCCCGTCAACGTCCGCATCCCCGAGTTCATCGCCAAGGTGCATGAGGGCGATTTCAAGGCCGCTTACGAGATCATTACATCCACCAACGCCCTGCCCGCCCTGTCCGGCCGTGTCTGCCCGCAGGAGAGCCAGTGCGAGAGCAAGTGTGTCCGGGGCATCAAGGGCGAAAGCGTCGCCATCGGCCGGTTGGAGCGGTTCGTTGCCGACTGGTACCGGGAGAACGTCAACGCCATGCCCGAGAAGGCCGTCTCCAACGGCATCAAGGTGGCCGTGGTGGGTTCCGGCCCTGCCGGTCTGACCTGCGCCAGCGACCTTGCCAAGAAGGGCTATCAGGTCTCCATTTTTGAAGCGCTGCACACCGCCGGCGGCGTGCTGGTTTACGGCATCCCCGAGTTCCGTCTGCCCAAGGCCATCGTGGCCAACGAGGTCAGGAAGCTGGAAGCCCAGGGCGTCGAGGTCATGACCAACATGGTCATCGGCCGGGTCCTGACCATTGACGAGCTGTTCGAGATGGGCTACAAGGCCGTGTTCGTCGGTTCCGGCGCGGGTCTGCCTATGTTCATGAACATCCCCGGCGAGTCTTTGAAGGGCGTTCTGTCCGCCAACGAATATCTGACCCGTACCAACCTGATGAAGGCTTACACCGAGGAAGCCGATACCCCCGTCATCAAGTCCAAGGCTGTGGCGGTGGTCGGCGGCGGCAACGTGGCCATGGACGCCGCCCGCTGCGCCATGCGTCTGGGCGCGGAGCACGTGTACATCGTCTACCGCCGTGGTGAGGCCGAAATGCCCGCCCGTCTGGAAGAGCAGCACCACGCCAAGGAAGAGGGCATCGAGTTCAAGACCCTTTGCAACCCCGTGGAGATTCTGGGCGGTGAAGATGGCCGCGTGAACGGCATTAAGTGCGTGCGCATGGAGCTGGGCGAGCCGGACGCCTCCGGACGCCGTCGTCCCATCGCCATTGAGGGCAGCGAATTTGTGCTGGACGTGGACACCGTTATTATGGCCCTCGGCACCAGCCCCAACCCCCTGATCCGCTCCACCACGCCCGGTCTGGACACCAACCGCAAGGGCGGCCTGATCGTGGACGAGAACGAGATGACCACCCGTACCGGCGTCTTCGCCGGCGGCGATGCCGTCACCGGCGCTGCCACCGTCATCCTCGCCATGGGCGCAGGCAAGAAGGGCGCGGCTGCCATCGACGCATACCTGAAGAAATAATTCAAAGCAGTAAAAAATCACCCAACGGTTCGCTGGGTGGTTGTAAAACAGTGAATGGAGCGTATCGGTGCAGATACGCTCCATTTTTCGTATGTAGTTGGGTACATCCCCTTGGCTCTCCCTCTGGGAGAGCTGTCACCGAAGGTGACTGAGAGGGTATTGCAGCCTAGTATACCCTCTCCGTCCTCGCTGCGCTCGGCCACCTCTCCCAAGGGGAGAGGCAAGGGGGACTCGTACGGTACACCAACTGCCGCGGGAGGCAGTTTGCCTTTATCCGACATTCCGGTAGTAGGTGGAGAAAGCTTCCCGGTCTTTGCTGATCAGCTCGCCGGTTTCCTTGCTGTACTTGTTCTTGTAGCTGACGGCGTAGATCACGTCTTCTCTGCTGTCGTCGTAGCCGGAAGTCATTTCAATGTAATAATCCTTTTCATCCGTACCCAGAATCCGCATTTTCACAAGATCTTCGGTGGTTTCCGCTTCGATTTTCACGGGGAAGTGGAAATTGTTGCGGAACTGGAAATCGGTGGTTCCCCAGTTCACGGCGGCGTCCAGCCCCAGAGGAAGATAGGCCACCGTGGCGCCGTGGCAGGAGCGGGTGACGACCTCCAGATCGGCAAGCAGTACGCAGTTGTACAATGTGCTGGAGCCCTGACACACGCCGCCGCCGATGGCGTCGGTCAGGCGGTTGCCGGAGTAGGCGGGGGCGGGCTTGTAGCCCTTTTCCGCCGTGCGCTCGCCCAGCGTGTCGTTGTAGGAGAAGGTTTCTCCCGGCTGAACGACGACCCCGTTGAGGGCTTCGCAGAGCAGGCGCAGATTGGTATTGCGGTTTTCATTGTCGCTGTGCTTCGTCTCGCAGGAGCCGAGGACATCCCGGAAATAAACGGCATCCCCCAGAATTTCCGGCTCCACGAACGTCATGGGAACGGAGACGGTTTCACCGGGCTTGGCCTGCGCCAGCGCCGCTTTCGCCGCGTCCAGATCGAAGGAATAGCCGTAGGAGCCGGGGACGAACCGGTATTCCGTCATGTCGAGGGAATCGTCAACGGGCGCGGTGCAGATTTCATCGTAAATGGCATCCAAGTCCAGCTCCGCGGGGGCGGATTCCGCAGGGATGTCCACGGTGACGCGGTATTCTCCCGCCCGGCAGGCGGCCACGGCCTGACTGTAAGCCCTCAGAATCTGGTCACAGGCGCTGTCCACGTCCAGATGCGCTTTGGGAACGCCCACGGTCAGTTCCAACGTCTGGCAGGGGGCGCTGGGGTCGTGGTTTTCCGTGCCGAGGTCGGGGGCGTCGCCGGTGAGGGCGTAGTGGGAGTCGCTGAATTCTGTGTCAAACTCGCTGGCATAGCCCTCCAGCGCGGTGCGGATAAATTCGGATTTTACGCTCAGATAGGGGCGCAAATCCATGTTGCCGGGGAGAGAGCCGTCGGAACGACCCATGCGGTAGGCATCGTTCACGGCGGCGCGGACGTCCACCTGAACGCCAGTGTCGGCGGGGGAGAGGGTAATGGATTCCATGGGCAGCGCCACCGTCAGGTTTTCCCGATACAGCGTCTCGTCCAGAGACGCCTGAAGGGCTTTTCTGGCCTCCCCTTTGGTCATGCCGCCAACGTCCACCCCGGCGATGGAGACGCCGTCGGCCATCCGGCAGTGATAGGGGTCGAGGGCGGGGCGGACAAGAAAGAAACCGACCGCCGCCAGCGCCAGAACCAGCACGCAAATCACAGCCACCGTGACGATTCGGCGGGAGGATACGCTTTTTTGCGGAGAATCCGCGGAAAAATGGCCGTTTGACATGGAATTTCCTCCTGAAAAAAGTCAATGCAGAAACGGAAACGTATTTTCCTCATTATACTACATTTCCCGGCAAATGCAAGGGGTGTAACAGCGGCTCTTGTGCTTCCTGCCGCTATATGGTAGAATGGGGGGCAAACGTTGCAGAGGAGAGCGGATATGGAGATCAGTCAGTTTTTCATGAATGGTGATATCAAAGGCGCTATCGCGTACATGCGGGAACATGAGGAATTCAAGGACATTCTTCCTGCATACGTGGCGATATTTGAAAATAGCAAATACCGCAGGTTTGACGTACCGGACAAGCTCAACGAGATACTCCGTTTGTACCAGATCTATTACCGGGATACCTTTTACTGCGGCTTGCCGGAGGCGGAGGCCGCAGAGAAGCTGCTGGCGGGGCTGAAAGCGCTTCTGAATATGCCCGACGCGGAGGAAGCGCTTCTGACAGAGCGGCTTCACGCAGTGTTTGAGGCGGAGGGCTATCATGCGCTTTTCGGGAAAACACAGGGATATTACGGCCCCTACGTCTGGCGGGAAACGGTTCCCACCGTCTATCAGGTCGGGCTGCCGGACGGGACGGCGGAATATACCGTCAACATTCTCAAGGGCTTCGTGTTCCGCAGCTGGATGGATTATCTGACCTTCGGCAGGTTCGGTACGGGCGGCTGGGCTTCCCCCGACGGCACGATCAACTGCATCGAGCAGGCGTATGACTTTGAAAGCGAGCGGTTTCTGGTTTCGCTCCTGAAGCACGAAGCCCAGCACACCGTAGATATGAAGCAATTCCCGGGAATCACCCCCGAAGAGCTGGAATACCGGGCAAAGCTTGTGGAGCTTCACTATTCCGGCAATCCGGGTTTGCTGCAAAAGTTCCTGCCGGAAGCGGATGAAAGCAGAACCGGCGACAGCCACGCAATGGCATCTGCGAGAATCAAACGCGAGTTCGCGGATACGGATCAGAGGTCGCTGCCCTGCGTTCAGGCGCGGGCGTTGGAACTGCTTCACGCCCATACGGCAGAAATGGAAGAAAAATATGGAAAGCAAAAAACCGTGTCCGGCGGTTGATTACGGTAAATCCCGCTTTATCGAATAGAAATAAACGGCGTGACCGGGGAAGGTCACGCCGTTTGTGTATTCAACTGTCTTACTCATTCACCGCCGTTCTCCGAGGCTTCGGTAGTGGAAGGCTCGGAAGTGGATGGCGTGGTAGGCGGTGTGGTAGACGGTGCCGTGGGTGTGGTGGCAGGTTCGGTAGAGGGGGCGGTGGACGGCGTTGTGGGTACGGTCGTAGGTTCTGTCGGCTCTTCGACCCGCGCGACCACCTTGTTCACTGTCTTGTACCGGGAATTGGCGACAAAATCCTTGGAGATCAGCACGCCGGTGGCCTTGTCGTACTTGCTCTTGTACGTCTTGACCAGATAGCCGGTGGTGCCTTCCTCAATCACGTCTCCGTTCTTGTAGCCCTCAGGGTTGTCGGGCTTGAAGTCCTTGTACTCCGTCTCGGGCTTGTAGGTCTCGGAGACGACATAGCTCATTTCAACGTAATAGTCCTTCTCGTCGGTGCCGAGGATCTGCACATTGACATAGCCGCCGCTGACGCTTGCCTCAATTTTAATGGGGTAATTGGTGTTGTTGCGGAACTTGAAGTCGGGAGAGCGCCAGCTGACGGTGGCGTCCATGCCGTAATTGATATAGTTCACGGGGAAACCGTGGTTGGTGCGGGAGACAATTTCCAGATCGGCCAGCAGGGTGCTGCAATACAGCGTGGAGGAGACCTGACAGATGCCGCCGCCCACCTGGTTCACCAGATCGTCGCCGGAATATGCCGGGGCGGACTTGTAGCCCTTTGCGGTGGTGCGTTCGCCCAAAGTGTCGTTGAAGGAGAAGGTCTCGCCGGGGTTCAGCACGACGCCGTTCAGCGCCTTACATGCCAGCTCCAGATTCGCGGTGCGGTTGGCGTTGTTACTGTGGGGCGTGCTGGTGCTGCCCAGAACATCCCGGAAGAACACGTCGTCGTCCAGAATTTCCGGGGTGACATATTCCATGGGAACGCGGACGACCTCGCCGTACTGCGCCGCACTGACCTGCTTCTGCGCCTGCACCATGTCGAACACGTAGCCGTAGGAGCCGGGGATGGCCTTGAAGGTCTGCATATTGACGGTGGCGTCCACGGGCTCTACGCAGACATCGTCGTAAATTTTCTGCAAATCAACGGCATTCGGTTCGCCCTCGGCCTGCGCGCCCTCCGCCTTTACGGTGAAAACGTTCATGCTGTAGGCGTCCAGAATCTGGTTGAACACATCATCTACGTTGAAATTTACGCCGGGAGTTCCCATTGTGATGACCAGCGTCAGCTGAGGGGCGTGTTCTTCGTCGAATTTGTCCGTCGCAAGATCGGGGACGTCGCCTTCCAGAGCGTAGGTGGTCTGGGTCAGCAGACTGCCGGCAGTCCCGGCGTAGTCCTCCAGAACGCCCTTGATATAATCCTGCTTCAGATGCAGGTAGGGCAGCAGCCCGATGATGTGGTTGCTCCTGAGGGACGCCTGATAGGCTTCCTGACGCTCGGCCTTGGTGCCGGTTCTGCCGTAGGCATAGGCGGCGTTGACGGCGGCCTTTACGTCCAGCTTCGCGCCGGTATCGCTGGGGGACAGCTGTAAGGTGGTATCGCCCAGAGTCACCACCATGGCCTGCTTCGTGTAGGTCTGGTCGGTAACAGCGCGAACGGCGGTGATGGCATCGGACTTGCTCATTCCGCCCACGTTCACACCGGCGACGGTGACATTGTTCAGAATTTTCTTGCCGTAGGGGTCGCCGGAGACGTTGACGACGAAAATGGCAATCAGGGAAATGATCAGAACCAGCGCGGCGGCGCACAGAGCCACCATCACGGGCTTCTGGTTGTTGTCCACAAAGGAAAGAGCCTTATCAAGGAAGGACGGAGTGCCGCGCTTCGGGGGGTTCTCCTTCTCGTCCAGTGAAAAGTCCAGTTCCTCGTCGGGAACCGGGCTGTCTTCTCCGGAAAACAGACTGTTCTCTTCGGGAAACAGGCTGTCGGCCTCGGAGATAAGACCGGCGGCCTCCGGGTCGGTGGCGTCCAGATCAGGGACGGAGGCTTCGGAGAAGATGGGGTCATCCGGCTTCGCGGGCTTCTCCTGACCGGTCAGCTGGCGGAAGCTCTTTTCGATTTCACGTTCTTCTTCCCGGTATGGCCGGGGGTTGGAAAATTTGCCTTTAGACATAGGCTGCTCCTTTTCTGAGGGAAGGTTGGATTCAACGCTATTATAACACGGAATGTCAAGGGAACCTCTGAACAAATCGGCAAGAGCTGTGAGCGAGAGATTTTTCGTCCAATCGAGGTATCGGAAACGGCGGAATACTGTATGTATTTCCCGTTTTCGATACCGAAGAGTGGGCGAAAAAGATCCGCTCACAGCCGCAGACGATTTATTCAGAGGTTCCCAAAACGTCAGCTCTGGAAAAAGCTGGTATAGTGCTCCACAAACAGCTTGCTCTGTTTCAGGCTGTCCACGCCGTTGGCGAGCTTGAAGCGGAGGGTCGGTTCCTTGGCGCTGGCGAGGAAGGTGACCCGCTGCTTGTAATCCGGGTCGGAACACAGCGCGCCCACGGCTTCGAAATTCAGATTGCTCAGGGTGAACAGCACGTCTCCGGACTTCTGGCGGATGTCCTTGATGCCGACTTGCCGAGCCTTTGCCCGGAGAAGGGCGATATCGATGAGATTCAGCACGCCCTTGGGCGGCTCGCCGTAGCGATCGACGATCTCGTCCAGCAGATCGTCGGCGTCCTCCTGAGAGCGGATGGCGGCCATGCGGCGGTACAGGTCCATCCGTTCCTCGCCCCGGGAGACGTAGTCCTTGTCCACATTGGCGGTGACGTTCAGGTCGGCGGTGCATTCCGGTGCCTTGGGGGCTTCGCCCTTTTCCTCCAGAACTGCCTCGTCCAGCAGCTTGAGGTACATGTCGTAGCCCACGCTGGACATATGGCCGGACTGCTCGGCGCCTAAGAGATTGCCCGCGCCCCGGATTTCCAGGTCCCGCATGGCGATTTTGAAGCCGGAGCCGAATTCGGCAAAGTCCCGGATGGCAGATAGCCGCTTCTCGGCGACCTCGGTGAGATTCTTCTCCGGACGGTAGGTGAAATAGGCATAGGCGTGGCGGGTGGAGCGTCCCACCCGACCGCGAAGCTGGTGGAGCTGGCTCAGGCCGAACCGGTCGGCGTTTTCGATGATGAGGGTGTTGGCGTTGGGAATGTCCAGACCGGTTTCGATGATGGTGGTGCATACCAGCACCTGAATCTCGCCCTCGGCCATGGACTGCATCACGTCTCCCAGCGCGTCCTCGCCCATCTGCCCGTGGGCGACGCCCACGCTGATGCCCGGAATCCGGCGTTTGATCGCGGCGGCGCACTGGTCGATGGTTTCCGTGCGGTTGTGCAGATAGTAGACCTGCCCGCCCCGTTCGATTTCACGGCGGATGGCGTCGTCCACAATGGGTTCGCTGTATTCCATCACGAAGGTCTGCACGGGATAGCGGTCGGCGGGGGGCTGCTCGATGGTGGACATGTCCCGGATGCCGGACAGCGCCATGTTCAGCGTCCGGGGAATGGGCGTAGCGGAGAGGGTCAGCACGTCCACGCCCTTGGAAAGCTCCTTCAGCCGCTCTTTATGGCTGACGCCGAAGCGCTGCTCCTCGTCCACAATGAGCAGACCCAAATCCTTGAACTGGACGGTTTTTTGCAGCAGCTTATGGGTCCCGATGATTAAGTCAACGGAACCGGCGCGGAGCTTCTGCAAGGTCTGCTGCTGCATTTTCGGGGTGCGGAAGCGGCTGAGCACGTCGATGGTGACGGGGAAGCCCCGGAAACGCGCCACGGCGGTCTGATAATGCTGCTGGGCAAGCACCGTGGTGGGAACCAGAATCGCCACCTGCTTGCCGTCCATGACGGCCTTCATCACGGCGCGGAGGGCAACCTCGGTCTTACCGAAGCCCACATCGCCGCAGAGAAGACGGTCCATGGGGATGGGGGACTCCATGTCGTGCTTGATGTCCGCGATGCAGCGAAGCTGGTCGTCGGTCTCCGGGTAGGGGAAATTGTCCTCAAATTCCTTCTGCCATGGGGCGTCGGCGGAGAAAGCGTAGCCGGACTGGCGCTTCCGGGCGGCGTAGAGCTGGATCAGCTCCCCAGCCATGTCCTTGGCGGCCTTGCGGGCTTTGGCTTTTGTCTTCTGCCATGCGTCGGAGCCGATCTTGTTCAGCTTGACATTGCTGTCTTCCCCACCGCCGCCGATGTATTTGCTCACCAGATCCAGCTGGGTGGCGGGGACAAACAGGGTGTCGCTGCCCTGATAGGCGATTTTAATATAGTCCTTGACCGCGCCGTCCACCTTGATCTGCTCCATGGCCACGAACCGGCCGATACCGTAATTCTCGTGAACCACCAGATCGCCGGGGGTCAGGTCGGTGAAGGAATTCAGCTTCTGGCGGTTAGTGGAGCCGGTTTTTTTCGCGGGTTTCCGCTTCGGCTCGCTCCGGGCAATCAGCTGCCCCTCCGTCAGAACGGCGATTTTGGACAGGGGATACTCCATGCCGAAGGGCAGCGTGCCCTCCGTCAGAAGAATCTGGCCGGGCTTGGGCAGGGTGGTCAGGGGAATGCAAAGAAAGGCGGACAGCCCCTTCTCATGAAGCAGCTGCTGTAACAGCTCCGCCCGACGGCGGGTGCCGCAAAGCACCAGACTGCCGAACTCCATTTTCTGGTAGTGGCTTAAATCGGAGACGGCGGTGTCCAGATTGCCGCCGTAGCCGGGAAGCTGCTTGGCGGTGAGGGGGTACAGCTGCTTTGGGGGGCAGTCCTCCGGGTAGGAGGTGCCGCCGAAGGCATCAAAATAAACGACGGTTTTCTTCCGGAGAGTTTTGCAGAAGTCCTCCCACTGGCACACATAGTCGCACAGCTCTCCCGCCACAAGACCGGCCCCCAGCATACTGTCCAGCTGCATTCCCATTTCGTCGCAGCGGCTGCGGGCGGCGCGCTGAAGATTCCCATGGTCGCAGACGGCAACAACGGCACCGTCCGGAATGTAATCGGCGGCGGTGGC
>ENA-UONS01002697-UONS01002697.1-human-gut-metagenome-genome-assembly--contig:-CS19-NODE-2697-length-13430-cov-18.767776_pt1 | contig 13430 bp, 10 predicted proteins | sample MGYA00242458_ERZ724005 | MGnify/ENA metagenome assembly ERZ724005
TAAAGAGAATCTCTCTTTTCAATTATATTATACACAAATCGAACGATTTTATCAACAAAATCGTTCGAAAATCGACTATTGAATGCCAGGCGGAGCGCTACTCCGCCAGATACATCTTCAGGCTTCCTTCCACAGCATCCATGGCTTCCTCCACACTCGCCTGCCCGTTTAAGTATGCCTGTAAGCTCTCGGTCAGGGAGTTCTCGATCTGAGTGTCTTCTTTGAGGTACAGGGTTGCTGCCTTGCACAGCTCCATCAGATGGTTCGCGGTCTCCTCAGAGTAAGCTTTGATGGCGAACTCTGCGGTGCTGCCGTCGATATCATAGGTGGTATAGGCTTCCGCCATGCTGCGGTCTGCTGCTGCCTGCGTCTCCAACGCTTTTGCATTGACAGGGAATCCCTCATAGGTATCCACGCTCTGTAATTCTTCGGACAGAGCAAAACGCAGGAAGTCTTTTGCAGTCTCCACATGCTCACTCCGACTGTTGATTCCAATGACCATCTTCGGATAAAATGCATTTTCCATGGAGACCACATTGGCATTCAAAAGCTCCGCCACTGCATAAGGCATCATTGCCTCATTAAAGCCGTCGGTCTCCTGAAGTACCAGCCTCACATCGGATCCCAGATCCCAGATATTCGCTGCACGGCCTTCTTTTCTGGAAGGCAGGATACCGCAGTTATCCGCAATCTTCTTCAAATCTTCCAGCCAGGGATGTAAGGTATCACGATTCACCTGACGGTTCTGTAAAATATCATCCACGATCAACGGATAGAACTCTTCCACCAGTTCGCCGCAGGTACGATCTCCCATATAACTCTCCGTCTTTCCGGATACCGTCTTTGCAATAGCATCCATGCTGCTCATTTCCTCCGGATGCACATCCCTGCCGACAGCTAACAATAATCCGAATTGCAGCGGCACCGCATACCGTCTTCCATCCGCCTCTTTATACGCTGTTGTAATATTGGAAAGCAGGGTTCCGTCCTCTTCCATGGGCTGCAATATCTCCTGCAGATCCAACAACAAGCCCTTAGAGGCATACGTGTCCAGTTTCAGATGATCCATCACCATGAGATCCGGTCCGTTGCCGGAGGTCAGGGAAGTGTTCAGATCCTGATAGATCTGCTGATAATCCGCATTTCCGCTGTATTTATCCGTCATGGAGATTGCCGCATCCACATGGATCAGTATCTCCGGATGCTGCTTATGATACTGCACCGCAGCCTGCTGTAAAAAGAAGCTCTCCTCTACGGTATACAGCGTCAGTTCTTCGGTCACCTCTATCACCGCATCGGGATCATATCTATAAATCATTATTTTATCCCCGCTCTCACTTCCAAACCACGCGTATACACTGCCGTCCGACAGTGCCACAATATCCCGGCACCACTGATCCGACATGGAAAAGCTGGTATCGATTCCTTCTAATAGCTTCTGCCAGTTAGTATCTCCAGCATCACAGTGGAAGAATCCATCTGCATCCGCCGCATAGACTGTGCCGTCCTCCAGTACACTGAAATAAGCAGAGCTATAGCTGTCCTGGGAAAATGGAATCACTCCCTTAGCTTTTGCCCCGTTATTTCCATCCAGCTGCATCTGTAACAATCCGTTCACAGAGCCCTGTTCATCTGCCTGTGCCAGATACAACGTGTCTCCCACAGCGCTGACCCACTTATTATCCGCCAGAGTTCCGCTATCGATCAGGCTGTCGCTCTCCTGGCTGCTCACCATGCTTCCGTCCTGTGCCAATACAACATCCAGGGAAAAATAAGACAGTCCCACTAACAATCCGTCCTCTGTCAGTGTCACATACTGCGGCGCATCATAGAACCGATAGCCATCCATATCGATAGGCTCCAGCCACTTCTGTGGTGTAATATCCAGCGCATTACCGTCCGCTTCCTTCCACAGATGTGCGGAAGAGCTCTCCTCATCCCGGTAACAGTTGCCGTACAGGTACTGATTCCCCTCCGCATCCTGCAACAGTGTAAAACTGTCACTGTTCTCCAGATCCTTTCCCTCGGGAAACGCCTTCAGCCAGTCCTTCGTCACTTCCGTCAGAGTATCTCCTTCTCCCAGCTTCCATTCCCCTAAAGAGACCTGACCTTCTGCGCCTCCTGCCACAAGAAAATGGAGTTCGTCATCCGAACGGAAAATCTGACTGATACTCTTGTCCTCCCATTCCTCCGGAAGTGAGAGTTCCGTCTCCACATAACGTCCCTTCTGCGCTTCTTCCGGAGATGTTTGGATCTGCAGATCATTCTTGTTCCCGCAGCCGGTGAACAGTCCCATGACGATTGCCATACAGGTCGCCAGTGCAATTCCTTTCTGCATGTTATTGTTACTGTTATTCCAATAAATTCTGTTTTGCATCTTAATCCCTATGCCTTTCTCCCATTCTGCTGTGTGTTCCACAGCTTTTTCTTACAGGAAAAGTATAGCGGTTTCTTTTTTAAGATAACAGCAGGCACGGGTTAAGATGCCTTTACCATATGATTAAGATTTTCTTAACGCAAAACGGAACCGGCACAAACGCCGATTCCGTCTTCTCCGGGAACCCTTTTAGGAATTCAATATCTTCATAAATTCTTCTCCGGTAATGGTCTCTTTTTCATATAAGTACTGGGACAGTTCATCCAGTTTAGCACGGTTTTCTAGCAGGATCTGCCCTGCCTTCTCATGCTGCTTCTTCACCAGTTCCACCACTTCCTTATCGATGGCAGTCTGGGTCTCCATGGAACAGGTCAGGGAGGAATCTCCACCCAGATACTGGTTCGTCACAGTCTCCATGGCTACCATATCAAAATCTTTACTCATACCGTAGCGGGTGATCATACCTCTGGCAAGCTTGGTGGCCTGTTCGATATCGTTGGAAGCTCCTGTGGTCACAGACCCGAAGGCGATCTCTTCCGCAGCACGTCCACCGGTCAATGTAGCGATCTTGTTCTCCATCTCTTCCTTGGTCATGAGGTAATGGTTCCCTTCCTCTTCCACCTGCATGGTATAACCCAGTGCTCCGGAGGTACGGGGTACAATGGTGATCTTCTGTACCGGTGCGGAATTGGTCTGCTTCGCTGCCACCAGTGCGTGACCGATCTCATGGTATGCCACGATCCGCTTCTCCTTATCTGTAAGGATGGCATTCTTTTTCTGATAACCGGCGATAACCACTTCAATACTTTCTTCCAGATCCGCCTGGGTCGCGAACTTCCGTCCGTCTCTGACTGCCCGAAGAGCTGACTCATTGACGATATTGGCAAGCTCTGCACCGGAAGCGCCGGATGCCATACGGGCGATTTTATTGAAGTCTACGTTATCTGCGACTTTGATCTTGCGGGCATGCACTTTCAGGATTTCTTCTCTTCCTTTCAGGTCGGGAAGCTCTACCGGCACACGTCTGTCAAAACGTCCGGGACGTAACAGTGCGGGATCCAGACTCTCCGGACGGTTAGTGGCCGCCAGAATGATGACACCGTTGTTGCCTTCAAAGCCATCCATCTCCGTTAACAGCTGGTTCAGGGTCTGTTCTCTCTCATCGTTACCGCCCATCTGTCCGTCACGCTTTTTACCAATAGCATCGATCTCATCGATAAATACAATACAGGGAGCCTTTTCCTTCGCCTGCCTGAACAGGTCTCTGACCTTGGAGGCACCCATACCTACGAACATCTCCACGAATTCCGAACCTGACATAGAGAAAAAGGGAACATTGGCTTCTCCGGCTACTGCCTTGGCTAACATCGTCTTACCGGTTCCGGGAGGGCCTACTAAGAGGATGCCCTTCGGCATGGACGCACCGATCTCTTTGTATTTGTCGGGGTCATGCAGGTATTCCACGATCTCTGTCAGATTTTCCTTCGCCTCGTCCTCACCTGCCACATCGGTGAACTTGATACCATTGGAAGATTTCACATAGACCTTCGCATTGCTCTTGCCCATGCCTCCCATGCCGAACATCATGGAGTCGCCGCCGGCCTTTTTCGCCATCTGACGGTACATCAATTGTCCGAAGCCAATAATGATGATCAAAGGCAGCAGCCAGCTGATCAGAAAGCTTAAGAGTGGTGAAGCTTCCTCCACGATCTCACTGGAGAATTTGGCCCCGCTGTCATACAGTCTCTGCGTTCTGTCCGGATCATCCATCAGACCGGTCTTGTAGATGGTCTTGTCATTTTTGGCCGTGAATACGATCTGATTGTCCTGGACCTGTACCTCATCAATCTGTTTATCATAAGTCATCTGCATAAAAGTGTTGTAATCCACTTCCTTCACTGCCCGCTGTACGATCTGCGGTACCAGAAGACTGTTGATCAGCATGATCGCCACCAACGCGATCAGATAGTAAAAGATAAACGGTTTTTTATTAGGTTGTTTTACTTCCTGCATATAGGATTCCTTCCTCATTCTTGTAAGATGGTCTAAAACTGTTGTAATAAAACAATCATAGCTATTTTGTGCCGGACAATCAATATTTAATCTGTTACCTTATTCTAAAAAAAGAATAAACTTCAGCGTGAAAAAGGCTACGTTTTCTCAGATTTGTTTCTTTTCCTTCTCCCTAAAAAGAGAGACAATGAGACTATGATAAAGGAGGGAGCGATGATGCGTCATGATTCCGGTAAAGTGTTGAACTCTATATTGAAATATCTTTTGAAATTACTGTTTGTCTGCCTGTTGCTGGGCATTCTGTATTATAGCTTCAAGGATTCCATGGAAGATATGCTGACGGAGCTTGCCGGTGTCTCCCCACAGGTGGTCTTGTCCCTGTTTGTGACCGTGATCCTCTACCATATCTGCGAAGGGCACATCACCTGGCTGATCGTGCATAATACACACCCGGAATACACCGGCTTACAGGGATTCTGCAATGCTTTCTACTGCTCTTTCTATAAGACAGCCACTCTGGGCAGCGGTTCCGGCATAGCCGGGATCTATTATCTGAATAAAGCCGGGATCCCGGTTCCCAATGCCACCGGCATGTACTTTTTCCAATATATTGTCCACAAGGTCTCTATGGCAGTCTATAGTCTGCTATTGTTTTTGGCAACCTATGGATTTATTCATGCTTCATTTGCCGATTATCAGGGTTATATCCTGCTGGGATTTGCAGGAGTCTGTGTGATTGCAGGAGTTCTGTTAGCTGTCGCTACCGTACCCTGGATGCAGACTGCCTGTAATCTGCTGGCCAACCGGTTCCGTGAAAAGCATCCCTCCTGGGAGGAAAAACTCACCGGCGCCGGGCATAAGCTTGCCCAGCTGCAGGCGGAAAGCCGGTCTCTGTTACGAGATCCATTACTGCTACTTCGATTGTTCCTGTGTAATGTATTAAAATTCACTACCTGGTATATCATTCCCTGGATGGTATTCTGCAATTCTCCTGGAGATGGATCCGGCGATCTGCCTTTTTCTTTCCTGCAATGTTTTGCTCTGACCTCCCTCAGCCAGTCGCTGGCGGGTGTCATCCCCACCCCGGCGGGGATCGGATCCGTAGAAGCTGTCTTTACATTGCTGTTCCGGCGTCTCCTGCCGGAGGCCAAAGCCCTGTCTGCCGTGCTTCTCTACCGGTTCGCCACCATGCTTTTACCCTGTGTGATCGGTGCGTTCTTCGTCATTGGAGAGAAAATTGTCTCCGCACATAACGCGCGGAACAAAAAGGAATAATTATTTATATGTAAAACAAGCCACAACACATTGATTGTGCTGTGGCTTTCTTAACGTTATTCGATTTCCGATATAAAATGTTCTCTGTTACTTTTTCTGCAGAAAATCAGGAATCTTCAGAGATTTCTCTTCTACAGAGCTTCTGATATCTGTAGGCTTATGAATACCGGGCACCGGCTGTATGGGTCTCGGAGCCTGTCCTCCCTGTCCCTGGGATGTCGTAGGAGCGGTAGACTGTATATTCATTCCCTTCAGAGAACTGGGAGTCATATGGGAAGCAGGCTGTCTGAAAGCAACACCGCCGCCCAGACGATTCTGTACCACACTGTTGGCCTTATCTTCCAGGCCGGTAGCGATCACGGTGATCGTACAGCTATCGGACTTGGACTCATCGTACATAGCGCCGAAGATGATATTGACATCATCTCCTGCCAGTTCCTGTACATAGCTTGCCGCATCGGATGCATCTGCCAGAGTGATATCTCCGGAGATATTGATAATGACATGGGTTGCACCGGAAATGGTAGTCTCCAGAAGGGGACTCTCTACTGCCATCTTCACAGCTTCCATTGCCTTATCATCGCCCTTGCCCTCACCGATACCGATGTGAGCAATACCCTTGTCCTTCATAACGGTCTGTACATCTGCAAAGTCCAGATTAATGACAGCGGGAACATTGATCAGATCCGTGATTCCCTGTACTGCCTGCTGCAGAACTTCATCTGCCTTCTTCAAAGCTTCCGGCATTGTGGTACGTCTGTCCACGATCTCCAGCAGCTTATCATTGGGTATCACAATCAGGGTATCCACGTTCTCTTTGATACGCTCGATACCGTTTAAAGCATTTACCATACGTGCCTTTGCCTCAAAACGGAAAGGCTTCGTCACAACACCGACGGTTAAAATGCCCATTTCCTTTGCCAGCTTGGCCACCACCGGAGCAGCTCCGGTTCCGGTACCGCCACCCATACCACAGGTTACGAATACCATATCTGCACCCTTCAGAGCTGCGGAAATCTCCTCCGTACTCTCCTCAGCTGCCTTCTCACCGATCTCGGGCTTGGCTCCCGCACCGAGTCCCTTGGTCAGCTTCTCACCAATCTGTAATAACTTCGGAGCTTTGCAGAGCTGCAATGCCTGCTTATCGGTATTCACCCCGATAAAATCCACTCCGGTAATTTTCTCATCCACCATTCTATTTACAGCGTTATTTCCCGCGCCGCCTACACCGACTACGATGATCTTGGCAGCTGTATCCGCGTCATTCGTCTTAATCTCCAGCAAGGTTAGTTCCTCCTTTTAACCTTTTTCAACTTCACATAGACTATCATATAATCATTTTACAAATTTAGCAACCTATTTTTTCAAAATGTTTCACAAATGTTTCACGCATCCGGCTTGAACGTAAACTTCCCTTTTCCTTCCTCGTAATTTTCCATCTGCAGAGTTCCGCTTTTCCCTTCCAGTTGCTCCAAAAATCCCGGCAACAGCTGCAGCTTGTCCTCTAAATGGCTGTTATCACTGCCCATGGCTACTTTGATCTGTCCGAAGTAGATGGTGATCTCTCCGGAAGAATGAAAATAAATCTTGTCCGCAGTCAGCTGATATTTATTCAGAAGCTTTGTCATGTCCATGATCCCGGCAAACACTTCCGGATTCTCCACCGGAAGCTGTTCTCCCAGGACGATATGATTAAAAGTCAGTCCTGTGATCTGCGGTACTCCCTGGGTCCGGATTCCGGAACTCTCCACCACGTAACCATCCTTGTCAAAATACATATAAGTATCCAGATATTTCACGTATCCTGCCAGTGCCTTTTCATACACTGTGATTTTAATGGTATCCGGAGCCAGAATCGATACGTTCATGACATCCACAAAGGGAATATCCTGAATTCCTCTGTCACGGTACTTCAGCGACAGATACAGGGAATTATTCCCCAGCGGTCCCGACATCACGATCTTTTTGATCTCATCCTCTGTATAATGCACATTGCCCTCCACATATACAGTACGGACTGTATATACGGAGTGCAATGCGAAAATGCCTCCGCCCAGTATTAGCAGCAAAGCGCTTATGATCACTATTTTTCTGATAACGGTACTTCGGTCTCTATACACTGGTAATACGTGCTCCTAATTCTCTGAAATCTCTGCAGATATTTTCATATCCGCGTTCTATAAAATGTTGTCCCGTCACGAAGCTCTCACCCTCCGCCGCAAGTCCTGCTAAAACCAGTGCTGCCCCACCGCGAAGTTCACAGGCGTCCAGCTGCTCTCCATGAAGGTGTTCCACTCCGGTGATCACCGCGTGCTGTCCGTCTTTTAAGACAATCTGTGCACCCATAAGGTTTAAGGGTTCTGCAATTCGAAAACGGTTCTCGAAAATATTCTCTTCAATATAACTGATTCCCTCTGCCATGGTCAGTACCGCCATCGCCGCCGACTGCAGATCTGTGGGGAATTCCGGGTACGGTCCGGTCTGCAGATGCCCGATACTCTTGGGTCTCACCGGTGCCTGTACGAACAATCCCTCTTCGGAGACGGTACATTGTGCCCCCATTCTCTCCGCAGCCACAGTCACTGCTTCCATCTGGCTCCAGGGTGCCTGATTTAACAGTACACTCCCGCCGCAGCCGATACAGCCAAACAGATACGTTCCTGCCACAATCCGGTCCGTCGGAACTGTATACCGGGTTCCGTGAAGATCTCCGCCGCCATGGATGATAAGTTCCGGACTTCCCATCCCTTCGATCGAAGCCCCACATGCCGTCAGAAATTCACAAAGTGCAATCACTTCCGGCTCTCTGGCTGCACCGGTGATCACAGTATCTCCGGTGGCTTTTACCGCTGCCAGCAAAATATTCTCCGTGGCGCCAACGCTTGGGAATTTCAGTGTAATCTGGGCACCGTGCAGTTTTTTTGCCCGTGCGGACAAAAGTCCGTCCTCTTCGAGAAATTCAACACCCATCTGTTCCAGTGCATGAATATGCAGATCAATGGGTCTGTCGCCGATGACACATCCTCCCGGATGTTCCATGGTCACATAACCGCATTTGCCGAGCAATGCTCCCAGCAGACACAGCGATGAGCGCATACCGGTGATGGCTTCTCCGCGCATTCTTCTTGCCTCTGCTCTCTCACAGGGCAGGTCATCTCTGCCTCCCGGCTGTACCCGGATCCCATTCTCCTGCCAGTGTACCATACATCCCAGTTCCCGTAACAGATGTACGAACCGATGCACATCCTCAATCCTCGGGCAATTCTGAATATATGATACTTCATTGGTAAGAAGCGTTGCTGCCAAAATTGGGAGTGCCGCATTTTTAGACCCTTGTATGCGTACCTTTCCCTGTAGCGGCATGCCGCCCTGTATGCGGATTCCCTTCATACAGCACCATCCCCATTACATAAGATATTCTTATCTTATGCCCCGGGATGCGGTTTCGTACCATGTCTTCTATAGTTCTTTTAACTGGATCCTCCGGGCCACACTTAAGACCAGCCCGATCTCCGCCAAAAGGAACAGCGCCGAAGAACCACCGTAACTGATAAACGGCAGTGAGATTCCGGTATTCGGAATGGAGTTAGTCACAACCGCAATGTTCAGGATCGCCTGGATCGCGATGTGTCCCATAACCCCCACTACCAGCATGGCGCCGAACAGGTCCGGTGCATTGTTGGCAATGACCATCATCCGCCACAACAGCATAATGAACATCAGAATAATGGCAACCGCTCCAAACAATCCCAGTTCCTCACAGATAATGGAGAAGATCATATCGTTCTGTGCCTCAGGCAGGAAGCTTAACTTCTGCATGCTCTGTCCAAGTCCCTTGCCCCAAATGCCACCGCTTCCAATGGCATACAGTGCCTGTAATGTCTGGAATCCTTTGTCCTGCGCCTGACTCTCTGGATTCAGCCACGCCTGGATTCTTGCCAGACGGAACTTGCCACCGATCTTATCTCCCATCTGTACTACCACAAATACCAGCAATGCCGCTGTTGCCACCACGCTTAATCCCATGATGACGAATTTTTTGTAATCAGGACTTGCCACGAATACCATCAGCACCGCAATACCCATAATAATAATGGCAGAACTTAAGTTATCCGTAATGAGATATACACATGCTGCGATTGGCAGTGGTGCGCCCATCATAATGAAAAAGCCTTTCATGGTACGCACGCTTTTTCCCATCTTGCACACCAGACTTGCCAGGAACAGGATCATACACAATTTGGCTACCTCAGCCGGCTGCAGATTGAAGCCCGTATGGGGAATACCGATCCATCTTGTAGCACCGTGGGAGTTGATGCCGAGTGGAGTCTTCACCAGGAAGATCAGGATCATCGACACCACATATCCCAGCATAGCGAACCGTTCCCAGAAATGATACGGGATATTAGCAATAATGATCATTCCCACCAGACCGATGATATTGGCAACCAGCTGTTTCTTCATATAAAAGGCTGCATCTCCATAGGTATCATAAGCCTCATAGGAGCTGGCGGAATAGATCATGATCAGACCAAATCCCAGTAAAAACAGCACAATAAAAAGCAGGCTGTAGTCAAAAAAGTATTCCGATTGTTGTTTCTTTTTACGCCTTCTGCGAGCTTCTGCCATGCCTGCTTTTACTCCTTATTTCTATTTTCTATAACATTATTGCTTTTTATTACTTTTTAATCTGCCAGTCCACGGACATATTCCTTGAAAAGCTGTCCTCTGACCTCATAGTTCGGGAACATGCCCCAGCTTGCACAGGCCGGAGACAGAAGAACCGCATCTCCCGGTTCTGCCAGTTCCGTACACAACTTCAGGCATTCCTCATAAGTGTCCGCGAAACGGATCTTATCGAAGCCATGCTTTCTGGCACACTCGGCAATCTTCTCTCTGGTCTGTCCGATGAGGACGAGGCATTTTACCTTGCCGTCAAAGCTGTCGATCCACTCGTCATACTCGCTCTGCTTGTCATAACCTCCGCCGATGAGAACCGTAGGCCTGCTCATGGCTTTGATGCCCTGAATAGCGGCATCGGGATTGGTTCCCTTGGAATCGTTGTAATAATCCACACCGCCCTTGGTGGCTACGAACTCAATTCTGTGCTCCACTGCGTGGAAACCGCGGATCACCGTAAGGATCGTCTCCATGGGTACCTGCATACCCTCTGCGATGGCAATGGCCGCCATAACATTTTCCACATTGCACAGGCCTACCAGATTCATGTCTTTATGAATATCCATCAGCTCGTGCTCTTCGCCGTTTACGCTCTTGATGATCTTGTCACCCCGCAGGAAATAACCGTTTTCCAACTCATGATGGGATGAGAACAATACCGGAGTGGCAGGGCATCTTCCTGCGAAGTCTCTGGTGTAATCATTGTCATAATTCAGTACGCAGATATCTGCCTTCGTCTGCTGGGAAGCCACTGCTTCCTTAGCTGCCACATAGGCTTCCATGGTATGATGTCTGTTCAGGTGATCCGGTGTGATATTCAGGATCGCCGATACCACCGGATGGAATGTATGTATGGTCTCTAACTGGAAAGAACTGATCTCTCCCACAGTAACACTGTCCTTCGAAGTCTTATCTGCTTCCAGGGTATAGGGATTACCGATGTTACCCACCACGAAAGTCTTATCCTTACCGAAGTGTGCCTTCATGATCTCACCGGTGAGTGTGGTGGTCGTCGTCTTACCATTGGTGCCGGTAATGGCGATCACTCTACCCTGTTCTGCCAGAAATCCCAGTTCGATCTCTCCCAGAATCTGAACGCCTCTGTCTCTCATACGGTTCACCAGCGGAATATCCGTCGGTACCCCGGGGCTTAATACTGCTGCCTGAATACTCAGCTCCACATTTTCAGGAAGTTCTCCGGCGATGCAGGTCGCCCGGCTTCCCTCCGGAAGCTTTGCCTTCAGATCTTCCCCTGTCAATTTATCACTGCTGTCATACAGAACCACGTCTGCATGGTTTTTCTCCAATAATACTGCTGCACCGATCCCGCTGATGCCGGAGCCGATGACCAGACATTTTTTTCCTTCTAACATTTTCCTACCATACCTTTCTGTACTTTCTGTAAAAGTCCATCAGTTCATTATAACGCATTCGCGGCGAATGGGGAAGAGAAAAATAGAAGCCCTCCAACATATATATGTCAGAGAGCTCCGGTTCATTCCGTTATTTCTGTAATTTTATAACACCTATTCCGGGTTCCCCGCCTATGTTCTGTTCCACGATCACATAGGGACCTCTCATTCCGTAAACATAATCAAATACCGGTTCCAGCCGCTCTTCCCCGTGAAGTCCCATCAATCCGTATTTTCTGACTGTCATCCGGTCGTCGATATATACATACCCGGGGATTGCGTCGTATTCCTTATTATATTCCGTCACACTAATAAAAAAGCGTGAGTCCCCGGAGAAGATCATCTCTCCCTTCGTATCCATAATACAGTACAATCCCTTGGATACAAAAGCCATGCCGTCATGGTATTCCCCTGCCAGTACTCTTCTGCCTTCCGTCGCTTCATAGGGGTAAAAATCAATCTGGATTTCTCCTTTTGTATCAATGTATGCCCACTGCTCTCCTTTTCCGTTGTGATCCGCATCCTTCACCGCGGCGAGTCCCTCGCTGAAATCCCCCACTTCATCGTATTGGCACGGGATCACACATTGCCCTGCTTCGTCAACAAAACCCCATTTTCCGTCTTTTTGAACTGCGGCATACACTTCCGAATAATATCTGGCAGCATCGTTAGGAATATTGTTGTACTTGCAGGATGCGACCAATATCTCCTTCTCCAGATCCCACACTCCCCATTTGTCGCTCCCATTCTGTACAGCAACCATGTTGTCATTCACAAAACGAATATCTTCGTATTGTCCCGGTTCCAATACCCATGACCATTGCAGGCTTCCCACGTCTCCATTATCAAGAAATTCTTTGTAAATGGCTTCCATATTTTCATTTTTCAAAGCGCATCCGGTCAATGTATTCATCAGAAAAATAATTGCCGCCATGCACAGATATCTTTTTTTCATAGGATTGTTGTCCCTTCCGTTTTTTCACAGAATAGCACAACATTACATCAAAGTTGCATCATAACAAAAAGACCCCCGGGAACCGTTATCTGTTCCCGGGGATCTTTCGTCTGTCATTGTTTACGCTTCTACGATCAGGTATCTGCCGTCTCCGATATCGAAGACTTCATCGGCTTCCAGAATCTCATCATCCACAGCGCCGTCCACGTCCATGCCGGCTTCATCGAAATACTCGATGACATCATCCACGGAATCTACCACGACTGCCATGCACTCTTCCAGAAAATCTTCTGCTTCATCCAGAGTCTCTGCCACGGCTTCCGGAAAAAGCTGGAGCTGTTTGTCCAGGAAGCATTCCAGTACCGCATCATCATATTCACGCATACTATTACCTCCAAATTCTTACGAAAATGTCTTATTTATTCTCATCATAATATGGATATGTAGTTACGTCAATTAGTAATTCGATGTGGATGTAAATTGAGAGTTTACGCGAGCATTGAGCCGCGCATAGGCATAGTTAAAGACAGCGATGGGCGCTTGCGCACAAATCGCTGTCTTTACTTATGCCGTGATGCGGCGAACGCCGCGATATGAAATAAGATTGGCAGCGCCTTTTGCTGACAATCTTATGAATAGCGTGGCTCATTGCGGAGAACTGCCAATAAATGTGGAGCGCCCTTTGCGACACATTTATGAATTGGGGGCATGGCTCGTA
>ENA-UONS01002707-UONS01002707.1-human-gut-metagenome-genome-assembly--contig:-CS19-NODE-2707-length-13397-cov-19.692325_pt1 | contig 13397 bp, 14 predicted proteins | sample MGYA00242458_ERZ724005 | MGnify/ENA metagenome assembly ERZ724005
CCGCCCGGGCCCCCCGGCCCGGTGCGCACACCCGCGCGGGGCCCCGCCCGCCCCGGTGGGCCGCCGGCCGGGACCCCTGCGGCGAACGGGAGGCCGCCTATTCGGCGTCCTGGACGCCGGTCCCGTCGTCGGACGGGGCGTCGTCGCGTTTGCCGCGGTGCAGCCTGCGGGTCAGGCCCGCCGCCAGGCATGCGACGCCGGCGGCGAGGAGCACGGCGACGACACTGATCATGCTTGCCGTGTCCGCGCCCGTGCTGGCGAGTCCCTCCACGGTCGCGCCGTCGATGCCGGCGCGGTTGAGCGTCAGGGGCTTCTCGGAGACCTTGAGCGTGTACGTGGACTTGGTGAGGCCGTCGGCGCTGGTGGCGGTGATGGTGGCCTTGTCGTGGTCCTTGTGGATGGTGACGCCCATGCCGGTCGACTTGTCGAAGTCGGCGGATGCGGTCCAGTGGTCGATGTTGTCGACCTGCGCCGTGTACTCGTGCTTCGACGGGTCGAAGCCGTCGATGGCCCTGCCGTCCACGATGATGGACGTGATGGCGGCCTCGTGCGTCGCGCGGGTGAGGTAGGTGACGGTGAATGCGGGAGCGGGGTTGGCGAGGGTCACGCCGTCCGGGGCGAGGATGTTGAGCGTGTACCTCCAGCTCATGCCCCTGACCTTTGATTCGGAGACCTGCACAATCTGGCCCTGCTTGCTCGCGTAGGCGAACGTGCCGCCCTCGGGGATCGTGTAGTCCGTGGCTTTCACGGCGTGGTATTCGCCGTCCAGGAGGTAGCCGTGACTCACGAGCGTGGTGTCGTCGCGGCTTGCGGCGGGCGTCTGCCCGTCGGTGTCCTTGGCGGCTCCGGGCGTGAACGCCTCCTCGGCGGTCGGCGTCCCGTGGTCCCGGACGACGGTCACGCTGTACGTGCGCGACTGGCCGTCGGCCGAGCGCGTGGTCCAGTATTGGGTGGTGGCGTAGCCGGCGCGGGTCACGTCGCCGGCCTTGACGCTCACCCCGGACGGGGCCTCGGGCAGGATGTACGCGCCGGGGTCGTTCGCGCCGATGCGGATGGTGTAGTCGAGCACGTCCGGGTCCCAGCCGTCGATCAGCGCGCCCTTCCCCGCCTTGCCCGTGAGGTCCACGTACAGGCCGTTCAGTCGTGCGTGCGGGTTGGAGGGCGTGGGCTTGGCCTTCTCGAAGTCCACGGTCACGGTGTAGGTCACGCCGTTCAGGGTGGTCTTGAGGATGCGGGATGCGTTCGCGCCGAGGGTCGGGGCGACGGGGTCGCCCTCGCTGACGTCGGCCTTGTCGCCGGCGGCGCTGGTGTGGCCGAGGGTGTACTGGTCGGCGACGGCGTCGGCGGGCATGGTGATCGCGTATTCGTGCCTCGACGGGTCGAAGCCGCTGATGTCGTGTCGGCTGGTGGTGCCATCCGGCTTGCGTTGGATCAGGCTCAGGCCGGCGACGTGGCCTTCGGTGCGCGAGGCGCTGACGTAGACGATCCAATGCTGGGTCCGGTCGGTGCCCGCGACCTTGACGTCGCCCTCGACGCGTCCCTGGCGGGTGTACGTGGTGGTGGTGTCGGTCGTGGTGGTGTGGACCTGGCCGCTCCAGGTGACCTGCGCTTTCCGGCCGTCGATGGTCACGTCGGCGTCCTTGGGTTGGTTCGCCTGGTCGAGGCTTGCGGTGACGGTGGCGGACAGATAGCCGCTGCCGGCGATGAATCCGATGTCGTGGCCGTCGGGGCCGGTGGCCTCGACGCGTTTGCCGAGCGTGTACGAGTAGTCCTGGCTCCAGGTGGCCGGGCGGTTCCCGTTCGGCGTGATCCCCTCGTAGTGGGCGGTGCCGGTGGCGCGGGCCACGCCCAGGTCCTCGTCCGTCAGCGTGGCCGGATCGTCATTCTGGACGCGGCCGATGGTGATGGATCCGAGTTTGCCCAAGGTCGGGTCGTTCGAGGCCAGCGCCACGGTGTCGCCGGGCGCGGCGTCGGCCGTGTCCGGGGCCTTGCCGTCGTAGCCCTGGCCCTTCTCGTGGGAGAGCGTCGTGCCGTCCGTCTTCCAGGTGATCGTGTCCAGGTTGCCGACGGCTTCGGCGAGCCGGTCGCGCATCGCGTCCATGGCCTCGTCGGTCGCGCCGGTCCGGTCGAGCTCGTCGGCCTGTTCTATCGCGTCGGCCAGGTTCTCGAGGCTCGCGGCGGTGTATTCGCCGGCACCCTGGTCGTATGCCTGGCGGGCCGCGGCGACGGCCTGCGTGAGGCCCGTGTGGTCGGTGTCGCGTTCGGCGGTCAGGGTGGCCTGCCATTTCTGGCCCTGGATCTCGCCGGAGGCGGTGCCCTCGCGCACGACCTTGCCGTCATGCAATGTGGGTTCGCCCCAGGTGATCTCGTGTTTGGACCCGTCGGACAGGCCGATGTTCCTCACTGGCGGCTCGTTGTCGTCCTTCAGGGTGAGCGTGCGCCCGTAGGATGCCTCCCATGCGCCGTCCTTCAGGGTGAACGGGGTGCCGTCGCTCAGCGTGGTCGCCGTGCCCGTGGTCCAGGTGGCGGGCACGTGGACGGCGGGGTGGCCGTCCTTCGCTTCGGCGGTCAGGATGCCGGTTCCCGTGGTCACGCCGAGGTTGGGATGCTCCTCGGCCGCGTCGGCGAGGGTCAGCGGGATGGTGGTGCCGTCGGATCCCTGCACGCTGGCATTGTCGGGGCGCTTGTCGAACGTGGGCAGGGACTGTCCGTCGGGCAGGGTGAGCGTGCCCTTGTCGTCGGCCGTGAGGACGGCGCCCATCAGCGTCCAGGTGGTGGTGTCACCGGCGTTTGTCTGGTCCTTGTCATCCGCGCCGTTGCCGGATGCGGATGAGGATGGGGCGGAGGCGGATCCATCCGCGGCGAGGGCGGCCGGGGGCAGGCCCATGCCCGCCAGCAGCGTGGCCGCGGCGATCAGCGTCGCGGCGGGTTTTTCGAGACTATGTGGATTCTTCATCTGGATTTCTTCCTTTAAAGATTCGGTGGGAAGGGGAAAGAGCGGGGCCCGGCCGCGGTTCACATGGCCGGCCGGCCCCGCTCTTTCGTCAATCGGCCTATGTCAGGCGTGGCGTGCGTGGCGCTGCCGGCGCAGGATCATCAGGCATGCGCCCAGCAGGGTGGCCGCGGCCATGCCGATGGCGATCGGCGTGATGCCCGCGCCGGTCTTGCCGAGCTCCTGCAACGCGGCGGGGGCGGCTGGACAGCCGTCCTTGGTCTTCCACTGCGCGTACAGGATGGTGGTGCCGGTGAGCGGGTCGAGTTGGTCGCCCTTCTGGTAGGTCTTGCCCTTGCCGTCCTTCTGGGTGTTCCAGCCGGCGAACTCCTTGCACTCGTCCTTGTTGGTGAACTTGTTCTCGGAGGCTTCGGGAGTGTCGCCCACGTGGCCGTCGTAGCCTGGGGTCTGGCCCTCTCCGCCGTTGGGGTCGTAGGTGACCTTGGCGGGGGTCTTCGCGTTGCTCACGTCGCCGATGTTCACGGTGGTGTGCTTCGCGTCGATGGTGACGGTGATCGGCGCGCTGATGGGGTCGTGGCCTTCGGGGGCCTTGGTCTCCATGAGCTCGTATTCGCCCCAGTCGAGGCCGGTGAGCTTGAACGCGCCGTCCTCCCCTGCCTGGTCGAGTTCGCCGTTGTCGGTGATGGCGGTCGGCTGGCCGTCCTTCGGGGTGAGGGTCCATTCGCTGCCCGCGAGGACCTCGCCGGAATCCTTGTCGGTCTTCACCCAGGTCAGGGTGCCGGGGATCCGCTTCCATTGCGAGTACAGGACGGTGGTGCCGGCCGGCAGGGTCAGCTTGTCGCCCTTCTGGTAGGTCATGCCCTTGCCGTCGGCCTGGGTGTTCCAGCCCTGGAAGGTGTATCCCTCGTTGGTGAAGCCGTTCGCCGCGATGGTCGCCTGGTCGCCCTTCCAGCCGGTGTGGCCGGCGGTCTCGCCGGTCGCGTCCGGCGAGTTCTTGTCATACACGAGGTCGGCTTTGCAGGCGGGGTCGCGCTTCCACTGCGCGTACAGGGTGATGTCGCCCTTCAGGGTGACAGCCTGCTTGTCGGTGTATTTGGTGCCCTTGCCGTCCTTCTGGGTGTTCCAGGAGTCGAACAGCCAGCATTCCTTCGAGAAGCCGTTGGGTGTCAGGGTGGTGGTGTCGCCCTGGCCGCCCTTGGTGTCGTCGGTGGTGCCGGTGCCGCCGTTCGGGTCGTAGTGGATGGATGCGGGGATCCGCTTCCATTGCGCGTACAGGACGGTGGTGCCGGCCGGCAGGGTCAGCTTGTCGCCCTTCTGGTAGGTCTTGCCCTTGCCGTCGGCCTGGGTGTTCCAGCCCTGGAAGGTGTAGTTGGCGTTGGCGAACTTGTTCGCGGCGATGGCCTGCTCGCTGCCGGCGGGCGCGGTTACCGCGTCCTTGCCCATATCGCCGGTCGCGGTCTCGGCATTCTTGTCGTATTGGAGTCTGGCGACCTGGACGGGGATGACGGGCTTGGGCAGGGTGCTTGTGCCGGTCGCGCCAGTGTTTGGGCTGGTGTGGGTGACGGTGTTGGTTCCGGTGTTGGAATACCAGCCGTGCTTGCCAGCGGACAGGCTGCCGGTGCCCGGGTCTCCCGTGTCGGGGCCGGGCTGTCCGGCGACGGCCTGCTGGAGGACCTTGTCAGTGGGTTTGACGGGGATCGTGACCGTGACGGTCTGGGAGCCCTTCAGCTGGTTCAGCAGTCTCACGCTGATGCGGTTGTTCGCGTACGTGTACTCGTAGTCCTTGCCCTCAACGAGGGTCGTCGCCTTGCCGCCGTCCGTGCTCACGCCCACGCTCAGGCCGGGACGGCCCTTCGTATCGGTGGAGACCGGTTTGACGTTGCCGCTCAGCTGGTCGGTCAGGGTCACGCCCTTGGCGAAACCGCCGGTCATCAGCTCATTTTCGACGTTGGATTCCAGGTCCTCGGAGACCTGGTCGCCGGTGGAGGAGAATTCGGTCTTCGCCTTCGCGCCGAACACGTCCTTGCTCAGATGCTCCAGCTTCGACAGGTCCTGGCCGTCGCGCTGCAAACCGATCGATGTGAAGTTCTGAATGTGGTCGCCGTACGAGGCGGCGAACTCCCTCGCGCGGGACAGCGCGCGGGAATAGGCTTCTTCTTCTTCTTTGTAGCCATCCGCGCCAGCCCATGTGTTGGGGTGTCCGTCGCTGAAGAAGAACACGTCCGTGGGCAGCTGCTCATGCGCCATCACGTTCGACGCACCGTCGAACGCGGCCTCCCAGTTCGTGCCATACTCGGAGCCATAGAAGACGCCGTTATGAGTAGTAGTAGTAGTAGTAGAGACGGGCACCATGATCCTGTCCAGGTCCGCCGGGTTGGTGCTGTGCGTCACCATGTTCTCGTACCCGTCGTACCAGACCGAATTCTCCTCCCCCGCGCCGCCGGCGAACAGGACCACGCTCACCTGCACCTGGCCCGTCGCCATCAGACGCCTGCCCAGGGAACGCACAGCGTTCGCGATCTCGTCATACTCAGCCTGGCCCACCGAACCGGTGCGATCCAGAACGAACAGGGCATGTTCCCTGTTCTTCGCGTAGTCACGGCCCGTGGCCGACAGGTTCACGTCGAACACGTTCGGCTTGTCAGTCGCGGTCACCGTCTTCGATGCCGTCAGGCCGGGCTCGTCGGTGTCGGCGGCCAACGCGGTGCCGGCGACGACGCCGCCGGTCAACAGGGTCGCCATGGCGGCCGCCGTCGCGGCCATCCGGCTCAACCATTTCCTCTGCTTCATAGGAATTCCTTTCAAGCGCCCGGATCCCTTCCGGGCATACAACTCCCATGAAACACGCTTCCGACACACCCCGGTTTGGACATCGGCGGAAACCCGAGGACAGGACCCTCCAATCGGTGTCCCAGTCCGCAAGCATCAGTTTGGACATAGAAAAATCCCCGTACCGGAGAAGCCATTACGGGGATCAGAAAGAAAACGAAAGAATCAGCCGATTGGATAGAAATACTTCCCGTCACAATTCGGATCGACGGTTAATACGTCGACGGTATTCGCGCTCCTCAATCTCGAGGATCACGCCCGTGCGCGAGAGACAGGACCTCTTCCCCGGCTCCGACGCAGCGTTCTTTTCGTTCATCTCATTCCTCGTTTCCGTCTTTCCATATCGTGCGGTCGCGCTCCCATTCCCAGTCGTGCCGCTCATCCTGATACCGCTTCCATTTCTCATGCTCGGCGTTCTGCCTTCTCTCGATGGCCTCTCGTTCCATGGCGCGGCGTTCGAGCATGCTCGGACGCACAATCAGCCACTCGCACAGTGCGCCGACCAGGGCGCAGCCGACCATGACTGCCACGGCGTCCCACTTCACGCCCTTGTTGTTGATGAGATCGGCGATCTGGAACATCGCGAGTATCACGAACAGTATGCCCGCGATCTTCAGCACGATCTTTGCCAGGAAACGTATCGGATGCGACAGGAACTCCAGAACCACGCTCAGGACCATCAACACGATGAACGCCGTCAACACGATTCCGACTACAGTCAGCGGATTGCTCATGTCCATAGCCAACCCCCTTTAATATCTCTTCTCTGGATCGATTTTACGCGGTCGCGCCGTGTGCATAGCATTTGCATTCAACGATGGACATGACGCCGTCCCGGCCCCGCAGCAGGATGTCGTATCCACCGTCCCTGGAGGCAGGAGTCACCTCGGTCGTGTATCCGAGCGAACGGAACATGTCCGCGCAGAAACCCTCGAAACCAGCCGGATGGTCGGCGAAAGCGGCGATGATGCCATCGATATTCGCGGCACGCCGCCGCTGTCTGACCCGGAAACGTGAATCCCCGTGGCGGGGATCGTCACGGGGATCGATGGGTCAGGACAGGTACGAGTCCAGAGCGTCCTCCAATACCTCCTGGATGCGCATGTCGTGCGCGGCGGCCCAGGTCTTGAGCCGGCGTCGGGTCGAGGCGCGAAGGCTCACGCTGGTCTTCACCCAGCCCTCCCCGGATTCCGGTTTTTCGGTATCTACCGGTTCCGGTATCGCGGTATTCGGTTTTTCGGTATCTACCGGTTCCGGTATCGCGGTATCCGTCCGGTCGCTGTTGAGCAGCATGGTCAGGTCGCGTGGACGGGGCGTCAGGTTCATGTTCCTCACAGGTCCTCCTCCTTGTCCTTGAGCTGTCGCATGGTCTGCTTGAGTTCGCCGGACAGGTCGCGGTATTCGTGCAGGCGGGACCCGCGGGGGCGGGTGGATTTCGCGTTGAGGATGTCCTGGCGTTTCGGGATCAGCGTCTCGAAGCACGCGATGCCCGCGGCGTCGATCCAGGCCAGGGCGTCGCGCAGGGCGGTCGTGTGCGCCTCGGTGCGGCACAGGAGGATCGCGGCGGAGACGCCGCGCTGATCACACAGGTTCTTCACGCCGGCCGCCTGGTCGAGATCGATGCGGCTGGGGCTCGACGGGATGACCACGAGGTCGGCGTTGTTCACCGATTCGTCCAGCGCGCGCCCGTACGGGGCGGAGTCGATCAGCACCCAGTCGACGGGGTCGTCGAGCCTGTCGTTGATCCCGCGCAGGTGCGTGATGTCGGCCGGCGCGGCGGACATCACGTCGAACGGCAGCGGGTCGTCCAGCTCGGCGGCCCTGTACCACCAGTCCTTCGCGTCGCCCTGCACGTCCGCGTCGGCGACGAGCACATGCTGCTCGCCCCGGGACTGGTCCACGAGGGCGCAGGCCAGGAACACGGCGCTGGTGGTCTTCATGCTGCCGCCCTTGCCGGTCGCCAACGCGATCACCATCGGCTCGCGGTTCTTCTTGTCGTTCATCGGTTTCTCCTTATTTCGGTATGTCGGTATCCGGTTTTTGGTATTCCGGTTAGTTGGTTTTTCGGTATTTCGGTTTATGCCGCGTCCCACGCGGATCGCGACGGGAAGCGGTCAGAAGAGGCTGCCCTGGACCAGGCCCTTCGGCACGGGTTCGGTCGGAAGGAACAGCGGATCGTCGGTCGCGTATTCGCGGCGCGAGCGTTGGCGGCGTTTGGCCCGTCGCCAGTAGTCGCGGCCATCACGGCGCATGCGTTCGGCCCAGTCCGGATGTTCGGCCAGCCAGTCACGGACCCGACTCCGTGGGATCCGGTGCAGGCCGCCGTCGGCGATGTGGAGGTCGCGGGCGATCAGTCGGGCGAGGGTCCAGCGGCTCGCATAGTCGAGCCCGCCGTACACGGCCTTGTCCTTCCAGCCGTTGACGAGAGCGCGGCTGATGCAGTCGAGGCGCATGGGGCACGCGGCACACAGCACGCGGCCCTTGCCGCGCATCCGTTCGTCGACCAGGTCCCGGCCATCGTCGTCGGTCGTCGTGTTCCACATGCGATCCGCCATGGCCGGGTCGGCCGCGGCGATCCTCGCGCAGGCCGGCATCATGTCCCGCCCGTTCATGGCCGCCGTCCTTGCGTCATCGGCGTCTTGCGGGCCTGGAGGCGTCCTATGGCGGTTTCGCCGGGATTGCGGGCGGCCCATGCCCGGGCGTATTGGATCAGCAGACCGACGGCCTTGGGATGGCCGAGGCGCTTGTTGCGCCAGTAGACGGCGTGCAGCTGCCAGATCAGGTCCGCGTGCCCGTCGAGCTGCGGGTTGGCGAGGAGGAATTCGTTGAAACCCGCCTCGGAACAGTCGATGCGCGTGGTCATGCCGTCGCCTCCCCTCCGGCCGTCGCGTCCTGGCCGTCCAATTCGGCCAGCGTCTCCACGGCCCAGTCGGGCAGCCATGGCGCAGCATCCGGCTCCGTGGACTCGGCCGGCGGAACCGTCTGCGCGTGTGTGTCGCCGTCTGTGCGGCCGGCTGCGAGGATCATGTCGTCGTTGAGTTCGTCCCAGTGTCTGGCGAGGGCCCGGCCGGTGCGGATGCGTTTGGGCCACCAATCGCCGTTCATGGCGAAGCCGATCGCGTCGACCATCACGAGGGTGGGCCATTGCGCTCCCTGGTCGACGAGCCTGCGGTACAGGCCGATGATGGCCTTGCGGTCGGCTTTGGTCGGTGAGGGCGTGGCCAGGCCGAGCATCGAGCGCTGCTCGCCGAGCGAGGCGAGGACCCGCCCGGCCGCTTCGGCGATCTCGGTGTCGTCCTCGTCAGATTGTTCGGTTTTCTTTTTTTCGGCGGCGGCCGCCCCGCTTGCGGGGAGATGCCCCGTAGGGGCAGAGGGGAAGGAGGGTTTACTAGGAGGGTTTACCTGGAGGGTTTTATCCTTATATATACAGCCCTGCGAGATTTGCAGTGCTGGAGGTGCGGCATTTGCAGTGCTGGGGGTGCAGCTCTCGCAGTGCTGGCCCTGCGGGATTTGCAGTGCCGTTTCCGAATCGTTTTCCAGCCCTGCGAGATTTGCAGTGCTGGGTATCGGCTTGGTTCCAACGTTTTCCGGCAGCACGTCCTCGGATTCGCCGTTCTCGAACACGGTTCCGGCCTCCGGGTCCACGGTCTTGCCCATGGTCGCGGGATCCCGTTCCGCGGTGTGCGTCTCCCCGATCCACTTGAGGGTCGACGGGTCGGATTCCACCGCGAGGTCCCACACAATCTGGCAGTACTGGGGCAGGCGGTTCCGTCCGCCCTTGCCGAGACGCGCGTACCGTTGGTCTCCGCGGCGGATGAACCCGCGCTCCTGGAGCGTCTTCAACGCGGTGCGCACGGTCCGTTCGGACAGTTCGGTGACTGCGACGATGGTCGCGATCTTCGGATAGGCGGCGGTGCCGTCGTCGTCCGCACGGTCCGCCAAATAGACGAGCACGGCCTTCGCGGACGCGTTGCCGACATGGCATTTGAACGCCCATGACAATGCGATGTTGCTCATGCGTCCATCCCCATTCCCTGGAGGACGGCGGCCACATGGCCGAGACGCCGCTCGAGCGCGTTGATGCGCTCCTCCTGCGCGAGGACCACGCCCAGCAGGGCGAGGTCACTGGAGGAGACGCCATGGCGCCGCGCGGCCGGGGACGCCGGCCCGCCGGACTTCCCGTCCCCTTCCGGGGCGAGGTCGCGCCAGCGCGCGACGCACCGTTCGATCCTCTTGTATCCGATGACCTCCGGACCGAGTCCCGCCTTGCGGAACATCGCCACCGGGGATTCGCCGCGACGGTAGCCCGCGGCGACGCGGCGCTTGAACTCATCCGTGTACCTGATGCGGCCGTTCGTCACGGACTTGACGGCCGGCAGGCCCGACACGTATTCCACGACATGCTCATCCATCATCATTCCGCCTCACTCCCACCGGCGTCCCGCGTGCGATTCCGGGCGGCCATCCGTTCGGCCATCTCGTCCCCGAGACGGGCCGCCCTGCACAGGGCCAGCGTCATCAGCCATGAGAACGCGACTAACACGATCAATACGATTGCAAGCCAGTTCACGCGAGTCTCCCTTCCATGGACGGGTGCGCCATCATCGACGCCAGGCGACGGGAATCAACGGAGCCCGGACCGTTGTGGCGGGCGAATGCCACCACGACCGGGAACGTCCAAACCGGCGTCTGGAAATCCCGGTTACACTCAGGAAACACAGAGCAAGACATGCGGAATGCTTTAGTAAAGTCGTTCATGTGTGATCACTACTCCAAGACAATGCATTGGGCGGCCACGGACCGGGATCCGGCAAGATACGGGATCCGCGGCCGCTCGGAATATTGGTTGCACCGCCCGTCCCCGACGTTCCAGCATCGGGAACGGGCGTTTTTTCTTTTAGTTGCAGAGAAAGAGAAAAAATCGAATGGGATCAGACCATCGCACCACCTCCCTCGCCGTCGACGGGCCACGCGCCGCCGCAACGGTAGCCCGCGGCGACGCGGCGCTTGAACTCATCCGTGTACCTGATGCGGCCGTTCGTCACGGACTTGACGGCCGGCAGGCCCGACACGTATTCCACGACATGCTCATCCATCATCATTCCGCCTCACTCCCACCGGCGTCCCGCGTGCGATTCCGGGCGGCCATCCGTTCGGCCATCTCGTCCCCGAGACGGGCCGCCCTGCACAGGGCCAGCGTCATCAGCCATGAGAACGCGACTAACACGATCAATACGATTGCAAGCCAGTTCACGCGAGTCTCCCTTCCATGGACGGGTGCGCCATCATCGACGCCAGGCGACGGGAATCAACGGAGCCCGGACCGTTGTGGCGGGCGAATGCCACCACGACCGGGAACGTCCAAACCGGCGTCTGGAAATCCCGGTTACACTCAGGAAACACAGAGCAAGACATGCGGAATGCTTTAGTAAAGTCGTTCATGTGTGATCACTACTCCAAGACAATGCATTGGGCGGCCACGGACCGGGATCCGGCAAGATACGGGATCCGCGGCCGCTCGGAATATTGGTTGCACCGCCCGTCCCCGACGTTCCAGCATCGGGAACGGGCGTTTTTTCTTTTAGTTGCAGAGAAAGAGAAAAAATCGAATGGGATCAGACCATCGCACCACCTCCCTCGCCGTCGACGGGCCACGCGCCGCCGCAACGGATGGCGAAGCAAAGGCAATCAAGAGCCTGCTCATCAGGGACATCAAAGACTTCGATCAAAGCGTCCCAGCAGTCGTCAGACACGACGATGGAACGATCAGGCCTACGTACATAGGCGTATGGGGACAGGACCGTCTGATAGGCGCGGCCCTCATCCAGCCAGCCCTTTGCGTAGCCGAGACGCTCATATACCGCACCGGGACGAGCGGGGTCCATGCCGCACAGATACGAGAGGCTTTCGCCGAGCATGCAGCCATCATCGAAGGGATCGCAGTCGTCAGAAAGCATCGGCGCGAAGGCTTCGGATCGCAGATCAAGGCGGTCTGCGACTCCTGGGCGGCAGACCACGGCGCTGAACTGATACTCAGCATCCCCACCAACGAGGGCGCGCGCCTGCTCAACGAGAAAGCCGGATACACGGTCGTACCGCCCGACGGATATCTCACCATCAAGGTATTTGACGCTCAAGAACAGCCTCTTCACATTCCCTACGCCGACCAGCGGACCCAGGACAGAGGCACTAGCATGTGGGCGTACAAGCTCGTAGGGCAACGCACACAGCACTTCGAGATTGGCGTTCTCACCGCCTCCTGAAGTTCCGAAGACCATACCGTCGATGAATGTTCCCGACGGGTCGCGGGAGAAGACGAGTCTTCCGGCTTCGTCGCTCATGACGCCCTCCCCTCGGTCAGCAGCAGGTTCGCCACCACCCGTTCGCGGACGGAGAGCTGTGCATCGACCTCCCGGAAGGCATGCGTGTAGGCATGCGTGGGGTGGAGCCAGGTGTCGGCCAGTCCGCGGGTCTCGCCGCGGCGCAGGGCACGCACGGCGCAGGCCGGGCAGAGCTCCAAAATCTCCGTGTCGCCCGGGACGCAGTAGTTGCGCCAGCCGTTACGGGCGAAATAAGCGTCGCGGGCGGCCGAATCGTAGTCGTCCCAGAACGTGCCCCAGACCACTGTGTGGCATCCATCGCACACCGTGACGCAATCCCACCGGCTGTCCGGCCATTCGGACTGTTCGTAGATTCCACCAGCCATCACGCAACCTCCTCATGATCAGCATCAAGCCCCAGCAAATAGTCGGTAGACACACGGAAGTGCTCGGACAACACAACGATGTCTGAAGTTGTCCAGCCAATGCGTCCCAAGAGTTTTCCATTCGCCGAAGTTTTCGATAAACCAAGCAATGAACCGAGTTGGGCACAAGTAAGTCCCTCACTCTTTACCAGAGCACTTATCCTTTGGGTCACTCCATTCATAGTTCTTTCTTTCTGACTTGGTTCATTTTTACTGTACTTCACTATAGCGTACAGTTTGACTGAACGCAAATCGTATGAGACACTTAATTAAGAAATTCTGAACTATTTTGGGAAGTGATCATATGTCCACATCGGAAGTCTCACCAGAAACACCTTTGGATAAAGGACAGCGTGCTGAAGCGGCGATCCCGACCAACGTGAGAGTTTATCTAGGACTAAGCGGAAAAACACAAAAGGCACTTGGAGAAGCTTTGGGCATTACCAAGAGTGCTATGTCCATGAAAATGTGTGGCAAAGTTGGATGGTCAGTAAGCGATCTTGTAACGACCGCCGATTTTCTAGGTGTCACGCCGAGCGCTCTAATGGATGACACAATTCTCAGCAAAGCCGAGGCTGGATATGCAAAATCGGCCGAGTATGGAGTTTTTGCCGAGAAGCCAGGTGCTTTGGTAGGTGCCGGCTCCCCCAGGTTCCTTGTCAGTCCCTTCAACCCCGACGCCCCGGTCGAGGGTGGAATCTCAGGTGCAGTTAAAGGCGCCTTGGCCGGTTTCGTGCCGTTCGGGGTCCCGTCCGGCTCGGGTTCCCCGTCCAGCCCCTCGAAGCATGACGGGATTGGGGTTTCCGGCCGGTCTCAAGCCCATGAGACACTTGGGACCATGACTACCATCATCATGCGCACCTCCGAAGG
>ENA-UONS01002727-UONS01002727.1-human-gut-metagenome-genome-assembly--contig:-CS19-NODE-2727-length-13314-cov-6.312165_pt1 | contig 13314 bp, 10 predicted proteins | sample MGYA00242458_ERZ724005 | MGnify/ENA metagenome assembly ERZ724005
AGCGCTACAATGAGCTGGAATTCATCCAGTGCGCCTGCCGCTTTACCGAGAACTGTACCATGTGTGACAACGGCGGCGGCGGTTCCAAGCGGCAGGAGATCAAGATCCTGCTTCGCCGCCTGAAGCGCGACAATCCCAATATCGAAAACAGCATCTTCCGCAGCATCCACAATGTTGCCATTGATACCATGCCCGGTTATCGATCTGAGGGTGTGGATCACAGCTTCCTGGAACGATTCCATGCTATAGAAAACCACTGAGCTGCATCCGCATTTCTGCCTGCGCCGAATCACGCTTTGTACGCGATACAACAGTAAAAAATCCCCCTCAGCTTACGCTGAAGGGGATTTTTCATGCCACCGGCGGGGCTTGAACCCGCACTCTGTCTCCAGAAAGGGATTTTAAGTCCCTCGTGTCTGCCAATTTCACCACAGTGGCGCATAGAAACCCGGCTTACAAAGCCCTGCTGCTCTGGACATTCACAGAGAGCCGGGAATAACAGGTGATGAGGTAAACATTTATCACAAGTCCGTCGTTACGGAGTTGCAAACATGTATCAAAACATGTAAGATTCACACAACGGCTATTATAATACAATAGAAACCTTGCTTTGTCAAGTTACACCTTTCCGCCATGCAGTTCCGAATACATCTTGGCACGGCACTCGGCCACAGCGGGGGTCATATTGACATAGTGCTTATGCGGCATCTCGATGCGCAACTCGGTCTCCCAAGTCTCTTCGGTCAGCTGCTTTGCGATATAGGCCTTTTTCTCGGCAATCCCGGGCAGTTCGATGGCCAGCTCACCGTTCAGGATATGGGGCACCAGCAGCCGCTTGACCTTGGTGGGGGTGATGGTAATGGTGCGCTCGATGGCATCCGGGTCAAGGTTGACCATCTTTACCGGTTTGCCCGCTTCGATGACCTCGCCATCCATGGCGATCAGATCGCACTGGGCCTGACCATTTTCATCGTAGAGCCGCCAAGGCATTTTCTTGCCCGGGATGATGGCCTTGCTGGCAGAATCCGAGCACTTCATCTTGGGCTGATAGGTGCCATCCGGCAGCTTGACCGCCACCAGTTTATACACGCCGCCGAACACAGGGTCAGAAGCGGAGGTGATGAGATTCTCGCCCACGCCGTAGGAATCAAAATGAGCGTGCTCATAGAGCTCCATGTTGGCGATCTTCCGCTCGTCAAGGCCATTGGAAGCCACCAGCTTGATATAGGGCTTGCCTGCGGCATCCAGTGCCTTGCGCAGGCGCTTGGAGCCACGGGCCAGATCGCCGGAATCGATACGGGCACTCTTGACGCGGCGGTTGGGGTCATTGGGGTACTTCTCGATCAGGTAGTCGTCCAGCTTGATGAGGTTGGGCAGGCCGCTCTCCATGATGTTGTAGGTATCCAGCAGCAGGCTGACGGAATCCGGGTAGGTATCGGCGAAGGCCTTGAAGGCATCGAACTCGGTCGGGAAGAACTCGATGAAGCTGTGGGCCACAGTACCCACAGCCTTGACCTCAGAGCCGTACTTCATCTCGGCCAGACAGTTGGCCGTGCCGATGCAGCCGCCCAGAACGGCAGCATAAGCGCCGTCGTTGCCTGCGCTCTCGCCCTGTGCGCGGCGGGTGCCGAACTCCATGACGCTGCGGGGGGTGTGAGTGTTGAGGCCGGTGATGCGGGTGGCCTTGGTGGCGATGAGGCTGTGGAAGTTCATGGTCTGGAGCAGGTAGGTCTCGATGAGGATAGCGCCCACGAGGTCGCACTCGATGCGCACCATCTGCACATGGGGGTAGCAGACCGTGCCTTCGGGCAGAGCGTACATATCGCCCTTCCAGCGGTACGTGCGCAGATACTCGCAGAACTCCTCACTCATGCCCTTGGTGCGCAGCCAGTGGACATCCTGCTCATTGAAGTGGTAGTTCAGCAGGAAACGGGTCAGCTTGCGCTGGCCGGCGCTGATGGAGTAGCCCTGGTTATCCGGGTTCTTGCGGAAGAACATATCAAACACAAGGGTCGTATCCTTAAAGCCGTTCAGAAACAGGCAGTTGGCCATAGTGAATTCGTAAAAATCAACGACCATTGCCGGATTGTCGTAGTCCTCATCCGGGATATACGGCACAACTTTGATTTCGCTCATGAAAAGTTTCCTCTCTTTTTCCGCGCACCCCTGCGGCGGGTGCAGCCAAACAAACTCTGCGCTGCCGCGCGTTTTGTCCTGTCATGACAGGATGTTTGTACCACTATAGCATCTTTGGCGGGCAGACGCAAGAGGTTTTGGTAAAAAATGACGACAGAAAGAAAAAATGTTTTTTACGAAATCTTTACCAGCCACCTCCGGCAGTGCTCTTCTGTCCTCGGATAAATCACGGGAATCGATGCCGTCCGGATATGCAAAAAGCACCCGCAGCGCCTTTTCGTGCTGCGGGTGTTTTGATATTTCAGATTCAGCCGTTCATGATGCTGGGGGTAGCATTCTTCAGCACGACGTCGTGGCTGCCGCCCTCAACGATGGAGGTGGAGGAAACAACGGTCAGCTTGGCCTTCTGCTGCAGTTCGGGGATGGAGAGTGCGCCGCAGTTGCACATGGTGCTCTTGACCTTGTACAGGGTGGTCTGGACGCCGTCGGCCAGCGGACCGGCGTAAGGAACATAGCTGTCCACGCCTTCCTCGAAGCTCAGCTTGGTGGAACCGCCGAGGTCATAGCGCTGCCAGTTGCGGGCACGGTTGGAGCCTTCGCCCCAATACTCCTTCATATACTGGCCGTTGATGCGCACCTTGTTCGTGGGGCTCTCGTCGAAGCGGGCAAAGTAGCGGCCCAGCATGACGAAGTCAGCGCCCATGGCCAGAGCCAGAGTGATGTGATAATCGTGGACGATGCCGCCATCGGAGCAGATGGGCACATAGATGCCGGTCTCCTTGTAGTACTCGTCACGGGCCTTTGCGACCTCGATGACTGCGGTGGCCTGACCACGGCCGATGCCCTTGGTCTCACGGGTAATGCAGATGGAACCGCCGCCAATGCCGATCTTGACGAAGTCTGCACCGGCCTTTGCCAGGAAACGGAAGCCCTCGGCATCCACAACGTTGCCTGCGCCCACCTTCACGGTGTCGCCGTAGTGCTCACGGATCCAGGCGATGGTACGGCTCTGCCACTCGGAGTAGCCCTCGGAGGAGTCGATGCAGAGCACATCCACGCCAGCCTCGACCAGTGCGGGCACGCGCTGGGCATAGTCGCGGGTGTTGATGCCGGCACCGACCACATAGCTCTTGTTGGCATCCAGCAGCTCGTTGACATTCTTCTTGTGGGAATCGTAGTCCTTGCGGAACACGAAGTATTTCAGGTTGCCCTCAGCATCCACCAGCGGCAGCGTGTTGATCTTGTTGTCCCAGATGATGTTGTTGCAGTCGTGCAGGGAGGTATTCTCCGGTGCGGTGACCAGCTTCTCGATGGGAGTCATAAAGGTGGTAACGGAAGCATCATCGGGGGTGTGGTTGACACGGTAATCACGGGAGGCCACAATGCCCATCAGCTTGCCGTGAGGAGTGCCATCGGCAGTGACAGCAATGGTGGAGTGGCCGGTGCGGGCCTTGAGCTCCAGCACATCGTGCAGGGTGGCGGTAGGAGCCAGGTTGGAATCGGAGACCACATAACCGGCCTTATAGCTCTTGACGCGGCGCACCATGGCAGCCTCGTTCTCAATGCTCTGGGAGCCGTAAATGAAGGACACACCGCCCTCACGTGCCAGTGCAATGGCCAGCTTATCGCCGGAGACCGACTGCATGATGGCACTGATCATGGGGATGTTCATTTCCAGCGGGCAGGGCTCTTCCCCCTTGCGGTACTTGACCAGCGGGGTCTTCAGGCTGACTGCCGTGGGGACATTCTCTGCAGAGGAATAGCCCGGAACAAGCAGGTACTCGCCAAAGGTGCGGGAAGGTTCTTCATAGAAATAAGCCATACTCTAAACTCCTTTTTTCTTAACGCATCAACAACGGGCCAGCATCAAAATAATTCATGTTTGCTGCTTATAAATTGATTGACTATACTTTACCACAAACCCCGTCAGAATACAAACCCCAGTGGCAACAAACTTTAGAACTGTCCTTTGCGGAAAAACAGTAAAATTGACCACCAAAAACGTGCAAGGTCATACTTTTTCGCCTGACAGGCCGGTTTTCTGACACAAATTGGAATGCAAAAAAGTCCGTACCGGAAAACCGGACGGACTTTTTTGCACACGAAGCGAGATACCGCCTGTGCGGTACAGTGCCGACAGCTGTGAAGGAGAACAGCCGGAGGAGGAGAAGGCCCTGCACCCGATATCTCTTATTCAACAAGAAGAAAAAGATTTCAGTCTCAAAAAGCGCTCATCGCTTTCTGTAACCATATTGTAACTCTTTTGTTTCCGTTTTGCAAGACCTTTTTCGCGGATTTTGTAACATAATTGTAATTTTTCTGGATTTATTTTGTAAATTCCAGGTAGCATTCAAACGCGGCGTGCTCTTCGCGGCGGCCCACCACATACCAGCCATCGGCCGAGGGCGCATAAAACACCTCGACCTGACTGCCCAGCGGGATCTCCCGGTGGTACTTGACGGAAACGAATTTCAGCGGCCCGCCCTTGACCACCTCCAGCGGCAGGGCATCACAGGCGATGTCCAGATAGCAGGCGTTGTTCACATGGCCGTTCAGGTCGCACAGGGAGTAGCTGGCTGTCCTGCTGCCCGCACAGGTCAGTTCCTTTGCTTTGTGCACCAGCTGGGGCAGCTCCCCTTCCAGATCCTCGTTCCAGTAACCGGGCGTATGCCAGGAGGGCTGGCGCAGGATGCACTCATGGTCGGTATCCACCATGATCCACCGGCTGTCGATCAGAGCACACTCCTTCCCTGCTTCGTCCAGAATGCGAGTCAGCCGCTTCATCGAACCCTTCTTGCACGGCTCACAGGCGGTAACAAATGTCAGCTTTTCGGCGCGCAGGGGCATCCGGGTGATCTGCGCCGCCTGCTTGCCCACCAGAAACGCCGTGTGGTGCGCTTTGAAAAAAGCATCATCCATGCCGTAGGCACGGGCGTGGTCTGCCGCAGCCTGCTCCACATAGCGGAACAGGGCGCTGGGCTTGATCATCCGGCGAAAATCGCCGTCTGCGTTCAGGACAGTTGTATGATAGGTATATTGATTCATACGTTTCCTTTCCAAAAGAGGACCCTCTCCGTCATTGCTTCGCATTGCCAGAGGCTTTGACGGAGAGGGCCCTTTCTTCTCAATACTGATTCCGGGTCTTTTTGCGCAGCTTGCGCCAGATATTGAAGCAGGCCAGCGCTACCATGGCAAGCAGCAGCATCAGGAACACAACGCCGCTGCCGCCCTCATCGTAGCTCTTCATCTCGCTCCACTTTACGTCGAGCTCGTTGTTGACCTCATCGCTCAGGGCAGTGAACACCTTTTCCTTGGCTTCCACTTCCTCAGAGGGGTATGCGATCTCGCTGTACTTCAGATCCTCGTCCAGGATATCCCACACCTTCTGCATGGGGGTAGTGTAGCCGATATACTCCGCATTGGCTTTTCCGATGTCCGGCTCGCACATGAAGTTGATGAACATCTCCGCAGCTTCCTTGTGCTCACTGGTGGCAGGCACCGCCATGCAGTCCACCGACAGCACACTGCCCTCCTCCGGGAACACCCAGGCCAGATCCGGGTTATCATCGATCATGGTAATGGCATCGCCGGAGTAGTACACGCCGATGGCTGCCTCGCCGCCGATCATCTTATCAAAGATCTCATCCATGACGTAGGCCTGCACCAGCGGTTTTTGCGCTTTCAGGGTCTCCACCACCTCGTCCACCTCTTCCGGGGTCTCGGGGTTGATGCTGGTACCGTTCTTGAACGCTGCAATGGCGTAGGCATCACGGCTGTTGTTGAACATCAGGATGTTGCCCGCGTACTGCTCGTCCCACAGGTCAGCCCATTTGGTGGGGGCATTCTCCACCATGGTGGTGTTGTAGATGATGCCGGTGGTACAGAGCATATAGGGCACGGTATAGGCGTTGGTGGGGTCATAATCCGGATCACGGTAGACCGCATCGATGTTCTGGGAGTTGGGGATATTGCTGTAATCCAGCGGTGCAAGCATCCCCTCGGCGATCATCTTTGCCACCATGTAATCCGAAGGGATGACCACATCGTAGTTGGCCGCACCGGATTTCAGTTTGGCGTACATGGACTCGTTGGAATCAAAGGTGGTGTAGTTGACCTTGATGCCGGTAAGCTTCTCGAAAGCGGCCACCACATCCACGCTGTCATCAGAACCGTTGGAGATGTATTCGCCCCAGTTGTAAACGTTGAGGGTGAGATTCTGGCCCTGAAAGCGGGTCCAGTCGTAATCGTCCGAGACCGAAACGTCCTCGGTCACCTCAATGGTTCCGGCGGCAAAGGCGGGCGCAGCACAGCAGAATGCCATGGCCAGCGTCAGCAGCAGAACAGCAAAACGTTTCATTTTACGTCCTCCCCTCTCAGTGCCTTCTGATCCCGGCGGTACTCCCGGCTCTCCATGGCATTGGAGATGAGGATGATGGTCAGGATCACCACAAACATGATGGTGGACAGGGCATAGATCTCCGGGCTGACCTTTTTTCGGGTCATGGAATAGATGGCAATGGGCAGGGTCTCCACCGTGCCGCAGTTGAAATAGGAGATCATAAAATCATCGATGGAGTAGGTCAGGCAGATGAGGAAGGCCGACAGGATGGCCGGGCTGATCTCAGGCAGGATGACTTTGAAGAACGCCTGCCTGGGGTCACAGCCCAGATCCAGAGCTGCCTCATACAGTTTGATGTCCAGCTGCCTGAGCTTGGGGGTCACGTTGAAGATGACATAGGGAACATTGAAGGCGATATGCGCGATCAGCAGCGTGGGCATTCCCATGATGGTATCGGGCAGCCAGGAGACTCCCTCGGCAAAGCGCTGGTAAGCCACAAACAGCAGCATCAGGGAGATGCCGGTGATGATCTCCGGGTTGACCACCGGGATATAGGTGATGTTGGTGACCACCAGGCGGCTCTTGCGGCTCATGGACGCAATGCCCAGCGAGGCCGCCGTGCCCAGAACCGTTGCAATGACCGCAGAGATGAGGGCCACCTCCAGTGAGACGCGCAAAGCGCTCAGGATGGCAGAGTTATGGAGCAGGCTGGTGTACCACTTAAGGGTAAAGCCTGTGAACAGTGCGTAGCCCTTGCTCTGGTTGAAGCTGAACACAATCATATAGGCAATGGGCAGGTACATGAAGCAGAAGAAGAGGATGACGTAGGCCCGCTGCATCAGGCGCAGATGTTTCGTTTTCATCAGGACACGCCCTCCATTTCATCTTCATCAAAGCTGGATGTGAAGCTCATGCAGAGCAGGACGATGATCATCAGCACAAGGCTCATGGCCGAACCGACGTTCAGGTTGTAGCTGTTGCCCAGGAACTGCATCTCGATCAGGTCGCCGATCATCAGGTTGGAGCCGCCGCCCAGCATACGGCTGATGACAAAGGTAGACACCGCCGGAACGAACACCATGGTGATGCCGGTGCTGATGCCGGGCACGCTCATGGGGATGAGCACCCGGAAAAGGGTCTGGGTGGTGGAGGCTCCCAGATCCTGTGCCGCTTCCACCAGGCTCTGATCGATCTTGGTCATACTGGTGTAGAGGGGCAGGATCATGTAGGGCACATAGTTATACACCATGCCCAGCACCACCGCGCCGGAGGTGTTCAGCATGGTATAGGGGCCCAGGCCAAAAAAGCCCAGCACCGCGTTCACAGGGCCGTTGATGCTCAGCAGGCCCATCCAGGCATAGGTGCGGAGCAGGAAGTTCATCCACATGGGCAGCATGACCAGCATCAGCATGATATGCTGTTTGTTCACCCGCAGGCGGGACAGGAAATAGCCCACCGGAAATGCAATGACCAGACAGATCACGGTAGCCACAAGGGCCAGCAGCAGACTGCGGGCAAACACGGAGCCGTAGCCGCTGACGCTGGTCAGATTGGCAATGGTGAAATTGCCGCTGCCATCGGTCAGGGCATAATAAACCACGATGATCAGCGGAACCACCGTGAACAGCACCATCCAGATAAAATAAGGATAGGCCAGCTTCTTATCGTAAATTTTCATCATTTCCCATTCAGCCCTCCGAACGTGCCATGATATGGATCTCGTTGGGGCCGATGCGCATACCAATGGTTTCACCGGGGGTGCAGGCGCGGGTGGAGTGGATCAGCCACTCACGGCCCTCGCACTCAACGTGCATCTCAAAGTGAACGCCCTTGAAGATGACATCATTGACTACGCCCACCAGCTGACCCTCCACGGGGCTGACCACTTCAATGTCCTCGGGGCGGACCACCACCTGTACGCTCTGTTCCCGGGCAAAGCCGCGGTCCACGCAGGGGAACTGCACACCCGAGAAGGAGACCAGGAAATCGCGGTGCATCACGCCGTCCACAATGTTGGAATCGCCGATAAAGTCCGCCACAAAGGCATTTTTAGGCTCGTTGTAGATATCCTCGGGGGTACCGATCTGCTGTACCTTGCCGCCGTTCATCACAACGACGGTATCGGACATGGTCAGGGCCTCTTCCTGATCGTGGGTAACATAAATAAAGGTGATGTTCATCTCACGCTGCAGGCGCTTGAGCTCCAGCTGCATCTCCTTGCGGAGCTTAAGGTCCAGTGCACCCAGAGGCTCGTCCAGCAGCAGGATCTCAGGCTCATTGACCAGACTGCGGGCAATGGCAACACGCTGCTGCTGGCCGCCGGACATCTGGCCGATGCTGCGGCGCTCAAAGCCCTTCAGGCCGACCACCTCCAGCATATCGCGCACCTTGCGGCGGATGGTCTCTTCGTCCATCTTCTTCAGGCGCAGGCCAAAGGCCACATTCTCAAACACGTTCAGGTGCGGGAACAGCGCGTACTTCTGGAACACGGTATTCACCGGACGCTTATAGGGGGGCACGCCAGTAATATCCTGGCCCTTCAGCAGCACCTGACCCGCGTTGGGTTCCAGGAAGCCTGCGATCAGGCGCAGGGTGGTGGTCTTGCCGCAGCCGGAAGGACCCAGCAGCGTTACGAATTCTTTGTCATGGATGTCCAGGTTCAGCCCATCCAGAATGCGCTGACCGTCAAATTCCACCACGATATCGCGCAGTGAAACGATCACCGAGTTGTCCATTTTTTACTTTTCCTCCTTAAACTCAGATACGAAAAAAGACAGGGCATCCACCCCATCCTTCGTACCAGGGCGATCCAGCCCCGCACAACATCCATGACATCCGTAATATTGTGCAGTTATTCTGCCCTGTCATCGCCTATCATAAACAATCCGAACTGAAATGTCAATCACTCTGTCGAGGTTTGCCGAAACTTTACATCCGGCGCAAAAAAATCCCGCGCTGTACCAAGAATTCGCACAGCGCGGGAGTGAAACGTTTTATTCTGCTTTCGGCTGATCCGCGGGGTACAAAAGCGCACTCACCACACTGGCATCCACCGTATAAACGGAGCTGTCGCCTTCCACCATCAGGTAACAGCCGTCTGTCCCCATGGCATAGGTCAGATTTATTGTGCCATCGGCTGTGGTGACCTCTGCTGTGACCAGCGGGGCCTCAAAACCATACGCCGCCGGGTCGGCATCTGCTGCCTGTGCCGAGACATAGGTGCAGAGAGCCGAGAGGATGGCATCCACCTTTGTCTCGTCGAGGTCTGCGGCGGTGTCCCCTGCCAGCCGCCAGACAGTCTGGCAGGCGTTGCTGCCGCTCTCTGCCGCAGGCTCCGAGTTTGCTTTCAGGGTCACGGTCTCGCCATCGGCCAGCGTATAGGAGACGGCTTCGATCTCCGAGGCCGTCAGCCCCGCCGGGTTGAAGGCACCGAACAGCTCCGCCCTGGTCAACTCAAAGCAGGCGGCTTTGGTGCCGGATACCGTATATATGGTATTGCTGTTATTCTTGCGGACATAGAGATCCCCTGTCATGGTATTGCTGGCCCCGAAGGTATAGGTGTCCGTTTCGCCCGCTGCCGTCACCTCTATGGTCAGCACAGGCTCCGCAAAGCCGTAGACCTCCCCTGCCTGCGGGCTCAGCTCCCGCTTTGCGTTCAAAGAGGAAAGCGCGGTGAGCATCGTGTTGCAGGCAGAGGTGTCCAGATGGTAAGCTGGATCTTCAGCCAGCGTCCAGCCATCGGCGGTATAGAGCAGGGTGTTCGTCTCGCCCTGATAGTGAAGCACGATCTGCGTCAGGTCATTGCCCGAAACTGCCGCCAGCGGAATAGCCCCATCTGCGGCCGCACTGGCAGCCTGTTCTTCCCTGGCATTCCGCAGCATCAGCAGGGCAAACACGCCGCCTGCCAGCAGGATGAGGAAAAGCAGCACCCCGAGGGTACGCTGTTTTGCTTTCATGGACAGGTCCTCACTTTCTACGCCGCAGCACGACCACCACGGCACCCACAGCCAGCAGGGCCGCAGGCAGAACGATGACAAAGAGCAGCCCCAGCGTAGAGGCGGCAATGCTGGGCACTTCCAACGGAGCTGCTTCCAGCGCCTTGCTGTCGATGAGGACAGCGTTCTCCTGCCCGGCCAGCGAAGCCGCACACCCCTGCAGGAAGGTCACATTGCCCGGGATGACCTGATAGATGCCCTCGTTGTCCATGTTGCCGCAGTTGACCCAGATGACCTGGGCACCCGTGTCCTCATTGCGGGCGTATGCTGCCAGCGTGAAGGGACCGGCTATGTCACCGTCCGCCTTCTCGGTGGTGGTCATCTCGTAGCCTTCCGGTTTGCTGTAAGCACTGTCCGAGCTGACCAGAAGGGCATCCGAGACCACATGCTCTGTCTCGGTCAGGGTGATGCCCTGTGCCATCTGCAGCAGAACTCTGCGGCTGGTGTTCACACCGTCCAGCGCGGTGAATTCCTCTGTACTGGCATAATCCGGCAGCAGGTAAAGGGCCGGGTAGCCATTGAGGTAGTGGTTGGTGTCACCCTCCACCACAAGGCCCTCGGTGCGGGTCAGGCCGAACTCGGCCATCACAGCATCCAGATTGGGGGTACTATAATAGGAATCCGTCAGCAGCAGCACGCGGCCTCCGTTACTCAGATAGCTGCGCAACTGGCCCAGCTCATCCACCAGACTGCCTGCGCCGGAAAAGTCCTGCGCCGGATCGTTGATGACAAGCAGGTCACAGTCCTCGGGGATGGTCTGGGAGAGCAGGTCAAGTGCCGAGACGGTCAGGTTCTGGCTTTCCAGCGCATCGGTCAGGGTGGAAGTCAGCGCCTGCTCGCCGTGGTTGGTGGTGTAGTACACATGGCGGCTCTCTCCGCTGGTCAGCTGGTAGATGGCAGAGGTGATCCTGCTTTCACCATCAAAGGTCACGTTGGCCGCGCCGGTGGCGGCATAATCGCTGTAATCGTAGTCGTAAAGCTCTGCGGCATCCAGCACCTTGCTCTGTTCCCCGCAGACCAGGATCAGCCCACCGGAGGTCAGGTCCTGTGCGCCGTACTGGGCCGCAAAGGTCGGGTAGACTGCCGGATCTTTCAGCTCCCAGGTGATATGGCTGCTCTGGGCGGCGTATTTGTCCAGCAGCTTGGAGATGATCTGGTCCTCATTGCCGGTCTGGGCCAGATAGTAAATGGTCACATCCTGCGTCAGGTCGTCGGCCACCTGTCTGGAGCTTTCGCTCAGGGTGTAGAGCCCAGCCTCGGAGAGATCGAACTCGGTATATCTGGAAGGAATGGCCCGGACGATAAGATTAACCAGCACGGCCAGCACGATCACAGCTGCGGCAATGGCTGCAGACCACACCCCGCTGCGGAACACCCGCCCGTCACCCGAGGAGCTCTGCTTTGCAAAAAGCTTCATCTGTGTTCCCTCCTCTCAGTTCCAGCGGCGCTTCTCAATGTCCTGCGCCGTAAAGAACAGGAACACCGCCGTCACGGTCAGATAATGGACCACGGCAGGGATGGAGAAGCTGTTGTTGACAAAATCCTCAAAGGGTGTAAACAGGCACAGGGCACTCAGCACGGCGCTGAAAGCCTCGGTAAGCCATGCACTGCGGAGCAGAAACAGCCCCGTCAGGCCCAGGCAGAGCGCCGCAAAGGTCAGGCACCCCAGCACAAAACTGCGGGTGCGCAGACCGGCCGCCAGAGAAGCCGCGCCTGCGATCCCGGTGAACACTGCCAGCGCCACGGCGCTGCCCGCATTGAACATACTGCGCAGGCTGGGCATCAGGTAGGCCAGCAGCAGGGCTGAAAAGCCCGCCACGGCGGCAATGATCTGGTTCTCGGTCAGGCCGGAGAGAAACTCACACAACGCAATGGCCGTACAGCCCAGCAAAAAGTAGCAGAGCAGCCCCGCAAGGTTTGCGAGTAGAGCAGACACGGTGCCGCCCAGCGCCCAGAGGATGAAGATCATCACCGCATCCACGGCGCAGGGCAGAGCGAACACGGCCGCCATGGCAAAGAACTTGCCCAGCACGATGCCCCACACTGAGACCGGGCTGGTGAGCAGCAGCTGGTCGGTGCGGCTGTGGCGCTCCTCGGCCAGTGAGCGCATCGCCAGCACCGGGATATAGAGCAGCAGCATGAAAATGGTCTGGTAGAGGGTGTAATAACTGAAATCGGTCAGGCCGTAGATCAGGCACCGGGCCAGAAAATACAGGCCGGAACTCGCCACCAGAAACGCCGTGAGGACGTACCCCAGCATCCCGTGAAAGAAGCTGCGGAATTCCCGCTTGAAAATAGCTGTCATTCTGCGTCCTCCTCTCCGGTTGCTTCTTCCGGTTCACCGTCGGTCAGTTCCAGAAACACCTCTTCCAGGCTCTTGCCATCGGCGGTCAGCTCCTCCAGACTGCCTGCTGCCGCCAGATGCCCTTTGGAAAGGATCAGGATCTGCTGGCAGACTGCCTGCACCTCACTGAGGATATGGCTGGACAGGATGACCGTATGCGCCCGACCCAGCTCCCGGATGAGCTTGCGGATCTCGATGACCTGTGCCGGGTCCAGGCCGACCGTCGGTTCGTCCAGAATGATGAGCCTGGGACTGCCCAGCAATGCCTGTGCAATGCCCACCCGCTGCTTGTAGCCCTTGGAAAGGCTGCGGATGAGCCGGGGCAGAACGGCTTCCAGCCCGGTACGGCGGGCAGCCCTGCACACCTGCTCCTTCCGTTCCGCCTTTTTCACACCCTTCAGCTCGGCGGCAAAGGTCAGGTACTCCTGCACTGTCATTTCCGGGTAAAGGGGCGGCTGTTCGGGCAGATAGCCCACACAGGCTTTGGCGGCATCGGCCTC
>ENA-UONS01002728-UONS01002728.1-human-gut-metagenome-genome-assembly--contig:-CS19-NODE-2728-length-13308-cov-16.531880_pt1 | contig 13308 bp, 10 predicted proteins | sample MGYA00242458_ERZ724005 | MGnify/ENA metagenome assembly ERZ724005
ACTTCGATGTATGGAAAGTACCGTTTAGCAAGGTTTCGCGCAACTTCAATAGGTTCACTTCCCGTTTTTTATCGTGTTCGATAACTCCGTACGTGCGTAACTTACCCTTACGGGCCTTTTCGTCCGCAAGCTGCAAGTTCTCGATAGAACAAACCTTCTCGTACAAGTTACCTATTCGCTTCATCGCACTACTTATTTGCTGATTCCTTAGGGAATGTTCGGGAAGTCCTACTAATACCCCTTAAATAGTTGTTGTTTTTTGCCAAGTGGCAAGGTTTTTACCCCGTTAAAATCTGCATAGCTGGGAGCTGACATTCGCATTCGTATTCGAAGCCGTGTTATTCGTATTCGCGTACGAAAAGCCGGCATTCGCGCTGTTATTCGCATTACCGCCGAAAAGCACGCCCCAAGGGTAAACCGCCTTTATTTTCACTCGAAATAATACCTTGTTCCCGAAGCCCGCATAGTTACTTTACGCGGGAAGGCGTTACGCTCCTTAATCTTCCCAAGGATATATTTAATTTCTTGCGAATTGGTAAAGAACTTCCGCGCGTCTTTATCCGGGTCTTCTTTATTGAACTTAATCTTAACCAAGAAGCGACCGGTTCCGAACTTCGTTTTAACGTCGTCCAAGAAGTCAATAACCCAAAAAGAAAGGTTAATTAACTTCTGCTGGGTTATTTCCGAACAATTGAAGTGCTTGTTATTCGCGTCCGGCTCAATCTGCAAGAAAGCTAAACTTCCGTCGTCCTGCCTGTTGTTTTCCATTTTTGCGAAAAATTGAACGGCGGGCATTCGTCCTAATTTGAGCTACTTCGAAAGCCCGCCGTAGTTAAACTTCTTTGTTAAATGCGTTCCGTTACGTGTCGTTTCAAGCGGGTAAAAAGCAAAGCCGGGAGCCGACACCCGCAGACGTAGTCGAAGCCGCGTAAGCCGTAGCCGCGTACGAAAAGCCGGCACCCGCGCCGTGATCCGCACAACCGCCGAAAAGCACGCCCCTTTGTCCGGTATTGCTTACTACGTTCGTATAGAAGTAATCGGCGAAGTAAGTAGTAGAACTTGCGCCTACTGCTGTCGGCATATTTTCGCCGTACTCGCCAATCATCATAATTTTAACGTAACCTTCATTGCGGGGTAGCTCGCCGCGCTTCTCGTAATCGGTATAGTCGTTACTTTGAAACTTGGCCGGGTCGGTACATACGAAAAACTCACTAACGCCGCCCGCGTCCGCACTTTGAATATTGCACTTGCATCCGTCCGTCCAACTCCATACGTGCCCGAAAGGATTTTCCAAACCTCGGTAGCTGGGTACGCTAAGGGTTTGGCCGTCGGTGTCGTTGCTTTTCTTGTAAGTGTAGTTTACTACACCGGTTTTATTCCCCAAAGAATTAGTAACCCCGCAAGGAACCATAGGGTTATAACTGTTATAGCCGCTCCAATCGCTCATATTGGTAACGCCTTGGCTTAATCCGCCCTGCTTATATCCTTCGCTCGTAGGTTCCGCGTTATAGGCAAGTTGGCAATTAAAGTTAGCGTATTCGACGGCATAAAGCCACCAGCAAGTTTTTTGTACCTCGTAAACGTCGCAATTCCAACCGGCCCCGTTCTTGCCGGCATTCCCCCGGTTTCGTGCATACTTCCGAAAGTTGGTAAGGCTGATAGATGTAGCCGGCATACCTAAAAGGCTTCTATATGTTCCGTCCCAAGAGGAATTATTGTTACCGCCCCGGAAAGCCGTAGAAGTATTTACGACGCTTGCAAGTTTCGGCGTAGCCGATACGGTGCGGTCTACGGCCGCTTCGTAAGCCGAACGATAGGCAAGCGGTACCAAGTGGAACCCCGGTAATGCGTGTTCGGAAAGAAGGCAGCGAAATTTAGTACCGTCTACTTCGAACTTGCGGTAGTGGGCCGGGATTTCTACCATTACCTGCCCGTCGGTACCGTCAAGTTTGGCGGCTGCTCCTGTATCGCGCTTGGTACTATCGTTCGCATGAAGGTAGTAAGCCACCGTTCCGTTATCGCGCAAGATACAACGGCGCATTTTACTTTGAATAGGCAGCGAAACGTGAAGTTCCGGCCGGCCTATCCGGGTACAAGCCGAAGAAGCTACGTTAGAATCCCATTCTATACCGTAGTAGTAATCGTAGGGAAACGTCGGCTTCGTGTTTCCTACTCCAATCAATAAACCCATAGCCATATAAGATTTAGTACCCCCAAACAAGGGTAGCATTAATACTCGTTTGCTTAATCTCGCGGACTATTTCGGGGTTCCAGCCTGTTTCGAAGCGCGTAGCTACGAACTTGCCCGGCTCCATGCCCCAAAGGTTTACTTCAAGAACTACGGCGGTTTCTCCGTCGTTCTTAATGTTAAACGGCGTATCTTCCATTTTGAAGTTACCCGTACTTAGCCCTTCAATGGGGCCAATTCTTCCGATTTGGGCGGAAACCGTTTCGCCCCCTCTTGTTGTACTCATTTTGTCGAAATATTAAGTTACACAAAAATACCCCGTTGCGTATTATAATAATACGCTTGTTGGTAAAATATTAAAAACTTTCCTGCGCAATTGGTTCTACTCCCACAAGTGGGTAGCTATTACAATGAATGTAAAATTACCGTCGTTCCAGCTTGCGTCGTCGCCCGTATATACTGTAAATGAATTTGCGGTACGTTTAATTACAGACGCATATACGCCGGGGCCGTTATCGCTACGTAGTAGTTCTCCACTTAATAGCACCGTGTATTTATCGGCCGATGAAAAAGTACCGGACGGAAACGATATGGTGCAATAACGTGGCGCGTTCGTCATATACGATAATTGACATTTTTTATTTTCGGCTCCGTACCAATATTGGTTATACCTCTTTTGCTTGGTAATACGTGGAACGCCGCCAGAAAACTCTACCTTACCGGCAAATATGGCTTTCAAGGGGAAACCTTCCCCCGAATTTGCTACACCATAACGGAACCTATTAAGCACACACCACCCTTTGAAACTATTACCTTCGCCTACGCCTATAATATCTACACCTTCATTCGCTTCTATAACCAATTCGCTAATAGTTTCCCCGTCTTCGTGGAAATAGTACCCGGAAGGGGCCGTAGCAGAAATAGGGCCTATTGCCTTTGCTGCCCCCCAATTCGTATTAAGTATAGTAGCTCTAAATCCGTTATAGTCTTTTGTAAACGGCATATTAAATCCGGTATAAATACCACTGCTTTCTCCGGGTATTACAATACAGTTATTATTTTGCAAACCGGGTATAGATACACTTATTCCGCCGGTATTATCAAGTATAAAATACCCGTCCCGAAATGGTGTGCGCATAGCCCCATTTACAAAAATATCGTTAAACGTACCGCCATTGGCTTTTATATTTCCGGCTGAATCCCAGCTAATATTCCCCTTGGCAAGCCGGCCGGAACCGTCTGCACCACTAAAATAAACCATAGTTTGCCCGGCTGTATTTTTTATCTCTACCGTTGCGTTCGTAATCTTTACATTACCGGAATTATTTACGTTGTATTCTATCGCACGGTTTGCATTGCCTATCCTAAATTGGTTGTTGTCAAGGTCTATATATGTATTCCCGTCGCCCGTCTGAACTCGCCCCGTAGTAATGAAACGCCCGTTAATGGTCGTTGCGCCATAAGTTAGGGAAATAAGACGCGCCGGCCGCTTTCCGTCGGTGTCCGTTATCGCGCTGCTTAGGCTTCCCACTAAGAAATAGTAATATATAGGGTCGCCGTCTACCGCTCGCTGTACTGTGTCGAAAACGATGTTTCCGGCCGTTCCTGTCTTTTGGCAACGGGCGTATATGTAGTAGACCGTTCCGCTTACAAGGTTCGAAAAGGTGGCCGTATTTAGCTGCCAACTTTTTACGGTTTCCGCTATCGTATAGTGAACCAACGTACCGCCTACCACCTTTACCGTATTGGGATTCCCTTCGTAGTTCGGTTCAAAGCGGGTGTTCTGTAATACGAACTGCTGGGAACGTGCGCCGGTGGCTAACATGGTCGTTTCAATCGAAAGCGGCTTTATCTTCTCGCTGTAATAGTGTCCTTCGGGGTCGAAAACATTAGCTAATACTTCTTGGCTGGCTTTCCAATTGCGGCGGGCCTTCGACGGGTCGGCAAGGTCGTTTATCTCTATAACATTGTCGATTTTCTGCAAGTCTTCGATAACGCGGGTTATCGTTGTTTTGGTTACGCTATCGCCCAAGGTTATATTATACTTGTATTCCCGCAGCAAATCGCGCGTAAAGGCCGTAATTCGTACCGATTTGTTTACGCCTATGTCTTCATCTTCCACCGGGATATAATCGCCGACGGCGAAAAGGTTTACTACGGTCAATTCGCCGGCGAACTGACGTATAAAATTTTCGTCGATACTTAACCCGTACTGTACTTGCGGCTGGCTGTATTCGGCTATTGCCTTGTTGCCTTCCGCAAGGAGTTTGTTTTCCGCGTCGGTCTTGTAAGCGTCCGGCAAATTTATATCCGTGAAGAAATACTTATCGCCTACGCCGAACTGAAACGCCGCACTTGTTTCGCTGGGGAACTTCATGCCGTTTTCGTCCGTGAACGGTACCACCTGTATTTCCTTCGTCGCGTGGTCGTACTTGTGTATGTCAAATTCATAGCCGGCCAAGTTTCCGGTAGTGAACTTTACCTTTGCAGTAGCTCCGTCGATAAGCCACTTTGTATTACCCGCGCTATCCTTTTCGTTAAGGTCGAAGTTCATAGTAGCGTCCTTAAAAGCATAATACGCGCTTCCGGCGGCTGTTACTTCGCCGTAGCGTTCGGGTCTGATGTCGTCGAATATCTTTGTATTCTCCTTCAACCCGTAAGCCGCAATAGCGGCCGCGTCCTCGATGTAGGAAGCGTTTTTAGCTTTGCCCGGAAGACAAAGACGGGTATAACGGTATTTGTCCCCAAGGTTGCTACTACCGCCGTAGACGTATAGCCGGGTAACTACGTTCTTGGAATTGATGTTTTGGCGCGTTAATTCGTAAAGCCCGCCGGTACGTCCGTACCGGAAGGTATAGGGGAAGTTTACCCCGGCCGTTTTGATATTGAGCGTACGAACGCCGTTAGCTTGGGTAATCTCAAATTCGGTGCTGTACTGTTCGCAAAGGTCTTGCAACACTTCCAAACAATTCTTTTCCGTATAGGTAAGCGTTTTATACTCCGTATTGGCCGGATAAACGCCTAACACCCATTTACCCGGATATACGCGGGTAAGGTTCCCGATAAGAATACCTAAGAAGTCTTCTAAATCGCCCGTAAAGCTATCTAATACGGTATCGTCCGGTAACAAAAATTGCACGTCGATTAACTCGTACTGTACGCCTTCGAAAGTAAGGGTATATTCGAAATTCCGGTTTCCGGTCTTCTTAATGCCCGGAAGCTGGTTAAGGGTATAAGTCTTCCCGTAAACGTCTATTTGGTCGCCCAAGTGGAAGGTTAAGGGCGTGGCACTTTTTACGGTTATCGCCACCGTATCCGCCCCTAACAGCGTAATACTTTGTTCGGCCTTGGTAACTCCGGACTTACGCGCCCGCGAAGTCAATAGGGCCGTAGTCCCGTCCGGGTGTCTTACTATAATTTGTTCCATACGATAATACCGTTAGTAGTGAAACTTTCTATTTCTTCGATAACTCCGGCGACAATGGCGTAAAAAATTCCGTCGGTCGTGTATTCGTGACTCGCTGTTACGTCGGTTCCGTAAACGTCGTTCGTTTGGGTTCCGTCGCCCCAAAAGATAGTAACCGCCTTCTTGCTGGTTAGGGTAATCGTTAGCGTTTTCGTATCATTGCTTAAACGCTGGTGCCGTACGATACGCTTTACCGGGTCGGGTTCCTTCAATTTCAAGGTAAAGGTTCCTACCATAAGGTCGTCGTTCCAACGTTTGTTAATGGCTACCCCGTTCTCGTTATAGACTTCGTAAAGCAACGGTTTCGTAGGGTGTATATCTACCATAAGCCGCTGGGTGTTGGGCCGGTTGAATACGTCCAAGAAGTCGTTTAGCTTCGTAACAAAGTCTACCTTCCCGTTCGCTTTCATAAAGCAATTAAGGGCTATTTCGCGGGGTTGCAGTATCTTGTTTTCAAGGTCTACTATCTCCCCGTGATAATCCGGCCAATCAACGGAAACCGGGGTTTTCATTTTGGGACGGTCAAGAAGGCCGTTACTTTCGCTTACATAAATATCCCAAGCCTTAAAATCGGTTCCGTCTATACTGTAAGCCAATTGCGCCACCGTAGCAATACTTTCGGTAATTTCTTCCTGCGGCAAGGCGGTATTATATACCTTAACTTCGTCGATACAACCGTACCCGTTGGCGGTCGTATAGATGTCTTGCAGGATAGCGAAACCGGTAGGCTGGGCGGGTAGCGTAATGGTCTGCACCAATGCCGTATCAAGGTAAATGCGGATTGTTAGGCCCTCTTTGACGATAGCCCAATAGCCCCAAGTATCGGCCGCAAGGTTAAACCACGCTTCCGTATAACCTTCTATGGCTTCCCAGCGGGCAAAGAATCCGATACGCTTACCTGTAAAGCCGTCCGGGAAGGCTGAACGCTTCAACCAGGCAAGCAGGGTAAAGTTCCCGGTAAGGGGAATTACGTTTTTGTCTATATCGCAATGCCCGTTACCGTCGAACTTTATACAATTGCCTTGCTTTCCGCCGGTAAAATCTGCTTCTACTACCGTACCGTCCGCCCGTGTCTTGCTGTAATCGTAAGCAATGGTAGAACCGGCCGCTTCATCGAAGGGCATATTTAGGATAATGTTACTTTCGTCTGCCATATCAATACGTTTTAGTCGTTTTTCGAATAACTTTTATTATCGCGTTACCTTCGCCGTCGCCGGTGGTAGTCGTCAAGTTCCCGCCGTAGTGGTTTACGCAAATCTTCGCGTTATCCCGTGCTTCTACTTCTACGGTGGTATCGTCGAATACGTCTACCATTACGAAGGAATTACCGGTAGCAAGAACCTTTAACCGGCTTTGGTGCTTTGCGAATACCTGCCCTACGTTCCAACCGTCGTAAGTGGCGGTACCCTCGCAACGGCCAAGGGCTACTACGTGCCGGAAGTTTCCGGCCGTAATAGCGCGGTCGAGGAATACGCCGTAGGCTTCGCAAGTGCCTACGAAGTGCCGGCGTATAAATTCATTGCTGGGGTACTCGTTGCTTAGGCAGAAGTCGATACCTTCAAGGTACATTTTTATAAGTTTGTCTTTCTCCTTGGTATCTATAAGGCGGTCGTACCATTCTTCGCAAATGCCTTTCTTTTTGGCGTCGCGGGCCAATCGTTTATTTACTTCCATATCGCTACATTGTTATTCCTTGCGCCCGTAACGGGTCGGACGCGCTTCCCGAAGTATTCTTTTCTATCTGTTCAAGGTGCCGGTTCGATACGCTTAGTTTGCCGTCGATGTTGGCAAGGTGTATAAGCTGCTGGCGCAAGATTTCTATTTCCTGCACTTGGTTTACACGTACGGCGTTCGTTTGTCCGGCCAATAAATCTATACTTTCTTGGCTGGCTCCCTTAATTGCACCGGATAGGCTCGTAGTAGGGTCGCCGTTATCGTCCAAGTCCTTAAACAAATCTTCGTACAACTTCAAGGCTTCGGCGTACCCTTGGGCTATTGAGTTTACTCTATCCTTAAACCGTTGCTGTTCTTCCGGGGTCAAGCCGTCGAAGGAACCGCCGCCTTCATCGTCAAAACCCATATCGCGCTGCAACTGCTTTACGGCATTTTGTAGCTGCTGTTCGAGGAATTGTTTTTTTAAGGCGTTCTTTACGGCATTACCTAATACCTGGTTCGTAACCTTTTCAATCGCGCTTTTTACTTTGTCGCTGTTGAAACCGTCGGAGTAGGCTTCGGCTATCGCGTCGGACAATTGCGTAGCCAAGTCCTTTGCCGAAGTCTGCGTTACGCTTTCCGTAATTTCGGCTATGGTGTCTTCGATTTGGCGGCCTAATTCTTCGTACTGCTCCTTATATTGGTTTACCTTACCACTATCGGTTTTTTTCTTGCTTTCTTCCGCTTCCCACATAGCCCGCAAGTGCGCGCGTTGTTCGCGCATATTGTTAATAAGGGCCTTTTGGTTATCGTAAACCGATTCGCCTAACGCCTTATCTACGGCGTGTTCAAGTGCTTTGTAGGCGCGTTCCAATTCTTCGACGGCAGCAGCGTGTTTCTTAATGGCTCGTTCGGCCTTACGGTCGCGGGAGTTGAACAGGTCAAAGACGGAAGTTAGCATACCTACGGCTCCCTGTATCATTTGGGCCGGGTTCATAGTTGCGTACCCCTGTGCCATTTGCCCTATTCCGTCCACAATTCCGCCTACGTCCCCTAAAATAGCTTGGGTTTCGTCGTCCATAGAACCTCCCATTTTCTCAATAGCACCCGTAACCGCGTCGAACGAACCTTTTACCAAATCGGCCGTAGCCCCTACGCCTTTGAATACTTCGGATAGGTTCGCTTTACTTGCGTCCTTCTTATAGTCCTTCAAAGCCGTAGAAAGGGCCTTAAACGGGTTGCGGGTCTGTATTTCGTCCTTGGCTTCCCGTAACTTGCTTAAAACTACGTCCAGGTCTTGCGGGTCGAGTTCTACGCCTAATTGGGCCTTTTGCGCTTCGATTTTATCTATAAGGGCCTGTATTTGCGCCGTAGTAAGGTCGTCGAGGTTCCCGAAAAGTTGCTCCCAAGCCCCGGAATCGGTCAATTCCTGCAACGCTGCGGACGAAAGGGCCTTATTCTTGGCTTCCTGCAATTTCGCCACTAATTCTTCGTTTTTCTGCTGGGTCGCCAAAGCTATTTTTTCGTCGTATTGCGCGGAAATATCGGCGCATTTCTGCTGATAGGTTTTGTATTCCTCTACCAATGCGTCGTAGTCCTCGTTGCCCGAACTTTTTGCGTATTTCTTGCGCTCTTTCTCCAAATTCGCCAAGGCTTCCAAGGCTATACGGCGTTCGTCGTCCGTCTTGGCCTTCGCCAATTGCTCGTTAAGAAGGCGGCTATTTTCGGCGTAGTTGGCTTCGAAGGTTATTTTTTCGCCCAGATAGCTCGCATAATCGGATAGTAGGGCTTTTGTCCGGTCTTTGGCCTTTTGCTCTACGTCCTCCTGCTGCTTCTTGATAATATCGCTTTTACCTTTGTCAAGGTCGGAACCGTCCCCGGCCAAAGCCTTACGCTTTTCTTCCAAGATATTAACCATTTCCAAAATGGAACGTGCCCCGGAAAGTTGGTCTTTAAGTTCCTTTTCGAAACCGGCTAAAACGGTTTCCTTCGTTTCGGTGGCTATGGCGTTATTTAGCTTCTGCAATTCTTCGGCTTGCTTCTTGGTGGCCGTACCGCTTCCGATAGCTTTAATAAGTTGGTCGCGCTGCTTCTGCAAGTAATCCAAATAGCTACTTCCTTCTTTCAGCAACCCGGCAAACTCGGTTTTTGCGGCATTGCGTACTACTTCGTCTTTGGAATTTACCCAATTGTAATACTCTGTATATTTCTTTTTCCGGGCTTCCAATTGTTCCGTAAACGGGTCTTTTTGCGTAGTCTTAGAAGACGTGCCGGATAAATCCATTTTTTTAAGTAACGCTTCCTGTTCTTTGATTTTCGCCAATAACTCGGCCCGCTCCTTATCGGTGGTAGCTTCCTTGTATTTCTTCCGTAGTTCGGAAATGGTCTTTTCCAAAGCCTCTATACTGCCTTCTGCAATTTTATTCGCACCGGCCCCGATAGAATCCAAAATTTCGCGTTCTTTCGCGGTAAATTCTACTTGTTGGTTTATCAAGGCGTTGTATTCCCGTTCCGCTTTCGCTACGGCTTCTTCGGCCTTTTGCCAATTGCGGGATTTTTCAATTACAACGCCTTCCCGCTCCACGCCGTAACCGTCCTTATAAGTTCCTTTCTTCGATACATACGCTTTCGGAGTGGCCTCTAACTCCTGCTGGGCCTTTAATACTTCCTTGTATTTCTCTACGGCCAATTCCTGCACGGCCAAAGCCTTAGCGCGTTGTAAACACGCTTCTATAAACTTGCCTTTATTAGCTACTAACAAATCTTCCGCGTCCTTAACTGACTTTATGGAAAATCCCAAGTCCTCGAAGCGGTCTTTATTGTCTTCGATAAATTTGTTTTTAGCGGCCATATCGTTACCTAACCGGTTCCAAGCATTAGACAGTTCGATAATTGCCGTAACCGGTTCGGCGGCAGCTTCTACCACTTTGTTATTAAATTCTTCTTGCGCCTTCTTTGCTTCCCGATTCTTGGATATGAATTTGGAAATTAAGGCTATCGCAGCGGTAATCGCTACTGAAAGGCCAAGGGTTAAGGTCGCCATTAACGCCTTTGCCGCTACGTTGGAAATACCCAAAGCCGTAGCAAACTTCGTTTCCGCTACGGTAAGTAATTCTTTCGCCTTGCGAACTAATACAAGCTGGGTATATGAATCCTTGTTTAAGGTTTTGGCTACCTGCTGTAAGCCTACGGTTATAGCCATAAGGGACTGAACTTTAACCATAATCTTTTGCAAGTTTTCATTTTCCCCGGCAAACAGTCCTACCGCACCCTGCGCGGCCGAAAAAGCCCCGCTTATACCGCCCATTACCTCTAATACGGTATTCATATTTTGGTAGTCGTCGGACATAATTTTAGCCTGCGTATTTGCGTCGGCCATAGCGTCCGCCAAACGGCCTAATTCCGCCTGCATAGCCCTAAATTCGTCCGTATCTCGTTTCCCTGCCTGCTCCATTTCCGCAAGTGAATTTTTAAGGTTCATAACTTGCGTTCGTAACATCCCCTTTGCCTTCGCGTTTTGCTCTACCTTGGCCTTATTTTCGTTTAAGGCTATTTCTTCCTTCAATAGAGCGTCCGCCGTATTCGCTACTTCCTGCAAAAGTGTTTTTCGCTGGCTTATTTCGTCCTTTATGGCCTGCCGTTTTGCCGTTAATGCCCTATATTCTTCGTCCCCCTTGGCGGTGCCTTTCATAAAGGCGGCCCCGGCCGCTTCGCCCAGGCGGGCGTACTCTTTTTCAAGGTCGGCGATTGCGTTACTATGGATTGCGGCCATAGTGTCTATATCCTTAAACGCCGCTTCAATTTGTGCGGCGGCTTCTCTGTACGCGGCTTCCATACGTTCGCCGCCTTCTACGGTTGCATCCGTGAAGCCTTGTACGCGCCTTTTGGTTTCGGCCAATGCGCTATTTATTTGCCCGTTATTCGCAATTATATCGAACTCCAAGGCACCGCCTTTTATATTCATCGGATAATGCTATTTATTTGTTGTAAAACACTTTCGGCGTTCTCGCTGGTTATCTTGGTTGTCGTGTTGCCCGCTGTATTGCCGTCTTCGTCGTCGGCCATGCGCGGCGCGTCGATTAACAACCGTTGAACAACGGCCCAAGCTACGCCGTGATGTAAGTAATCCCACGTCCAGCCAAGGTGGGCGCAAATCGAACCCCGGCGGCCGTAAGGACTATTTAGCCCTATTACTCTATGCGCTCCGTCCTCGGTTGGGTCGTCCTTGCGCCGCTCATCAAGCGCATAGAGTTTATAAAATCCCCTAAGTTGCTTACGCTGGTTACGGCTTCGGAAAGTCCTACCAATTTGGAAGGTTTAATAGTGTGGAAGAAAAGGGCCGTAAGCCGGTCTAACTCCTTATCGTCGTTGTATTTTTTTACCCTTCCGCCCGCGCAAACTTCGGTAACGTGGTAGTCTTCGCCCAATACGGCAATAGCGATTATTCGGGCCATACGCGCGGCGTTATCTTTGGCTATGCGCTTCGCTTCCGCCAAGGTTTCCGTTCCGCCGGCTGTAAGCCGTTTTTCGTCTAAGCCCATTTCTACCCATATCGCGCTAAGTCTGTCAAGAACCGAAAGCGTAGGTTCCTGTATTTCGAAGTCTTCCTTTACCGTAACTACTTCGGGGCGTTGAAAGAACCCTTTAACGCCTTTTTTACGCCGGCGGATTTTGTGTGTGACGCTGAACCGAACCCCTTGCTTTACCAAAAGGTTAAGTTCTTCGCGCTCTAACTCTAAATCCGTTTTTTCTCTTATGTTATCTTCGTTCATGTCGTCGCTAAATCAAGAAAGCCCCCGAAACTTTCATTTTGGGGGCTTTCGGGTTAAAATAAGGCTTTCCCCGCGTTATGCCTGCGCGTCTGCGGTCATAAGCGTAGCGGTCATTTTCTTAGTTCCCGTTTTGGTCGGCTGCATAACCGTACCGGCGACCTCGATAAGAAGAATACCGCTTTTGCTGAAAGTGGCGTTAATCTTACTTACGAGCTTCATTCGCGGAATCTCGAATTTAAGGCCCTGTTCCGGGGTAATGCGTACCGACTTTTCGACTACGGGGATTTTGTCCGGGGCTTCCCACTTATCCGGCGTACTGCCGGTACCGGGGGTACCCACGCCGCCCAAAAGGTCGGCAAGAACCGTAACCGAAGGGTTCATAATCGAAAAGTTGAAATTCGTTTTTCCGCCCCGGCTAATGCTTATTACGGGGTCGTCCACTTCTTCGGCGTAGTGGTCGGTCGTTTCCGGGTCTTCCTGCGTCATCGTGCAGGTGTCTTGGTAGGTATAACCCAATACGTCCAAGGTTTCGCCCATACCGCCGTCCTCGGCAATTGCTCCTACCTCAATCTTGGAAAGACCGATAGTATAAGTTTTCTTTGCTGCCATTGTCGTAAATTTTAATTAGTTCGTTGTATATTCCATTCTACCCGCAAGTTGTTGTAATGCTCGTTAATGCCCGGTTCTTTAATTATGGTTTCCGTAGAAACCCGAATAGTCAGCCCGGTAATGTTCGCCGATTTTAGAACCGATAGAACAATAGCCGTTAGTTCGCGTATTCGCTCCCTATGCGCCTTAAATTGTTCGGTTCGGCCTATCCTTTCCTTTTTGTCGGGGACGTGGATATTTACGTTTGAAGTTCCGGTTTGCGGTACTTCGTGGTTTAGGAATAGGTTGTTAATTACTACGTCTTCCTTCCCGGAATTATCCGGCCGTTCTCCCTGCACGAATATTCCGCCGCTAAGGGCCGCTTTCAATTCGGCCGAAGCGTTCAGAATCTCAAAAAGAATATCATCGGTTTCTATACTCTGCATACCTCTTTGTGTTAAATCCATAACCGGCAATGAAGCCGGCCGAGGTCGAACTTTTCGCAAGTTCCGGTTACTACAACTAAGCCCGTTGCTTTGGCTGCTTCTACAAACTCGGTATTCGAAAGCTGGCTAACGTCTACCTTCTCCCGCGTTACAATTACCTGCGTGCCTTCGGGAATTTTGGCCGTACCTTTCGGT
>ENA-UONS01002730-UONS01002730.1-human-gut-metagenome-genome-assembly--contig:-CS19-NODE-2730-length-13303-cov-7.605978_pt1 | contig 13303 bp, 9 predicted proteins | sample MGYA00242458_ERZ724005 | MGnify/ENA metagenome assembly ERZ724005
GTGCGGCGGCGGGCGCTACCGTCTGCCATGTGGATGCCTCCAAGGGCATCGTGGCCTGGGGCAAGGACAACGCCGCCGCCAGCGGCCTGGCCGACCGGCCCATCCGCTGGCTGGTGGACGACTGTGCCAAGTTCGTGGCCCGGGAAAAGCGCCGGGGCAACACCTACGACGGCATCATCATGGACCCGCCCAGCTATGGCCGCGGCCCCGGCGGCGAGATCTGGAAGCTGGAAGACTGCATCTATGACCTCATCAGCCAGTGCGAGGAAGTGCTGAGCGATAAGCCGCTCTTCTTTGCCGTCAACAGCTACACCACGGGCCTGTCGCCCGCCGTGATGGAATACATGCTCAAGACCACGCTGGTGCCCCGTTTTGGCGGGCAGACCAGCTGTGACGAGATCGGCCTGCCCGTCTCGGCTACCGGCGGCGTGGTGCCCTGCGGCGCAACGGCCATCTGGGAAGAGTAAATACTCCTTCCGTCATCGCTGTGCGATGCCACCTCCCTCAGTGAGGGAGGCTTTCTGACGGCAGAGACCCAAAAGGCTCCCTCTTCCAAAAGGCTCCCTCTTTGAGGGGGCTGCCGCTGCAGGCGGCTGGGGGAGTTTATAAAATAATCGAAGAATGGGGTACAGCCTCTTTGAGAGGGGCGCACCACCAGAAAGAGAACACAAATGAGTGAAACGATTTTAACAGCAGAAAATTTAAAGTTCCGCTATGACCCGGAGCAGCCCGTCTACGCGCTGGACGGGGTCTCGGCCAGCGTCAAGCGGGGCGAGTTCGTCGCCGTGCTGGGTGCCAACGGCTGCGGCAAATCCACCCTGGCCAAACAGTTCAACGCCATCCTCCTGCCGGAGGCAGGCACTGTGCTGGTGGAGGGGATGGATACCGCCGACGAGAGCAAAATTTACGACATCCGCCAGACCGTGGGCATGGTGTTCCAGAACCCGGACAACCAGATCGTTGCCACGGTGGTGGAAGAAGACGTGGCTTTCGCGCTGGAGAACCTGGGCGTTCCGCCCGAGGAGATGCGCCGCCGGGTGGACGACGCCATGAAGATGGCGGGCATCTACGAGTTCCGGGAGCGGGCACCCCACCACCTTTCCGGCGGCCAGAAGCAGCGCGTTGCCATTGCAGGCGTCGTGGCCATGCGGCCGGACTGCCTCATTCTGGACGAAGCCACCGCCATGCTGGACCCCCGGGGCCGGGAGCAGGTGATGCAGACCATCCACTACCTCAACAAGAACATGGGCATCACCGTGGTGTCCATCACCCACTATATGGAAGAAGCTGCCAAGGCCGACCGGGTGCTGGTGATGAGCAAGGGCAAAGTGGTCCTGGAAGGCACCCCGAAAGAGGTGTTCAGCCAGACCGAGAAAGTCCGCTCCCTCCATCTGGACGTGCCGCAGGCCGCCGAGCTGCGGGATGAGCTGGTCAAGGCAGGCATCGACCTGCCCGAGGGCATCATTGACACGGGCGAATGCGCACAGGCTCTGTACGAGCTGCTGCAGTGAGGAGGGGTGAACGATGGCAGACATTATCAAGGTAGAACACCTGAGCTATATCTATAACCCCGGAATGCCCAATGCGGTCACCGCGCTGGACGACGTGAGCTTTACCGTGGAAGAGGGCGATTTTGTGGGCATCATCGGGGCCACCGGCTCCGGCAAGAGCACCCTCATTACCCACATGAACGGCCTGAACAAGCCCACCAGCGGCAAAATTTATATTGATGGCCGCGACCTGTGGGCCGAGCCCGAAAAAATAAGAGATTTCCGTTTCCTCACCGGTCTGGTGTTCCAGTACCCGGAGTACCAGCTGTTTGAGGAGACCTGCTATAAAGATATCGCCTTTGGCCCCAAGAACATGGGCCTGGACGAGGCCGAGATCGACAAGCGGGTGCACGAAGCAGCCGCCTTTGTCGGCCTGGACGAGGCCCTTTTGGAACGCAGCCCCTTTGAGCTGTCCGGTGGCCAGAAGCGCCGGGTGGCGGTGGCAGGCGTCATGGCCATGAAGCCCCGCATCCTCGTGCTGGACGAGCCCGCCGCGGGCCTGGACCCCGAGGGCCGGGATGAGATCCTGAGCGAGGTGAAAGAGTACCACAAAAAGACGGGCACCACGGTCCTGCTGGTCTCCCACAGCATGGAGGACATTGCCAAGTACGCCAACCGGGTGCTGGTGATGTCCAACAAGAAGATCGCCATGTACGATACGGTGGAGAACGTGTTTGCCCGGGCTCCGGAGCTGCTGGAGCTGGGCCTGAGCGTGCCCCAGGTGACAAAAATTTTCCTCAAGCTGCGGGAGATGGGGGTGGACGTCCCGGCGGACGTGTACACCATCCCCTATGCGGTCAAGACCATTCTGGCCGCCAAGGCGCGGCGGGACGCCGGGGAGTCTCTTGTATTGCCCCGGGATGCTGAGAACGGGAAAGGGGGCGTGTCCGGATGCTGAGAGATATCACCATTGGCCAGCACTTCCCGGGCAACAGCCTTGTGCACAAATTTGACCCCCGGCTCAAGCTGGTGCTCACCATTGTTTATATCATCCTGCTGTTCGCGGCTTCCAACCCGCTGGGACTGGCATTGTCCATCCTGTTCCTGGTGGGGATGTACGCTGTGGCAAAGATCCCGTTCAAGCTCATCCTCAAGAGCCTGAAACCAATTTTACCCATTGTCGTCTTCACGGCAGTGCTCAACCTCTTCTTCGTCTCGGGTGAGGGGGAGCCGCTGGTGCACATTGGATTCCTGACCGTTTACGCCGAGGGCGTCAAGTACGCCATCCTGATGGCGGTGCGCGTCATGGCCCTGATCGCGGGCACCAGCCTGCTGACTTACACCACCAGCCCCATCGTGCTGACGGATGCCATTGAGCAGCTGCTCAAGCCGCTGGGCAAGATCCACTTCCCGGTGCACGAGCTGGCCATGATGATGAGCATTGCGCTCCGCTTCATCCCCACCCTCATCGAGGAGACGGACAAGATCATGAACGCCCAGAAAGCCCGCGGTGCCCAGCTGGACACCGGCAAGATGACCGAGCGCATCAAAGCGCTGGTGCCCGTCCTCATCCCGCTGTTCATCTCGGCGTTCCGCCGGGCGGACGAGCTGGCGATGGCCATGGAGTGCCGCTGCTACCGCGGCGGTGACGGCCGCACCCGCCTGAAAGTGCTCCGCTGCACCAGACAGGATTACATGGATCTGGCGGTCTGCATCGTCTGCTTTGTGATCATCCTGTCGTCCCGGCTGGTGTTCCCGAATTATTAAAACTCCCCCAGTCGCCTGCGGCGACAGCCCCCTCAAGGAGGGGGCCTTATAGCCTCCCTCTTTGAGGGAGGTGGCACGGCAAAGCCGTGACGGAAGGAGTTCCATGCAGAACTTTTTACTTACCCTTGCCTACGATGGCACCAACTACTGCGGGTTTCAGGTGCAGCCCAACGGGCGGAGCGTGGCCCAGACCTTTCAGGATGGGCTGGAGGCCGTGCTGGGCTGCCGCCCGGATATCAAGGGGTGCAGCCGCACCGACGCGGGCGTCCACGCGCTGGGCTTTATGCTCAATTTCCACGCCGACACCCGCATCCCGGTGGAAAAGCTGCCGCTGGCCCTCAACCAGCACCTGCCGCCGGATATCCGGGTGCTGGCGGCGCGGGTGGTGCCGGAGGATTTCCATGCCCGGTACGCGGCCCACACCAAAACGTATCTCTACCGCATCCACAACAGCCCCATCGACTCGCCGTTTGACGAGAAGTATTATACCCGGGTGCCCCGGCGGCTGGACACGGCCAAAATGAACACGGCAGCCCGGCGGTTTGTGGGCAAACACGATTTCCTGGCCCTGTGCGCGGCGGGGTCTTCCGCTGCCGCCCACGGTGACACGGTGCGGACCATCACGGCCTGCGGAGTGGAGCGCAAAGGGGACGAAGTAGAGATCACCGTCACCGCGGATGGATACCTCTACAACATGGTGCGCATCCTGGCCGGGACCCTCTGCGAAGTAGGGGCCGGGCGGATGCAGCCCGAGGCCATCCCGGGCATCCTTGCCAGCCGTGACCGGCACAAGGCGGGCCCCACCCTGCCCGCCAAGGGACTGTTTTTGAAGAGTGTGGAGTATGATTGAGAGGTGGCTGGCCCTCTCAGCCTCACGCTGTTCGGCAGCTCCCCCAAAGGGGGAGCCCTTGGCAAAGAGATGAAGTTTGCGTGGATTGCCAAGGCCTCTCACTTTGGGAGAGGTGGCATTGCGATCGCAATGACGGAGAGGGCAAGCCATTTAGGACAAGGAGAACAACCAAATGAGAAAGAACCATCGCGGCCAACGCCCCGAGAGTGACGAGCCGCTTTCGGCCGGGCGGGTCGAATATCTGGAGCAGGCCCGCGCCCGGGTGCGGGCACGGCGGCTGCGGCGCACGGCGCTCATCGTGGCGGTGCTGACGGCTGTGGTGCTGTTTACCACCGGGCTGGTGGGCAGCTCGGTGGCGCTGGTCAAGGACTGTGTGGACACCACCCGCATTGCCCTGATGCCGGGCCCCGGCTGGCCCCAGCAGACCGGCGTGATGGAGCCCACCCAGGTGCTGCCCATGACGGGCGGCTTTGTGGAGCTGGGCGGCGACAGCTGCGTGGTGTACTCCCGCACGGGCACCCGGCTCAACAGCATCCAGAGCGGCTATGGCCGTCCGGCGCTGGCGGCGGGCAAGACCCGTTTTGTGCTCTACAACCGCTCCGGCAACGAACTGCGGGTGGAGAGCCGCACCCAGAACCTCTACACCAAAAAACTGGAAAACAAGATCTTCCTCTGCGCCATGTCCGATAACGGCACGCTGGCCGTTGTCACCGACGATGTGAGCAGCATGGCGGAGCTGCTGGTGTATTCTCCCGCCATGGAGCAGCAGCTCCGCTGGAACATGACCTCCAACGACGGCACCCCGCTGCGGATGGCGTTCTCGCCGGACAGCCGCCGGCTGGCGGCTGCTGCCGTCGCGGCCGGCGGCGGGCAGATGCAGACAAACCTTTATGTTGTCACCCTGGCCCAGGGCGACCCGGTCAATGTGGGGAGCCAGAGCGGTGTTCCCCAGTGGGTGGGCTGGCTTTCCGGTACCACCCTGCTGGCCGTGTACGACAGCCGGGCCATCCTGTACAACGCGGCAGGCGGAGAGCGTGCCCGCTATGAGTTTGGCGGCGGCACCCTGCGGGATGTCTCGGTGGACAGCGCGGGCAATGTGGCGCTGCTGCTGGCCTCCGGGCAGGTCTGCCAGCTGGTGACGCTGGATAAGGAGCTCAATGTTCAGTACAGCGGCAATGTGACCACCTCCAACAAGGTGGTGCGGCGGGGCGAGCTTGTTGATCTGCTCACCGACAGCACCGTGGAGAGCCTGACTTCTGCGGGGGAGTACCAGTGGAGCCAGAGCCTGACGGCCCGGCCGCAGGCGCTGCTGGCGGATGCCAAGCAGACACTGGTCTTTTGCGGCAACACGGTGCAGCAGGGAACGGCACCGGAAACCTCTCAGGCAAGTTGAGGAAAAGGAGAGAATCATTCCTGAAATTAGCACTCTGCGGCAGAAAGTAACAGGGAAAATACTCTATGTTCAAGAATCCGTCATTTCTTTTTGATATTATATGCACGGTGGTTTGGCTGCTGCTGGCCGTCCGCTACGCCCGCAAAGGCTTTCTGGCCTCGGTGGTGCAGCTGGCGGGGAGCCTGTTCAGCCTGACCGGAGCCCGGGCCTTTTCCGGCTGGGCAGCCGGGCAGGTGTTCCAGAACTTCTTCGCGGGCAGCTTCCGCGACCAGATCGCCGCCAGCATCACGGCCGGGGGCGTGGTAGACCTTTCCGGCATTGCCCAGCGGTATGCGGGCTTTCTGCCGGAAAGCTTCCGGGCTTCCATCGTGGAGGCCTGCGAGCGCTCCGTTTCCGCCGTGCTCAGCGACAACGCCGTGGTGCTGGCCGATGTCATTGTCCAAAAGGTGCTGGCTCCGCTGCTGACGCCGGTGATCTCACTGGTGCTGTTCTTTGTGGCATTCGCCCTGCTGCGGATGCTGGTCAGCCTGCTGGTCACGGTGCTGGGGCTGGTGAACAAGCTGCCGGTGGTGGGCACGGTCAACCGCTGGCTGGGCTGGACGGCGGGCGGCATTGCCAGCCTGCTGGACATTTATCTGGTGCTGTGTGTGCTCTGGGCACTCATTGTCATCACGGGCGGCAACCTGACGGTGCTCAACGATACCGTTATGAGCAGCAGCCTTTACTATAAAGTTTTCAATGTGTTCAACCCGTTCCTGTAAGGGTTGGATTGGATAGGAGGAACAATGGTCTGTAATCGATGCCAGAAACGTCCGGCCATCATCTTCGTCCAGCGGATGGAGAATGGCCAGATGAAAAATGAGGGGTACTGCCTGCACTGTGCCCGGGAGCTGCACATCAAGCCGGTGGAAGACCTGATGAAGCAGTTCGGCATGTCGGACGAAGACATGGACAATATGGAAAACCGGATGGAGAGCATGATGGAGGAGATGGGCGGCGAGACCAACCCGTTCTCCATGATGATGAACATGGGCCAGCCGGAGAACGAGGGCGACGAAGACCTGATGCCCGGCTCCAGCGCCACGTTCCCGCTGGGAGTCAAGGACGGCCAGAACGAGCAGCAGGGGGACAAGAAAGCTGGAAATAAAAACGGCAAGAAGCCGCCCCGCCGCAAGTTTTTGGACACCTACTGCGAGAACCTGACCCGCAAGGCCCGGGAAGGCAAGCTGGATGATATCATCGGCCGTGACCGCGAAATTTACCGCACCATCCAGATCCTGAGCCGCCGCCAGAAGAATAACCCCTGCCTCATTGGTGAGGCGGGCGTGGGCAAGACGGCCATTGCCGAGGGCATTGCGGAGCGCATTGCCAAAGGGCAGGTGCCGGCGGGCCTGAAAGACAAGGAGATTTTCCTGCTGGACCTGACCAGCCTGGTGGCGGGCACTCAGTTCCGCGGCCAGTTCGAGCAGCGGGTCAAGGGCCTGTTGAGCGAGGTCAAGGCGGCAGGCAATGTCATCCTGTTCATTGATGAGATCCACACCATCACCTCGGCCGGTGAGAGTGAAGGTGCCATGAACGCGGGCAACATCCTGAAGCCTGCCCTCTCCCGCGGGGAAATTCAGGTCATCGGCGCCACGACGTTCAACGAGTACCGCAAGTATATCGAAAAAGATCAGGCGCTGGAGCGCCGCTTCCAGCCCGTGCGGGTGGAGGAGCCCAGCGTGGCCGATACCCTCGCTGTGATGAACGGCATCAAGCACTATTACGAGGAGCACCACCATGTGCAGGTGCCCGCCGATGTGCTCAGTGCCACCGTCACCCTCAGTGAGCGGTATATCACCGACCGCTATCTGCCGGACAAGGCCATCGACCTGCTGGACGAGGCCTGCGCCTGCTGCAATCTGGCCCACCCGGTCATCTCCGAGTATCTGGAGGCCCGGAAAGAGCTGGACGCTCTCAAGCAGGAAGAAGCCGATATGGCCAACGCCGATGTCAATGAGCCCATCGACTATGAGCAGGTGGCCGAGCGCAAGACCCGCATTGCCCAGCTGGAAAGCGAGCTGCCCGCCAAGCAGGCCGCTGCCAGTGAGATCAGGGTGACCATGGACGATGTGGCCAAGGTCATTGAGCTGTGGACGGGGATCCCGGCGGTGAAAATCCAGGAGACCGAGTACGCCAAGCTGGCAAACCTCGAAACAGAGCTCAAGAAAAAGATCATCGGCCAGGACGAGGCCGTCCATCTGGTGGCACAAGCGGTCAAGCGGAGCCGCGCCGACCTCTCGGGCCGCCGCCGTCCGGCCAGCTTCATCTTTGTGGGCCCCACGGGCGTGGGCAAGACCGAGCTGGTCAAGCAGCTGGCAAACCAGCTCTTTGACGGCCCGGACCCCCTGATCCGGCTGGACATGAGCGAGTATATGGAGAAATACGCTGTCTCCCGGATGATCGGTTCGCCTCCGGGCTATGTGGGCTACGAGGAGGCCGGCCAGCTGACCGAGAAAGTCCGCCGCCGCCCCTACAGCGTGGTGCTGTTTGACGAGATCGAGAAAGCACACCCGGATGTCATGAACATCCTGCTGCAGATTCTGGACGAGGGCAAGATCAACGATGCCCAGGGCCGCACCGTGGATTTCTCCAACACCGTGATCTGCATGACCTCCAACGCCGGCAGCTCTGACCAGACTTCGGGCGGCCTTGGCTTCAACAAGAGCGAGGAGCAGCGCAGCGAGGAGAAGACCCGCAAGGCGCTGGCCCAGTTCCTGCGGCCGGAATTCCTGGGCCGCGTGGACGAGGTCATCGCGTTCAAACCCTTGAGCCAGGAGACACTGGAGGGGATTGCAGCCCTCATGTTGGATGAGTACAAGCCCAGCATGGAGGCCAAGGGCATTGCCTACAGCTATACCCCGGCAGCCCTCAAGGCGCTGGTCACCAAGAGCCAGGGCGGGAAGTTCGGTGCCCGCGACCTCCGCCGCGTCATCCGCAAGGCTGTGGAAGACCCCGCCGCCGAGCGCCTCATTGACGGCACGCTGGCCTCCGGCTCCGCCCTTACCGTGGACGCCGACGCGGACGGCGAAGTGGTGCTGAAATAAACGCAAAAAGAAAAGAGACGGTTTTCTTCCAGTGGGAAGAGGACCGTCTCTTTTGTCCTGTGAAGTTTAGTTGAATTTAAAGATCTTCCGGGCGATGCGGTAGCCGCCGACAATGACGGTATCGCTCTTGGGGAAGTGCAGGTTGGTGATGCCGCCCAGGCTCAGGCGGACAGCGCGGTACACGCTGGGGCTGGTGTGCTCCTTGAGGTACTGCCAGAGCTGGGTCTTTTTCTCCCTGGCCTCGGCACTGCCGTCCAGCAGCAGGAAGATGTCGCTAATGGCCATCATGATGGAGAGGTAGTGGAGCATGTAGGACCGCAGGCGCTTCTGGTTTTTCAGGGCGTCCAGGTCCTGGCAGTCGATCATGTGCTTGGTGACCCGCAGCTGCTGATCTACCCGCTTGACCATAACGCTCTCGTTGACACTCTGGTCGGCCCGGCCGATGAAGTAGCGGTAGAGGTCAAGGTCCATATAGTACATGCTCTTGACATAGGGCAGAGGCTGGTAGACAAAGATGTTGTCCACATAGAACGTGTGCTTGGGCAGCACCATGCCGCACTGACGCAGCACCTCGGTGCGGTACATGACCGAGTGCATCAGCAGGTTCTGGTCCGGGCGGAAATGGCCCACATGCACCCAGTCGAACAGGCGGTCTTTCGGGAAGACGTTGGTGTACCGGACGGTATGGCTGGTGCCATCCTCCACATGCTCATACACATAGTTGCAGATCATCAGGTCCGGGGCGGTGCCGCGGGCCACGAGGGTCTGCAGGCGGTGCAGGACCTTTTTCAGGGCGTCGGTGTCCAGCCAGTCGTCGCTGTCCACGACCTTATAGTACAGGCCGGTGGCATTGCGGATGCCCTGGTTGACGCCTTCGCCGTGGCCGCCGTTCTCCTGATGGACGGCCTTGACGATGGTGGGATATTTGGCGGCGTACTCGTCGCAGATGGCGGGGGTGTCGTCCTTGGTGGAACCATCGTCCACCAGGATGATCTCGGCCTGCTCTCCGGCGGAGAGCAGCGTCTCGATGCAGTGGCGCATATAGGCCGCCGAGTTGTAGCACGGGACGGCAAAGCTGATGAGTTTTTGCATAGTGTACTCCTTTTAATCACGGAAGCCGGAGCACGCGGGCTGCGGCTAAGAATCTTTAGATGGAGATATGTATTCTTATTATAGCATTTTGGCGCACGAAAAGCTATCAAAACCACAAAATCCCACCGAAAATTCGCAACTCAGGGTGGTTTTGTGGTATACTGGAGCCCAGTGTTGAAACAAAGGAGACAGTTTGATGGAAGACCAGCGCTCGATTTTAAAGAAAGTTTTCGGCTACGACAGTTTCCGCCCCGGCCAGGAGGAGATCGTGAAGCGGCTGCTGGGCGGGCAGGATGTGCTGGCCGTGATGCCCACGGGCGCGGGCAAGTCCATCTGTTATCAGGTGCCGGCCCTGCTGCTGCCGGGCATCACCCTTGTGGTATCGCCGCTGGTCAGCCTGATGAAAGACCAGGTGGGGGCCCTGGTGCAGGCAGGCGTGGCCGCCGCCTTTTTGAACAACAGCCTCACCGACAACCAGAAAGCCCTGATGCTCCACCGGGCCCGGGAGGGGTGGTATAAGATCATCTATGTGGCCCCGGAGCGGCTGGAGATGCCGGGCTTCCAGCGGTTTGCGCAGGAAAAACGCATCAGCATGGTCACGGTGGACGAGGCCCACTGCATCAGCCAGTGGGGGCAGGATTTCCGCCCCAGCTACCTGCGCGTCAAAGCCTTTGTGGACAGCCTGCCCAGCCGCCCGGTGGTGGGGGCGTTCACGGCCACCGCCACGGCCCACGTCCGGGATGACATCCGCACCCATCTGGCCCTGAAAGACCCCTATGAGGTGACGACAGGCTTTGACCGTCCCAACCTCTATTTTGAGTCCCGCCGTGCCCTGCCCAGCGAGAAGCCCCGTGTCCTGCTGGATTATGTCCTGCGGGAGGGAGACCATGCGGGCATCGTCTATTGCAGCACCACCAAACAGGTGGACGAGACGGCCCGCCTGCTCCAGAGCCGGGGCATCCGGGCGGCAGCCTACCACGCCAAGCTGGACGCGGAGGTCCGCCGGAAGAACCAGGACGATTTTCTCTATGACCGTGTCCAGATCATGGTGGCCACCAACGCCTTTGGCATGGGCATTGATAAGCCCAACGTCCGGTTTGTCATCCACTACAACATGCCCAAGGACTTGGAAAGCTACTATCAGGAGGCGGGCCGTGCCGGGCGGGACGGCGAACCGGCCCGCTGCATCCTGCTCTACTCCGGCACCGATGTGCGGACCATCCGCTTTTTCATTGACAAAGAGAGGGAAGCGGACAACGGTCTGCCCGCCGATGTAAAAGCCGAAGCCGCCCGCAAGGCGGAGGAACGGCTCAAGTACATGACCTTTTACTCCACCACGCCCCGCTGCCTGCGGGGGTTCATGCTCCAATATTTTGGGGAGGCGGCCCCGGCCAAGTGCGGCAACTGCTCCAACTGCCTCATGGCAGAGGAGGCTGCCCGGCAGATGGAACAGCGTGCCGCCGAGGCCAAGCAGCGGGCTGCCGCCAGCGCCCGCCGTCTGGCTGAAAAGCCCCGCCGCCGCCCGGCGGACGTGGAGCTCAGCGCCGAGGACGAAAAGCTGTTGGCCGACCTCTACGCCCTGCGCAAGCGGCTGGCCAGCAAGCAGAAGATCCCGGCCTATCTCGTGTTCAGCGATGCCACCCTCCGGGAGATGGTACAGAAAAAGCCGTTCAGCACCGACGAGCTGCTCAACATCACCGGCGTGGGCGAGAAGAAAGCCGCCCGCTACGGCACGATCTTCCTCGCCGCCATTGAGAAGGCCGTCAGAAGCCGCTAAAAATAAAACGTTCCGTTTTCCACGATTCCTGCATCGGATGTGGAAAACGGAACGTTTTTTATAACGCTGTTTTGCATTGCAATTTTGCAGTGCTTTTGAAGCTTGCCAAGGGCTCTCCCTTTGAAAGACTCCCTCCGGCCGGAGGGAGATGCCGCGTAAGCGACAGAGGGAGGAGGAGCTGGCAATGCGGAGCATTGACTGAGAGGGCTACATCGTATGGGTGGAAAAGACCTGCTCGTCCTGCCACCAGACAGGCTCTCCGGCGGCAAGGGACTTGGGCACATCCAGCAGCCGCTGGTTCCGGCTGCCCCGGAAGCGGAGGGAGATGTCGTGCTCGGCCTGCACAAAGCGGCCGTCCACCAGCACATCCAGCAGGCCCAGCAGCTCGTCGGTGACTTCGCACCGGGCGTGGCAGGGGACCGCCCCGGTCAGCTGCTCCCAGGTGTAGCCGGAGTAGCACCAGACCGTCTTTTGGGGGTAGAGGGCCTTGAAGTTGCGGACAAAGGGAAGAAGCTCCCGCTGGTTCTCCGGCTCCATGGGCTCGCCGCCCAGCAGGGAGATGCCGGCGATATAGTCCGGCTGGCAGGAGGCGAAAACTTCGTTGCGGGTGGCCTTATCAAAGGGCTTGCCGTAACCGAAATCCCATGCCACCTCATTGAAGCAGCCGGGGCAGTGGTGCCGGCAGCCCGAGACGAACACACTGGTGCGCACGCCGGGCCCGTTGGCAATGTCGTAATACTTAATTGTAGCAAAATTCATGATATATCAAACCTGAAAGCAAGGCACGCTGCTTTGCTTTACAATTTGTTGTGCTTTTTGGAGCTTGCCAAGGGCTCCCCTGCTAGGGGAGCTGGCACGCGAAGCGTGACTGAGAGGTTTACAGGTGCAGCACCCGATCCTTGATCTCCTGGGTGCGGCCCTGGTTCCAGAACTGGGTGCCGATATAACCGCAGGTGCGGCGGGCAACATTCAGCTTGTTCTGGTCACGGTTGCCGCACTTGGGGCACTCCCACACCAGCTTGCCGTCGTCCTCCACGATCTTGATCTCGCCGTCGTAACCGCAGCACTGGCAGTAATCGGACTTGGTGTTCAGCTCGGCGTACATGATGTTGTCGTAGATGAACTGCAGCACGCTCATGACGGCTTCCAGATTATCCTGCATGTTGGGCACTTCCACATAGCTGATGGCACCGCCCGGAGAGAGCTTCTGGAATTCACTCTCAAATTTCAGCTTGGTAAAGGCGTCGATCTGCTCCGAGACGTGGACGTGATAGCTGTTGGTGATATAGTTCTTGTCGGTGATGCCGGGCACGATGCCAAACCGCTTCTGCAGGCACTTGGCGAATTTGTAGGTGGTGGATTCCAGCGGAGTGCCGTAGAGGGAATAGTCCATGTTTTCGGCCTTCTTCCACTCATTGCACTTGTCGTTCATATGCTGCATCACACTGAGGGCGAAGGGCTTTGCGCCGGCGTCGGTGTGGCTCTTGCCGGTCATATACTTCACGCACTCATACAGGCCGGCGTAGCCGAGGCTGATGGTGGAGTAGCCGCCGAAGAGCAGCTTGTCGATCTTTTCACCCTTCTTGAGGCGGGCCAATGCGCCGTACTGCCACAGGATGGGGGCGGCGTCGCTGGGGGTACCCAGCAGGCGCTTGTGGCGGGCCTGCAGAGCGCGGTGGCAGAGGGCCAGACGCTCGTCAAAGATCTTCCAGAACTTATCAAAGTTGCCGCCGGAGCTGAGGGCCACGTCCACCAGGTTGATGGTCACGACGCCCTGATTGAAGCGGCCATAATATTTGGGCTTGCCGGTCTCGGGGTCCACATAGGGGGTCAGGAAGCTGCGGCAGC
>ENA-UONS01002742-UONS01002742.1-human-gut-metagenome-genome-assembly--contig:-CS19-NODE-2742-length-13253-cov-4.288225_pt1 | contig 13253 bp, 10 predicted proteins | sample MGYA00242458_ERZ724005 | MGnify/ENA metagenome assembly ERZ724005
TGCTCATGCAGGCTTCACAGCCAAGCTTTTTTCCGATATCGACACAAAGTGTACGGATATATGTTCCGGCAGAGCAGGTGACAATAAAACGTGCCTTGTTGTCTTTTACAGATAAAACCTGAATATCCTTTAACGTGACTGGTACTGCCTTTCGCTCAACAATTTTTCCTTCTCTTGCAAGCTGGTACAATTTTTTTCCATCAATTTTCTTTGCTGAATACATAGGCGGTATCTGATCATAAGTTCCCCCAAAGGAACAAATTGCCTGTATAATCTCTTCCGGCGTTTTTGAAACATCATGTGTCTTTAAAACATTTCCCCAGATATCCTCCGTGTCTGTTTGAACACCAAATGTTACCTCTGCCTCGTAAGTTTTCCAGTGATCCGGCAATAGATCAAATGTCTTTGTTCCAAGACCTAATCCGACAGCCAGAACACCTTTGGCCTGCGGATCAAGTGTACCAGTATGGCCAATTTTTTTCTGGTGCAAAATACCTCTAAGCTTTGCCACAACATCGTGTGAGGTATACCCCTGCTCCTTCCAGACTGCAATTAGTCCATTATAATGCTCTGCCTGCATAATCCTCCTTCGGAATGCGATTTACGATCTCCGTAATAATCTCATCCGGCTTCTTATGATAAAACGTGCATCCTGATGCACGAACATGACCTCCGCCGCCAAATGAAACTGCCAGCTCACTGACATTCACAACATGGTTTGAGCGGAAACTGCATTTCCATACGCCCGACTCTATTTCATATAAGAATACTGCTATGTCTACACCACGAATATTTCGAAGCTCACTTACAACGCTGTCAAGTTCTGCTGATGTAATATGAAATCTCTCCATCTCCTTAGTTTCCATATAAGACCATACGAAAAAGCCATCAAGAAGCTGTGCGGCTTTAGATATTGCATAAGCGCTCGCCCTTGTTTCATTAAAGCTCTTCTCATAAAAAGTCTTCTGAATCAAATCAGTAAATGGAATGCCAAATGCAATCAGCTTTGCCGCGCGTGTAAGTGTATCTGGTGTTACATTGGAATATTGGAACACGCCAGTGTCGTGAACCATTCCTGTATAAAGACACATCGCCACGTTGTAGTTGATCTTATCTTCCTCGAAAAGTGTATAAAGTACCTCACATGCAGAACCGATCTCACCCTTTACATAATTGACATCACCAAAAACAGGATTACTTATATGGTGATCAATCATTACACGCTTCTTTGCACTGTCAAAAAGTTCTTTTCCTGCACCAATACGGTCTAAATCTGCACAATCAAGTGAATATACCACATCATATACCTCAGGCTTGACAGTATGACGAATAACTGCTGTATCTGGGAGCATATCAAAAACAGATGGATATGGCTCTAAGTACACATCTGCCTCATAACCATAATTATCCTTTAAATAATGATACAGGGCAAGACACGAGGAGATGCAATCTCCGTCTGGATGAAGATGGCCTACAATTGCCGTCTTCCTGACATTTGCAAACTCCGCACGCAGCATCTCTATTGTGTCGTTCGGGCGTTTTTCCATCGCTTATGCCTCCTTTCCCTCGGAGCTTTCTGCCGGCTCTTTAGCTGCAAGCTCATTTGCAACTGCATCAATCAGCCCCGTCATATGAACACCATACTCGATGGACTGGTCTAACACAAAAGTAAGCTCTGGTGTGTTTCTCAAATTTACAGATGATGCAAGCATTCTTCTGATATAAGGCTTTGCATTCTTCAAACCTTCCATTGTGCTTTTTTGTGCTTCCTCGTTTCCTAAAACACTGATATAAGCCTTACAATACTTTAAGTCAGGCGTAACTTCTGCCATGACAACTGTTGTCATCGGATGGATTCTTGGATCTTTAATTTCCTGCTGGATAATACGGCTGAGTTCTCTCTGAACCTCAGCGTTAATTCTGATATTTTTAATACTATTTTTACGCATATTTTCTCCTTAACTATCTTTGAAAAGCCATGACATTGCTGCCATGGCTTTGTTTTGTTGCAGCTTATCTCGGAACCTCTTCCATGATATAAGCCTCTACGATATCATCAATCTGAATATCGTTGAACTTTTCAAATACAAGACCACACTCGTAGCCTTCCTTTACTTCCTTTACATCGTCCTTGAAACGCTTTAAGGATGCCAGTGAACCCTCGTAGATCTGCTCGCCTTCTCTGGAAATACGGATCTTGCAGCCTCTCTGGAACATACCATCTGTTACATAGGAACCAGCAATGTTTCCAACACCTGATGCCTTGAAGATCTGACGAACCTGTGCATGACCTATTACCTTCTCCTCGTAGATCGGATCAAGCATACCCTTCATAGCAGCTTCTACATCAGCGATTGCCTGATAGATAACGCGGTACAGACGAATCTCAACCTTCTCGCGCTCTGCTACTGATTTTGCCATTGCATCTGGACGAATATTAAATCCGATAATGATTGCATTTGATGCAGATGCCAAAGATACATCAGACTCATTGATTGCACCAACACCACTGTGGATAATCTTAACAACAACTTCTTCATTAGACAGCTTCAATAAGGACTGCTTTACAGCCTCAACAGAACCCTGAACGTCAGCCTTAACGATCAAATTCAGTTCCTTTAAGCTTCCTTCCTTAATTTGTGAATTTAAGCTGTCAAGAGTAAGCTGTGTCTTTGTATCAGCCAAAAGCTTTTCTCTGTTCTCTTTAATAAAGGTCTCAGCAAAGCTTCTTGCCTCTTTCTCATTCTCAGTGTTGACAAAGATCTCACCTGCGTTTGGAACATCATTCAGACCAAGAATCTCAACTGGCATAGACGGAGTTGCTTCTTTTACTCTGCGTCCCTTGTCATCGATCATTGCACGAACCTTACCATAGCATGATCCTGCTGCAACATTGTCACCAACATGAAGTGTACCCTTCTGAACAAGGATTGTTGCAACTGGTCCACGGCCCTTATCAAGCTGTGCCTCGATTACAAGACCTCTTGCCTTACGATTTGGATTTGCTTTAAGATCCTTTAACTCTGCATCAAGCAAGATCATCTCAAGCAAGGTATCAATTCCCTCATGTGTCTTTGCAGATACTGGAACGAAGATGGTCTGACCACCCCAATCCTCTGCAATCAGCTCATACTCAGAAAGCTCCTGCTTTACACGCTCGATGTTTGCAGTTGGCTTATCAATCTTGTTTACTGCTACGATAATATCAACACCTGCTGCCTTTGCATGGTTAATCGCCTCGATTGTCTGCGGCATAACACCATCGTCTGCTGCAACAACAAGTACAGCGATATCAGTTGCCTGAGCACCACGCATACGCATTGCTGTAAATGCCTCATGACCTGGTGTATCAAGGAATGTAATATCCTGTCCATTGCACTTAACCATATAAGCACCGATATGCTGTGTAATTCCGCCGGCCTCTCTTGAAATTACGTTAGTTGAACGAATAGCATCCAGTAAGGAGGTCTTACCATGGTCAACGTGACCCATAACGCAGACAACCGGAGGTCTTGAAACCTTTGTCTCTTCCGGATCATCTTCTTCACGAAGAAGTTCCTCAATTACGTCAACCTTTACTTCCTTCTCACAGATATAGTTAAACTCTAATGCAATTTCCTCTGCCTGCTCAAATGTCAGCTCAGCATTAATTGTCATCATGGTGCCCTTCATAAAGAGTGACTTTACGAGTGCTGCCGGCTGCAGCTTCATTGCTTCAGCTAACTCTGCCAGTGTTAAAGTCTCTGGAATTGTAATTGTCTTAATTCCGTCATCTTCTTCTGCCTTTGGCTGTGGCTCTGGCTTCTTACTGTTTTGCTGCTTCATCTTAGAGATATTGCGAGTATTCTCTGTGAATCTGGTATTCTTCTCCTGATTCTGTCTTTCCTTCTCGCGAATCTCACGCTCTTTCTTATTAAGACCTTTGCCGCCTCTTGCCTCGCTCTTGGTCATTCCTGTGCCCATAGAATCAAGATTTTCTCTCTCGGTTCTCTGGCCCCTTGCACTGTCACGTCTCTGACCGTAACCGCCCTGACCATTTCCATCACGTCTCTGGCCATCTCTCTGACCATAGCCGCCCTGACCATTTCCGTCACGTCTCTGGCCATCTCTCTGACCGTAGCCGCCCTGACCATTTCCGTCACGTCTCTGACCATCTCTCTGGCCGTAGCCGCCCTGACCGTTTCCGTCACGTCTCTGACCATAGCCACCCTGACCGTTTCCGTCACGTCTCTGACCATAGCCGCCCTGATTATTTCCATCACGTCTCTGACCATCTCTCTGGCCATAGCCGCCTTCTCTTCTCTGACCGCCCTGGCCATTTCCATCACGTCTCTGGCCGTCTCTCTGGCCATAGCCGCCTTCTCTTCTCTGACCGCCCTGGCCGTTTCCATCGCGTCTTTGTCCATTCTGACCATTTCCGCCATCACGTCTGGAATTATCTCTTCTATTTCCATCGTTTGTGGATCTTGAATCATTTCTGTCGTTTTTTGTATTTTCTCTTGTCATAGTCTCCTTCGGTGCCTCAGTCTTTGCCATCTCCTGTGCTTTTTCTGCCGGCTTTGTGCTCTCTGTTCTCTCAGCAGCCTTTTCCTGCTTATCGACAGACTTTTCTGCCTTGTCACCTTCCGGCTTCTTCGCACTGTCTGGACGCTTCTTTTTAGAAATTGGCTTTGTGCTGTTTTCCGGATGAAACAACAGACGAAGCTTCTTCTTTGGTGCGCCATCCTTGTCAGCTGCAGCATCAGCTGGCTCTACTGGCTTTTTGAATGCCTTACGCACTTCTTCTACCATTGTATCCTGAAGCATAGTTGCTCTTGTTACACCACTCATACCCTTGCTGGAGCATAAGCTGATAATTTCACTTTCTTCTCTTTTTAATTCCTTGGCTAAATCATGGATGTTCAGTTTTGCCATAAATGTATCACCGACCCTTTTCTTTACTTATTGTCCAACTGTTTCTCTATTGCTTTCGCAAAACCGCCGTCAAGAACTGCAAGCGATGCGCGAAACTCCTTTCCGATTCCGTGACCGAGCAGTTCCTTCTGCGAGTAACATGCAAAAGGTACCTGATAATACTTACACATATCACTAAACTTCTTTTTCGTGTTATCAGAAGCATCCTCTGCCACAATAATCAGACGTGCCTTTCCTGTCTTCACTGCCTTTTCGGCTGCAAATTCGCCACTCGCAATTTTACCTGCGCGTTCTGCTAATCCCAAAAGGGATATTACTTTATCGTTCAATCTGCTCCAACTCCTTTTTCAGATCATCGTAGCATTGCTGCGAAACCTCTGTTTTTAAAGCTCGTTCAAGAGCTTTTTTCTTTCTGGCCAGCTCAAGACAGGCCATACTACTGCATATATATGCACCTCGTCCATTTTTCTTGCCAGTCAGATCAAATCCAATCGTTACCCTTTCAGGATCCTCACTCGGTGAGCAAACGATACGGATCAGTTCCTTTTTACTTTTTCTTTCCCCGCATCCCACACACTGACGCATCGGAATTTTTTTTACAGCGGCCACTCTATCACCTCTTATTCCTGACCCTCATTGTCCTGTGCTGTCTCCTCGGACTGCTCAGTTTCTTCTGCTGCGCTAAAGTCGATCTCATCAAACAGACCTTCCTCCTCAGCCTGGCTCTCACTCTTGATATCAATCTTATAGCCTGTCAGCTTTGCAGTCAGACGTGCGTTCTGACCTGCCTTGCCAATAGCAAGTGACAGCTGGCTATCTGGAACTACAACAAGCGCTGAATGCTCATCATCATCAACTGCTACGAAAATAACCTTTGATGGGCTGAGTGCATTCTCAATAAACTGTGCTGCATTCTCATCCCAATTGATGATATCAATTTTCTCACCGCCAAGCTCATCTACAACAGCATTTACACGAGAGCTGTTAACACCTACACATGCACCAACAGCATCTACGTTCTCATCATGAGAACAAACAGCCATCTTTGTTCTTGATCCAGCCTCTCTGCTGATTGCCTTGATCTCAACAGTTCCGTCCTTAATCTCGGCAACCTCAGCCTCAAACAATCTCTTTACTAACTCCGGACGAGAACGGGAAAGAAGAATCTTTGGTCCCTTCGGCAGATCCTTTACTTCTACGACATAAAACTTCATTCGGGTATTGACCTTATATTCCTCACCCTTAATCTGCTCGCCTGCCATTAAGGTAGCCTCTGCCTTTCCAAGATTTACACTGACATTTACGGTAGTTGACTTTCCATCCTCGCCTCTACGCTCAAAATGTCTTGAAATTACACCGCTTACTAAATCTCTCTCCATTAATTTATAGCGCTCATAAACAGCACGATTTTCTTCCTCTCGAAGCTTCTGAAGGATAATTGCCTTTGCAATCTGTGCAGCAATGCGGCCAAACTCCTTGGAATTTACCTTTACATAAACGGTAGAACCATAAACAGCCCTCTTGTCAAGAATCTTTGCATTAGGAAGACTGATCTGAGTCTGCTGATCTTCTACATTCTCTACTACTTCCTTTGCCATATTGATCTCATACTCGCCTGTATTGTAATCCATATTTACGACAATATTGTCGCTCTTTCCAAAATGATGCTTACAAGCCTGAACAAGTGACTCCTCGATTGCCTTTAAGACAACTTCCTTTCTGATATTCTTCTCTTTTTCAAGGACATTTAATGCTTCCATCAATTCCGTATTCATTATGTTCTCTTTCCTTTCTCTATTTCCTTATCCACTCTTCACAAAGCAATGCAATATGAGTGAATCGTTACCTTGCTTTTAGAAATCTAGCGCCAGACGAATCAACGCAATGTTGCTTCTTTCAAGCACCAATGTTTTTTCATCCTCCAGCATAAGGGTAACGGTTGTCTTGTCGTATGCGTTAAGCAGCCCGGTATATTCCTTACAGCCTTCTACTGCACGAAACAGTCGAACTTCAACTTCTTCACCAATGCTTCTTGCAAAATCCTTATCCTTCTTTAATGGTCTTCCAAGACCCGGAGAGCTTACCTCTAAAATATAGCTTTCTTCAATACAGTCATCTGTATCTAAAATAGGATCTGCCTCACGGCTTACCACCTCACAGTCATCTACTGCGATACCGCCCTCTTTGTCAATGTAGACACGCAGATACCAGCTTCCTGCCTCTTTAACATACTCCACATCAACCAGCTCAAATCCATGCTTCTGTGTGATCGGCAAAAACAGATTTTCTGCATATGCTTCAATCTCTTCTTTTCTTCTCATACTCCTGCCCTTTCCCGCCGCAAGCCTAATTCTTGCCGTTTGCTGCAGCGTATCTGCCTGTTTTGCAACTACTCTCTGAATAGTTATATTTTCTTGTGGGTATTTACATAGAAAGAGTGGACTCGCAAGCCCACTCTTTACCATAAAAACCTATATAACCTTTATAACATATATTTTCCTAAAGGTCAAGTGTTTTTTAGTCTCCAATAATGTTTACAACACGAACAGGTTCTGTACTGTAATTGTATTTACTGATAGTTACCTGACCAAGAGACAAAGCTGCATGAAGAATTTTGCCGTCTCCAAGATACATAACAACGTGATCAATTGTTCCTGTTGCATCAGCATAAAACAAAAGATCGCCTGGCTTTGCTTCGTTAAGTGTAATCTGTGTGCCTCTTGTTGCCTGCTCACGCGATGTTCTCGGAAGAGAAAAACCTGCACTCGCATAACACTGCTGTACGAAGCTTGAACAGTCAATTCCTCCTGTCAGACTCGTTCCTCCATACACATATGGTGTTCCAATATACTGCTCACCAAATGTTAAGATCTGCTGACGTGTCGGAGAACAATCTGAAATGCTACTCCACGGAATTGCCTCAACAAGATAAAAGCCTGTCTTTACATAGTCATCATTTATATAACCATATGTACTGTTAAATGCAATTTTCAGCCAGTCTCCGTCTTTTTCTTCCACTATCTGCTTTTCGTTTGCATTAAGTGTCGTCCAAACCTCATACTCAAGACCAGGACCGCTTCTGACATTTAGTTTTTCCGTTGTCACCTCAACCATCTGCATACAGTGCTCAAGTGCAACTTCCTTTGCCTCTTCACCTGTCACACAATTTTCAGACCAAATATAGCCATCAATACCGCCAGAGCTTATGTGCCACCAGCCGTTTCCCATATCCTCAACAAGCTCACCACCGGAATACTTTGTCAGCTTTCCGATAATAGTACCGTCTGTTGTTGGCTGATTTCTTACATTTAGATACGTATTGACCTTTGATGCAATAAACATATTCGTATAATGATTCCACACATCCTCGCGCGGATCTTCATGTTTTTTTACTGTTTTTTCTGCCTCAGAAGCCTTTGTGGCATCCTCTGTTTTTTCCTCTAAAGATGTCTCTTCGCTTTCTGCAACTTCCTTTTTGCTCTCGCTCTCAATAGTCTGCTTCAAATTTTGCTCTGCAAGTGTCTGCTGTTCATTTTGTTCAATTGCATCCTTTGTTTCCTCAGCCGAAGATAAGGAAGGCTTTTTGCCTTCAAAGATGCCAAATCCATTTGTCACATGAAAAGCAGCCGCTGCCACTGCAATAAGTGCCCAAATCACTACAATAACTAACACAATTTTTGTCATACGCTTGTTGCGGCGACGACGTTTTATTTCTTTTTCCTTGCGTCTTCGAAATTCTGCCATCCGAGGGGTTTCCTCATACTCTGGTCTTTTGTGCTCCATGAATCTCACCTTTCTGATGCTGCCCTGCAATACATAACCATCTGCTGCTTACTTTACCTGTTCAGGCTTGGCATCTCTTTTCTTCTTTGTAAGCTTGCTTAGTTCAATTTTTCTTCCCTGAACTTCTGCAAAAACTTTTTCTTTTGCATCAAAGGAATCAGCAAATACAACCTCTTCCCCTTCTTCTAGTTTCAATGCTCTTGTACCTGCTGCAGTTTTTTTCTGAAGCGGAACCTCTTCTGTTGAAAATTTAATTGCATGCTTTTTATTTGTCACAACTGCGACAAGCTCTTTTGAAGCATCTAAAATCGCAACAAGCGCATCGCCTTCTCCAAGCTTCGCCGCTGCAATCATTTTCTTTATGCTGATAAGCTCTGCTCCCAATGTCTTTCTAACCAAACCATTCTTTGTCACAAAAAGGAGTGTCTTTTCCTTCATGTCCTCATCGCTAAATACTGTTAGAATTGTTTCATCAGCACTGCTGTAGTTACACAAATTGTCAATCGGCGCACCCTTATCCTTGACCTTTCCAAGCGGAATTGCATCAGCCTTCAAATAATGAAGAATACCTTCCTTTGTGAATACAGCAAGACGTGAGTTTGTCTTGCATGGCACAAAACGCACATTTTCGCTGCGAAGCTGTTCCTCATTTTTATCAAACAGCGCCTTATCTACAAGCTTTACATAGCCAAAACGGTTCATAACAAATACGACATCTGACACTACAGCCGGCTCTTCTTCAAATACAGCAAGAGATGCATTTGTAACTTTTGTGCGTCTTGGCACCTGATAATGTTCACGTATGCTGTCTAATTCCTTTTCGATTGTCTGATACATAGCCTTTTTACTGCCTAAAATGCGCTCATATGAAGCAATCTTTGCAATCGTCTTTTTATGTTCGTCCAAAAGTGCCTGTAACTCAAGTCCAATTAGTTTGGATAAGCGAAGCTCCAAGATAGCAGTTGCCTGTGCCTCTGTAAACAAAAGCTTTGCAGCCTGTCTGCGTGATTTTTCAGTGCGGAAATTGATACCCTCTGTGATTCCTTCTGACAGACATGCCTTTGCCATCTTTAAAGTCTTACTTCCGCGGATAATTTCAATAATCAAATCTATCACATCAACTGCACGAATAAGACCTTCCTGAATTTCTCGCTTGTTTTTCTCTTTCTCAAGAAGACTTGTATATTTTCTTGTGTTAATATCAACAAGAAACTGAATGTGGTGTGTCAGAACTTCCTTTAAGCCAAGAACCTCTGGTCTTCCATCTACAATAGCAAGCATATTGACACCAAATGTGTCCTCTAACTTTGTTTTCTTATAAAGACCGGCAAGTATACGCTCTGCATCAGCACCCTTTTTCAGCTCGATCTCAATGCGAATACCTTCTTTTGAGGACTGATTTGAAATGTCCACGATATCCGGAAGCTTTCTCGACTCTGCAAGTGCTGCCACATCGCTAAGGAATTTTCCAATATTGGCACCGACCATTGTATAAGGAATCTCCGTAATTACAATTTTGTCACGGTCGCTCTTTCTTTTTCCGCGCACAATCTCTGCCTTGCCGCGTATTCTTATTTTCCCTCGTCCTGTCTCATAAATAGAAAGCAGCTCGTCCTTGTTTGTCACAATACCGCCAGTCGGAAAATCAGGTCCCTCAATAATATCTAGCAAATCTGCCGTAGTCGCATTAGGAAATTCCATCAGCAACTTTTCTGCATTTATGATCTCTCCTAAATTATGCGGCGGTGTACTTGTCGTCATACCAACTGCAATACCTTCGGAACCGTTAATTAAAAAGTTCGGAACACGAACAGGAAGAACAGATGGCTCTTTTTCTGTCTCATCAAAGTTTGGAACAAAATCCACAATATTCTTATCCAGATCTGCCAGATACACTTCCTGTGTAAACTTCTTTAAGCGTGCCTCTGTGTAACGCATTGCCGCAGCACCGTCGCCCTCTATGGAACCAAAATTTCCATGTCCGTCAACAAGTGCCATTCCCTTCTTGAAATCCTGAGAAAGTACAACAAGTGCATCATAGATGGAGGAATCACCGTGAGGATGATATTTACCCATCGCATCACCGACAATACGCGCTGATTTTCGATGCGGCTTGTCTGCATTTAAGCCTAACTCATCCATCGCAAATAGAACTCTTCTTTGAACAGGCTTCAATCCGTCTCTGACATCTGGAACTGCACGCGCCGTGATAACGGACATCGAGTAGTTTATGAAGGATTTTCGCATTTCTGACGAATATTCCGTTGTAATGATTGTTTCTGCCATTTATATTAAATTCCATACCTTTCTTAGTATTTTGTGTATTATAATGCTATGAATTGCTCCACTGTTTCGCAGTTCTCGCAATTCTAAAAACCTTTGGCATTATATATCCAGCTGTGCTTCGCGGCCATGCTTATGGATAAATTCTCTTCGCGGCTCAACATCGCTTCCCATCAAAAGCTCTGTCATCTCATTTGCAAGTCTGGCATCTTCGATTTCGACACGCTTTAAGCAACGGCTCTCTGGGTTTAATGTTGTCTCCCACAGCTGGGACGCATCCATCTCTCCAAGTCCCTTATAACGCTGCAAAGTGAAATCTTTATGCGTTTTTCTGTATTTATCAAGCGCAATGTCATCATAAAGATACTGTTCCTGGCCGCGCTTTGGCACTGCCTTATAAAGCGGCGGCATTGCGATATAAACATGACCCTCCTGAATCAGTTCCGGCATAAAGCGGTAGAAAAATGTCATTAAAAGCGTACTGATATGCTCACCATCGACATCGGCATCGGCCATGATAATAATTTTGTCATAGCGAAGCTTAGAAATATCAAAGTCGTTTCCATATCCTTCTGAGAAACCACAGTTAAATGCCTGAACCATGGATTTAATTTCTGCATTTGCAAGCACCTTGTCAATAGATGCCTTTTCTACATTTAAGATTTTTCCTCTGATTGGAAGAATCGCCTGATTACGTATGTCTCTGGCAGTCTTTGCCGAACCGCCTGCTGAATCTCCCTCTACGATAAAAATCTCACAAAGACTGCTGTCCTTACTCTCACAGTTTGCAAGCTTTCCATTTCCATCAAATGAATATTTTTGCTTTGTCAGCAGATTAGACTTTGCCTTTTCCTCTGCCTTTCTGATCTTTGCAGATTTTTCTGCACAGCCAATAATACTCTTTAGCACCTCAACATGCTTATCAAAGTAAAGCTCTAGCTGCTCTCCTGTTACGTTAATTACTGCCTTTGAAGCATCCTGACTTCCAAGCTTTGTCTTGGTCTGACCCTCAAAAATAGGATCTGGATGCTTAATTGCAATAATGGCAGTCATACCGCAGCGCGTATCTGGTCCTGTAAATTTTGCAGGATCCTTTAAAATGCCAAGCTCTTTTGCATAGCTGTTTATTTCCTGCGTGAATTTTGTCTTAAAACCAGTCAGATGTGTTCCGCCGTCTGTATTGTAAATATTGTTGCAATAGCTAAGAAGCTTTTCTTCAAACAGATCCACAAACTGGAATGCAACTGTTACCTCTATTCCATCACTCATTCCTGTATAGGTGATGATATCATGAACTGTTTCCTTGCCCTTATTCAGCTCGCGGATATAAGCAGAAATTCCATCTGGCTCATAATAGGTAATACTCTCCTCCTCACCGCTTCGCTTGTTATTAAAGATAATTTCCAGACCTGGATTTAAATAAGTTGTCTCATGCAGACGACTCATAATTGACTGTGCTGAAAAACGTGTTCGCTCAAAAATTTCAGCATCTGGCTTAAAATTAATCCATGTTCCAGTTTCCTTTGTTCTTCCTTTTTTCGGGAGAAGGCCGTCCTTTAGCTCAATTACCGGCGTTCCTCTCTCATATTTATCATAATAAACCCATCCGTCTTTTGCGATATGGATCTCCAAATATTCAGAAAGTGCATTGACAACGGAAGATCCTACACCGTGAAGTCCTCCGCTTGTTTTATATGCTGTGTTATCAAATTTACCTCCTGCATGCAGCGTCGTAAAAATAACACGCTCTGCAGATACACCAAGCTTGTGACGATCAACAGGAATACCACGGCCACTGTCCTTTACCGTAACAGATCCATCATTTTCCAATGTCACCTCTATATGATTACAAAAACCTGCCAAATGCTCATCAACGGCATTGTCTACAATCTCATATACCAAATGGTTTAAACCAGAGACAGATACGCCTCCTATATACATACCTGGACGCTTGCGGACTGCTTCAAGTCCCTCAAGCACCGTAATACTGTCTGCATTGTATGCGTCTTTTTTTGCCATCTATGTTTCCTTCCTTATCTCATCATCTCAATCATCTCTTATGTCCGTTAATTTTATACCATTGAGTGATTCTTTCTGTCAAGCTGTTTTCCGAATGGGATGTCCCGCAAATTGGAACTTTCCACTCATTTATACTTGTTTTATGAACTTATGTTTGGTTTTATTCTTAAAAAAAATGCTCTGCAACTGCAGAGCACAACAGCTTGTAGGAGAATCGAACTCCTGTTTTCGCCGTGAGAGGGCGACGTCTTAAC
>ENA-UONS01002746-UONS01002746.1-human-gut-metagenome-genome-assembly--contig:-CS19-NODE-2746-length-13239-cov-5.763805_pt1 | contig 13239 bp, 5 predicted proteins | sample MGYA00242458_ERZ724005 | MGnify/ENA metagenome assembly ERZ724005
AGTGCAGGCGTACTTTGTGTACCCGCAAGGGGCATGCCGCATCCGTAAGGCGGCAGAGCCGCCAACGGCTGCGCAATACTCCAAACTTTCCGAACCGATGGATCGGCGAAAAAGCTCCGGCATCCGCCGCAGAGGATCGATCAGTGGGTTCCCCAAAAGAAAGGAAAGCAGCATGAAAAGAATCCTGAGCATCCTGCTGGTGCTTGCCATGCTTCTGTCGATGATCCCTGCGGTCTTCGCGGCGGACTGCGACATCACGGTAAGTACCCCGGCGCCCGATCCCGTCAAGGTCGGTGCGCTGTACCAGCTCCCGCTCGGAACGGTGTTCACCGACCCGAACGGGCACGCTCTCAGCTTCGCGCTGAAGGCGGATTACGGCGATAAGGTCTATATCAAGGACAATACGCTGCAGTTCACCTCTGCCGAGGCAGGGGAATTCCGCATCGGCATTACCGCTACCTGCACGGGCGGCGGCAGCACCGAAGTCACCGTTCCCATCACGGTCGAGGCCGTGGAGGACGGCGACAAGAACCAGTACGGCTATGACGAGACCGACCAGGCCTCCGTCACCGTCTATGTGACCATCTCGAGCGACGGCGCACCGATCATCGGCAAGGACGACGGCGGCACCATCCTGTCGCATCTGGAGGTCAAGGTCCCGTACTTCCCCCTGTCCCTGTACGGTCTGGACGATTTTAACCGTTACCACACGGAGAACGGCTCCGGAAGCTATACGGACAACGAGATCGTGCAGCGCCCGACGCTCCTGCACCTCTACATCTATATGCTCGAGCGCTACTACCTCGGCGTGGCCGAGAAGGACTGCGGCAAGGGCACATCCGGCCTGCTGGAATTCACCGGCAGCGGCGAAGGCGTGAATGACATGCTCGGCGGCTCCTATGAGGATACGCGCAATGCGCTGCTCATCTCCGGCAGCGCCACGTCCATGTACATGCAGAACTTCTGGGGCCATGACGAGAACCTCATGTACTACCGCAACCACGTCTATCCCCTGATGTCTGCGGGCTGGGGCTCCACGGCAGACTACATTCTGCTGTCCGACAACGACACGATCGATCTGGCCATGTTCTCCAACTGGAGCTTCTGGACCTACGGCGCATTCGCCCGCTTTGACAAGGACGACTACACCGCCAAGGTCGGTGAAAAGATCACATTCGAAACGCAGAAGTATGACACCAAGTCCGTGTCCGACGGCGGCACGGAGTCCTTTGAGCCGATCACCGGTCTCAATGTGAAGCTCTACAATGAAAACTGGGAACAGCAGCAGGAGCTTACGAGCGAAGGCAGCAGCTACACGCTCGACACGGCCTCGCTGAAGGCCGGTACCTATTACCTGCTGGGCTATGACCCGAACTACGGCACGGAGGACGCCTGCTACGCCCCCGCAACGGCAAAGATCGTCCTCTCCAGCGGCGATGCACAGCCCTGTCAGTGGAATGAAGGCGTCATCACGACGGAGCCCACCTGCACGACGGCCGGTGTCAAGACGTTCTCCTGCAGCGTGCACGGCGAGACCCGCACGGAAGAGCTTCCGGCCCTCGGCCACACCTTCGGCGCAGACGGTGCCTGCATCCGCTGCGGTGAAAAGGACCCCGCGATCCCCACGCAGGACGAAAGCGGCGTCTACGGCATCGCCAGCGAGAAGCAGCTGCAGTGGTTCGCAGCGAAGGTCAACGGCGGCGATACCGCCATCAGCGGCAAGCTGACTGCCAATATCGAGCTGACCGAAGCGTGGACCCCGATCGGCACCCAGAGCCAGCCGTTCACCGGCAGCTTTGACGGCGACGGCCACAGCATCACCGGCATGAGCATCACCTTCAACTCCGATGACAAGTCTGTCGGCGCTCCGTACCTCGGCCTCTTCGGCTATGTCAAGGGCACGGCCGACAAGAAGGCGGAGATCAAGAACCTGATGCTCTCCGGCAAGCTGGACATCACCGAAAACTACCGCAACTCCTTCGCTTACTCCGGCGGCCTCGTCGGCGGTGCGGAATATGTTTCCTTCACCGATATCACGACGAACGTTGCCGTCACCGCGAAGAAGGGCTCTGCCCCCTATCCGTGGAGCTATGTCGGCGGCTTTGCCGGTACGGTGAAGAATGCAGACTTCCTGCGCTGCGTCAACAACGGCACCGTGACCACGGACGGCGACTATGTCTCCGGCTTCGCGGCCAAGAGTGAGACGACGACCTACACCTCCTGCGTGAACAACGGTGCGATCACCGGCCGCACGAAGATCGGCGGCTTTGGCGGCGCCGTAAAGTCCACGAAGACGGTCGACTCCTACAACACCGGCACGATCGGCCTTGCAGCCTACAACGGCGGCAATCAGGGCATCGGCGGTCTGTTTGGCGAGATGGGCTACGGCTCGACGCTTACGCGCTGCTATAACACCGGTGCCGTCACCGGCGACTGCTATGTCGGCGGTCTCGTCGGCTCGGTCGGCAGCGGTTCCGACGCCGCGAACGGCCCGAGCTACATCGTCGACAGCTACAACTCCGGCTCGATCACCGGCCACAGCGACAAGAACTACTGCGGCATCGGCGGTCTGGTCGGCAAGCTCGACGCCAGCTCCTCGAGAACCTATGAGCAGAGCTACGTTCACAACTGCTACAATGTCGGCACCGTGACCGACCTTGGTCTGAAGACGATCAACGCCGGTGCGGCGATCGGTCTGATGCACGCGGATTATTCCACGGACAGCTACCTCGAAGTGGAAAACGTCTACTACCTCGCCTGCGGCCTCGAAGGTCTCGGCAAGATGAACTATTCCACAATGCACGATCCGTCCGTCTTCGCAGAGATGACGGCAGAGGCCATGAAGGCCTCCGACTTCGTCACGAAGCTCGGCGCTTCCTTCAAGGCTGACGGCACCTGCCTCCAGAAGGTCAACGGCGGTTACCCCGTCCTCACCTGGCAGCAGCTAGGCGAAGGCCAGAGTGAGCACACGTTTGAAGTGACCGCGACGGTCGACGCGACCTGCACCGAGGCCGGTTCCAAGACCTCCACCTGCACGGCCTGCGGCGAGACGAAGGCGGAAGAGATTCCGGCTCTCGGCCACAATGTCGGCGAAGGCGGCATCTGCAGCCGCTGCGGTGAGAAGATCGCCTACCTGTCCGCGCTCCGCCTGACCGCCTACAACGCCTCCGGCGACTATGTCTTTACGCCGGAATTCGACGGTAAGACGGCCGAATATCAGGTCGCCATCCCCGATGCAGACGGCTTCAGCGCCTTCCTGTGGGCCACGCTGTCCGAAAATGCCCCGGAAGGCTCCACCATCAAGGCCGAGTGGACGAATCTGTATAACGGCAAGACCCAGTCCACGGCCATTACGTCCGGCAAGACCTCCGGCCAGAGCCTCGCAAACTTCAGCCGCGATGCCAAGCCGAACACCGTCACCCTGACGGTCGGCGTTGACGGCAATACGCAGACCTACACGCTCACCTCGTTCCGCACTCCGACCCTGTCTGCCCTGAACGTGACCGGCGCGCGCATGAACGAGACGTTCTCGCACCGCACGGCGGAATACACCATCGACACGACGGCAGATTCCATCACGCTCAGCGCCACGCCATATCAGGACGGCTACACCGTGACCTACAACGGCGCGGAGTCCGGCGAATGGACCCTGCAGGACGGCGAGAACGTCATGACCGTCGTCGTCTCCAACGCAGACGGCCTGTCGACCTCCTACACCGTCAAGGCAACGAAGCACGCCATCTGCAAGGTGCGTGCAGAGCTTGACCCGGAGAACGCCCTGCTGGTCCTGTATGACTCGTTCAACACCAGCATCTATCCGGATGAGAACGGCGACTATACCCTGATGGACGGCGCGGCCTACACCTACGTCGCAACGGCAAAGGGCTATGTCGGCAAGTCGGGCAGCCTGACTGCCAGCGCGGCCGAGCCAGTGCTCAAGATCACGCTGACCGCAGCCGAAGAGAACACGACCCTTGTCAAGGATCTCCCCGCCGAATGGCCTAACTTCCGCAACGGCAGCAATCACCTTGGCATCACGAACGCCCCCACGCCCTACACGAGTGAGGACAGTGAGCTGCTGTGGGCTGCGAAGTACGGCACAGGCTGGGCGGCCGCTCCCGGCTCCCCCATCCTGGTGGACGGTGGCCTCATCACCTACACCGGCAGCACCATCAAGCGCCTCGACGTCAACACCGGCAAGGTGCTCGCAGAGGGCACGATGGCAGGTACCTCCAGCTTCTCCATCAACCCGGCAACCTATGCCGACGGCATGATCTTTGTCGGCCTGTCCGGCGGCAAGATCCAGGCCTTCAACGCCAAGACGCTCGAATCCCTGTGGGTCTACACCGATCCGCTCGGCGGCCAGCCCAACACCTCCCCGACGTACCACGACGGCTACATCTATGTCGGTTTCTGGAACGGCGAGAGCAAGCCCGGCAACTTCGTTGCCATCTCCGTGACGGACGAGGACCCAATGAAGACGGATGAAGCCAAGCTCGCCTCCTGGTCCTATGCCTGCGTCGGCGGCTTCTACTGGGCGGGCGCTTATGTGACGGATAACCTCTGCATCGTCGGCACGGACGACGGCTCCGGCGAGGGCGACTATGTCAACACCTCCGCCCTGCTGGTCTTCGACCGCCTGACGGGCAAGCTCCTTGACTCCCACTACGGCTGCAAGGGCGATATCCGCTCCAACGTTTCCCACGATCCGGATTCCGACCGCGTGTTCTTCACGTCCAAGGGCGGCTATATCTACAACGCCGCCATCGACTGGGAGACCGGCAAGATCACGGACTTCAAGTCTCTGGCGCTCAAGGACGCCGAGGGCTACACCAGCGAGGAAAAGCCCGGTGCCATCATGTCCACCTGCACGCCGTCCGTCTACAACGGACGCATCTACCTCGGCGTTTCCGGCAACAAGGGACAGTTCTCAAAGAACGGCGGCCACTGCATCGAGGTCATTGATCTCGACGTCGAAAGCGGCGAAATGAGCTATGCCTACTCCTATGGCATCGTCGGCTATCCGCAGACCTCGGCCATGGTCTCCACGGCCTATGTCGACAAGGACTTCGACGGCGACGGCGCGGGCGACGGCTATGTCTTCATCTACCTCCCCTACAACTATACCCCCGGCGGCATTTCCGTCCTGATGGATCGCCCGGGCCAGACCGAGCCGAAGACGGCCACGGATTCCGGCTACAGCGAGATCTTCACGCCGGAGTCCCCGCTGGCACAGTACTGCATCTGCTCCACCATCGCAGACAGCACCGGCACGATCTACTACAAGAACGACTCCTGCTACATGATGGCCATCACCTCGAAGATCCTCTCCATTGAAGTCAAGGAAAACCCGGAGAAGATGAGCTACAAGGTCGGCGAGACGTTCGATGCCTCCGGCATGAAGGTCGTTGCCAAGCTGGCCAACGGTCTCGAGCGGGATATCACGAACTATGTGACCTGGCAGGAAGGCCCGATCGAACAGGGTCAGACCTCCATCACCCTCTCCTACACCTACGGCTTCGACAGCGCCAATTACGGCCTGAAGACGAAGACGGCCGAGCTTGAGCTCGACGTCCTGCCCAGCCAGGATGAAGACGGTGTCTACCTCATCGGCAGCGTCAGCCAGCTGCTCTGGTTCGCAGGCAAGGTCAACGGCGGCGAGACTGCTATCCGCGGCAAGCTGACGGCCAACATCGACCTGACCGGCATCGAAAACTGGACCCCGATGGGCTCCCAGAAGCAGCCGTTCACCGGCAGCTTTGACGGCGACGGCCACAGCATCACCGGCATGAGCATCACCTTCAACTCCGATGACAAGTCTGTCGGCGCTCCGTACCTCGGCCTCTTCGGCTATGTCAAGGGCACGGCCGACAAGAAGGCGGAGATCAAGAACCTGAAGCTCTCCGGCAAGCTCGACATCACCGAAAACTACCGCAACTCCTTCGCTTACTCCGGCGGCCTTGTCGGCGGCGCGGAATATGTCTCCTTCACGGATGTGACCGTGGACGTTGCCGTTACGGCCAAGCAGGGCACGGCCCCCTATCCGTGGAGCTACATCGGCGGCTTTGCGGGTACTGTGACGAATGCAGACTTCCTGCGCTGCGTCAACAACGGCTCCGTGACCTCCGACGGCGATTACGTCTCCGGCTTCGTGCCCAAGAGTGAGAAGACGACCTACACCGCCTGCGCGAACAACGGTGCGATCACCGGCCGCACAAAGGTCGGCGGCATCGGTGCCGATGTCAAGTCCACCAGGGCAACGGACTGCGGCAATACCGGAGCCATCAGCCTTGTGGAATATGGTACCGGCAATCAGGAAATCGGCGGTCTCTTTGCCAGAATTTGCTACGGCTCCGCCCTCACCCGCTGCTATAACACCGGCGCCGTCACCGGCGATGCCTACGTCGGCGGCCTTGTCGGCACCCTGAGCAGCTACTCAGACAGCACGAACGGCGTCTCCTACATCGTCGACAGCTACAACTCCGGCGCGATCACCGGCCACAGCGACAAGAACTACTGCGGCATCGGCGGCCTTGTCGGCAATCTCGAGGGCGGCATGAGGAGCTACTCGCAGAGCTACATCCACAACTGCTACAACGCCGGCGCCGTGACCGACCTCGGTCTGAAGACAGCCGGTAACCCCGGCGCTGCCATCGGCGTCATGCACGCGGACTACTCCGAGGGCAGCTACCTTGAAGTGAAAGACGTCTACTACCGCGCCTGCGGCCTCGAAGGTCTCGGCAAGATGAACTATTCCACGATGCATGATCCGTCCGTCTTCGTAGAGATGTCGGCGGAGGCCATGAAAGCCTCCGGCTTCGTCACGAAGCTCGGCGCTTCCTTCAAGGCTGACGGCACCTGCATGCAGAAGGTCAACGGCGGCTATCCCATCCTGGTCTGGCAGAAGCTGGCCGAGGGCCAGAGCGAGCATACGCTCGAAGTGACGACGGTCGTCGCCCCGACCTGCACGGAGCAGGGCTACACGATCTACACCTGCACCGCCTGCGGCGATGAGGTCAAGGCGGACTTTGTCCCGGCCACCGGCCACAGCTATGAGGCCTCGGTCGTTGCCCCGACCTGTGAGAAGGACGGCTACACGAACCACGTCTGCTCCGTCTGCGGCGACAGCTACCGCGATAACTATGTCGACGCTGCCGGTCATCAGTACACGGACACCGTGACTGCTCCGACCTGCACCGCCTCCGGCTACACCACGCACACCTGCTCCGTCTGCGGCCACAGCTACGTCGATTCTGTCGTCCCGGCCACCGGCCACACCTACACGGAGTCCGTGACTGCCCCGACCTGCACGAATGCCGGTTACACCACACATCTGTGCTCCGTCTGCGGCCACAGCTACGTCGATTCCATCGTCCCGGCCAACGGCCATGACTATGTCTGGCAGATCACCCGCGTGCCGACCTGCACAGCGGAGGGCGTGAAGACCTTCACCTGCTCGCACTGCGGCGACAGCTATGACGTTGCTCTGGCAAAGGCGGACCACACCTACGAAGCCGTTGTGACAGCTCCGACCTGCACGAACAACGGTTACACCACACATACCTGCTCCGTCTGCGGCGACAGCTACGTCGATTCCATCGTCCCGGCCAACGGCCACAGCTACGATGCCGTCGTGACTGCCCCGACCTGCACGAATGCCGGTCACACCACGCATACCTGCTCCGTCTGCGGCGACAGCTACGTCGATTCCATCGTCCCGGCCACCGGCCACAGCTATGAAGCCGTCGTGACCGCCCCGACGTGTGACAAGATGGGCTACACCACCTACACCTGCTCCGTCTGCGGTGACAGCTATGTCGGCAGCTACACCGATGCGCTCGAACACACCTACACAGCCGTCGTCACGAAGGAACCGACCTGCACCGAGGAAGGCGTGAAGACCTTCACCTGCAGCGAGTGCGGCAAGTCCTACACCGAGGCCATCCCGACGGTCGCGCACCGCTACGAAGCCGTTGTGACCGCCCCGACCTGCGACAAGATGGGCTACACCACCTACACCTGCTCTGCCTGCGGCGACAGCTATGTTGCGGACTATGTGGACGCTGCCGGCCATGACTGCGAGACAGAGACCGTCCCGGCCACCTGTCTCGGCTACGGCTTTGTCCGCGAGTCCTGCAAGCACTGCGACTACAGCGTCATCACGGAGATCACCGCCCCTCTCGGCCATGATTACGAGGCCGTCGTGACGGCTCCGACGCTCGACGAGGGCGGCTATACGACCCACACCTGCAGCCGCTGCGGCGACAGCTATGTGGACAGCGAGACCCCGGCCCTCGGCCACAAGTGCGCTGCCTACACCGACATCCCGACGGATTGGGCCAAGGAAGGCATCTGCTTCGTGATCGAGAACGGCCTCATGGTCGGCACGACCTCTACGACGTTTGCACCGAAGGACACCCTGACGCGCGCCATGCTCGTCACCGTGCTCTACCGCATGGCGGGCAGCCCGGCTGTCGACGCTCCGTCCGGCTTCACGGATGTGGATGACGGCCAGTGGTACTCCGATGCGATCGCCTGGGCCGCCGCAAACGGCATCGTCAACGGCGTCGGCGGCAACAAGTTCGCCCCGTCCGAGCCGGTCACCCGCGAGCAGCTGGCTGCGATCTTCTTCCGCTATGCCAAGGCCGAAGCGCCCGAGGCAGACGTGCTGAGCGGCTATCCCGATGCCGAAAGCGTCAGCACCTACGCCAGAGACGCCATGGCATGGGCCGTTTCCACGGGCCTCGTTACCGGCTCGAAGGAAGCAGACGGCACCTACCTCGTCCCGCAGGGCCTTGCGGCCCGCGAGCAGGCGGCTGCCATCCTCATGCGCTACGTCAAGGCAAACGCATAACCTGACCGTTTCACCCCACCTTCCGTTCCCCGCAGCCGCACGGCTGCGGGGAACACTTTTTCCCATTTCTCCGCACTTGACACGGCGCGGCGGGGATGATATGGTATCGGCAGAAAAAATGCGGGCACACGGCTCGCTTCTGAGGTGAAGGATATGGAATATCGCATGGAGCACGACTCCATGGGCGACGTCCGCGTGCCTGCGGACCGCTACTGGGGTGCGCAGACGCAGCGCAGCTTTGAAAACTTCCCGATCGGGCAGGGCCGCGAGCCCATGCCGCCGGAGATCATCCACGCATTCGGCATCCTGAAAAAGGCGGCCGCCATAACGAACGCCCGCCTGTGCCCCACGGCCATGACGGCCGAAAAATGCGGCGCCATCTGCGCCGCAGCCGATGAAATTATCTCTGGAAAGCTGTCAGGCCACTTCCCGCTCGTCGTCTGGCAGACCGGCTCCGGCACGCAGACGAACATGAACGCAAACGAGGTCATCGCGAACCGCGGCAATGAGCTGGCGGGCAGGCGGCTGCTGCACCCGAACGACGATGTCAACCGCTCGCAATCCTCGAACGACACGTTCCCCACGGCCCTGCATATCGCGGCCGTCTGCGCGCTCGAGGACGGCGTCCTGCCCGCGCTGACGGAGCTGATCGACTCTCTCAAGCGCCTCGAGGCCGAAAATGAGGGCGTCATCAAGGCCGGGCGCACCCACCTGCAGGACGCCACGCCCATTTCGTTCCCGCAGGAGATCTCCGGCTGGCGCAGCAGCCTCGAGCGCGATGCGGAGCTGATCCGGCTGGCGCTTCCGCCGCTGCGGGAGCTTGCGCTTGGCGGCACGGCCGTCGGCACGGGGCTGAACGCCCCCGCAGGCTTTGCCGAAGAGGTCGCTGCGGAGATCAGCCGCCTGACGGGCAAGGACTTCCGCAGCGCCCCGAACAAGTTCCACGCCCTCACCTCCCGCGACGAGCTGGTCTTCGCCCACGGCGCGCTGCAGGCGCTGGCAGGCGACCTGATGAAGCTGGCAAACGATATCCGCTGGCTCGGCTCCGGCCCACGCAACGGTCTCGGTGAGCTGTTCCTGCCGGAGAACGAGCCCGGTTCGTCCATCATGCCCGGCAAGGTCAACCCGACGCAGTGCGAGGCGCTGACGATGATCGCCGTGCAGGTCATGGCGAACGGAGCCGGGATCGGCTTTGCGGCCTCGCAGGGCAATTTCGAGCTGAATGTCTTCCTGCCCGTTCTGGCACACGAATTCCTCCAGTCTGCGCGGCTGCTGGCCGAGGGCATGCGCTCGTTCCGCCTGCGCTGCGCCGACGGCATCCGCGCCAACCGCGAGAAAATGGCGGAAAATCTCCGCCGCTCCCTCATGCTCGTCACGGCGCTCAGCCCCACGATCGGCTATGAAGCGGCTGCCGAGACTGCAAAGCTCGCCCACCGGGAGGACCTGACGCTCCGCGAGGCCTGCCTGCGCCTCGGCTACCTGACCGGCGAGCAGTTCGACGCTCTGTTCCATCCCGAAGAGATGGTCTAAAGCACAATAATGCCCCTGCCACGCTGAAGGCATGGCAGGGGCACTTTGTGTTTCAGTGCAGATGGTCGTAGATGCGGAGCATGACCGTCGCGGCCTCGGCGCGCGTGGTCGTGCGCTGCGGGAAGAAGCGGTTGTTCTCCGCGCCGCGGATAAGGCCGAGGGCCGTCATGCGCGCGACGCTGTCTCGCGCCCAGACGGAGATGGACGCCGTGTCGGCAAAGCTCAGCTTTCCGGTGTGGAGTGTCTCGCCGCGCTGCTGCATAAGACGGTCGAGGATGACGCACATCTCCTCGCGCGTGATAAGGGCCTCCGGGCGGTAAGACCCGTCCTCATAGCCGCGGATCAGATTTTTCCGCAGGGCCCAGCTCATCGCTGCCGTGTACCATTGGCCGCCCTTCACGTCGGAAAAGCCCGCTGCGCTGTCCGGGAGGCTCTCGCCGACGGCACGCGCCAGCATCGTAACGAACATGGCGCGGTTCAGGCCTCCATCCGGTTCATACGCAAAGTCTCCCACGCCTTTAAGAAGATCCAGAGAGACTGCCCGGTCAATGCTTTCGAAATACCAGGAATTTGTGGGCACGTCGCGAAAGAGATGGCCGGACTTGCTCAAATAGAGCGTGTACGTCTGGCCACATCCCTCCTTTGCAAACACGCGATAGCGCAGAATTCCGGTAAAAAATTCCAAACCGGAGGAAGGGTAAACCGCCGAGCGCTCCGTCGGAGCAGAGCCGTCAAGCGTATAACGCAGCTCGGAATTCGGATTCGGATTGGAGATCATAACCTTGCCGTTCAGAGCCCTGACGGTCGGCTCCTTCAGCGTAATGCCGCGCACCTTGACCGCGGTCTCGGCGCTGGCGCTGCCGTTGCGGTTATAGGCCGCCACGGCGCGGACCGTCTGGCCGGACTTTGCGGCAAACGGGCCGGTGTAGACCTTGCCGGAGGCCAGCGGCGAGGAGCCGTCGAGCGTATAATAGATCGTTGTGCCCTTGTCGGCCGAGATGGTGACCTGTCCGCCCGCCTCCGTGACCGTCGGCACGCTCACGGGGCCGAGGTCGGTGCCGGTCGGCTTGCAGGAGCTGTAGGTGTGGCCCTTTTCGAGCGTGACGCCGCGGCGGCGGAACAGCTCATTCACCGTGACGAATTCATAGCCCTTGGCCTGCAGCTTGTCAATGGCCATCAGGACGCCGTCCACCGTGGTGGAATGGATGTCATGCGCCAGCACGATCGCGCCGTCATGTGCTCCGTTGACGATATTCGTACAGACGGTGTCGGCATTGCGGTACTTCCAGTCCAGAGGATCGACGGACCAGAGAATGGCCGGATTGTCCAGCAGCGACAGCACGCGGGAATTATAATCGCCGTAGGGCGGGCGCACAAGATAGTGCGTGCCGTAGCCCGTGATTCCGTTGAGGATGTCGGCCGTGTGGCTGATCTGCCACGTCACCTGCGAGTCCGTCTTTTTGCTCAGCTGCGGGTGATCGTATGTATGCGAGGCGATCTGGTGGCCCGCGTCGCGGACGAGGCCCGCCGTCACATCGTAGTTTTCGGCCTGCTGACCGAGCATGAAGAACGTCGCCTTGACACCGCGCTTTGCCAGCCCCTCGAGCAGGCGGCGCGTATAGGGCCCGGGGCCGTCGTCAAACGTCAGGGCGATCAGCTTGCCGCCCTTCGAGCGGGTCTCCGTCTCCGGGACGGCCATCGCCGTCGCCGGGAGCAGCGTCAGAAGGCACGCTGCCAGCAAAAGGATCGCTAAAATTCTGTGCTTCATCGGTACTTCCTCCGTTTTCTGTCATTTCTATGGAGGGCATGCATCCCGCCGCATCGAGCCGGAACACCAGCCGCGCCCGGCCCATAAGCTCCTGCTCCGCCGCCTGCGGCAGCCATTGCGGGAGCTGCTGCGCCTCTTCGGGCAGCAGGGCAAGCGCATAGCCGTCCTCCAGCTGCTTGAGCAGGCCGTTGCGGATGGGAACGCCGCCGGCCTCGCCGCACCACGGGAGCCACGCGCCGCGCGGCATGGCAGCCGCCGCAGCGGCCGTCAGCCCGTCCGGAAAATGCGACACCGGGATACAGGCCTGCAGCTCAGCGCCCTCACGGCGCGGATACGGAATGCCGAGATACTCCACTCTCCATTTAGATATGACGTAAATGCGGCGCAGTTGTTCCGCATGCTGGGAAATTTTGCAGATAAAAATATAGAACAGACCTTCCTGCTGCACCGTTACGGTACCGATCTGCTCGCCCTGCTCCCAAACGCTCAATTCCATCATCAAAAATCCCTCCCGCACAGCCTATGCGGGAGGGTGGCGCATCATTCCGTTTCGCCCTTCGGCAGGCCAAAGCTGACCGCAATGGCGTTGTCGACCTGATTCATCATGGCCGCATCGAGCCTGCCCATGTGCTCGCGCAGGCGGCGCTTGTCAATGGTGCGGATCTGCTCGAGCAGCACGACGGAGTCCTTCGTCAGGCCGACGTTCCGGCCGGTCAGCTCAATGTGCGTCGGCAGCTTTGCCTTGTTCATCTGGCTCGTGATCGCCGCCGCAATCACCGTGGGAGAATGCCGGTTGCCCATGTCGTTCTGCACGATGAGCACGGGCCGCGTGCCCCCCTGCTCACTGCCGACGACCGGACTGAGATCGGCATAGAAAATATCGCCACGCTTGACAGTCATATCCATTTCCGTTTCACGCTCCGAGAAAAATATCACCCGTTACACAGATTGCTTTCAGGAAGCTCTGCTTAGATCAGCAAGAGTGGATAGCGAGAGATTTTTTGGCAAGTCAAGGTATGGAAAACGCAGGAATACTTTGTGTACCCGCAAGGGGCATGCCGCATCCGTAAGGCGGCAAAGCCGCCAA
>ENA-UONS01002748-UONS01002748.1-human-gut-metagenome-genome-assembly--contig:-CS19-NODE-2748-length-13234-cov-14.826163_pt1 | contig 13234 bp, 9 predicted proteins | sample MGYA00242458_ERZ724005 | MGnify/ENA metagenome assembly ERZ724005
TTGGACAGCAGAAAAACCTTCTTTCCTGCGTCTTTTAAACGCTGCAGCATTTCCGGCACGCCGGGGAACAGTTTCAGTTCTTCTATCGAAATCGCACGGAACATTTTCGCCAGATCTGCAATTTCTTTTTCCGTTACCGAAACAGCTTGATCCTCAAACAGCTGCCGGAACACATCCGCAATGTCGATTTCCGGTACATGGCTGCCGCGGCATTCCATTTTAAGCGCAGCTTCCTGCTCTTTGATTTTTGTCTCATACGCCATCCGGAGTTCTTTCGGCTCATAGGCGGCCCCTTTCATGCCGAAGAACAGGCTCATTTTTTTCCAGAGATACGCTTTCTTTTCATTCGTATGTATATCTACCAGAGTTCCATATAAATCAAAAATATAATTCTGATACATCCTTCATCATCCTTTCTTACGGAAAGTTTTCCACACGACACGTATTCTACCAGACTTTTCTCCACAATTCCATGTCTTTTTTCCAGACTTCCTATCTTTTTTTCTCCACCCAGACTGTCCACCAAACCAGATCGTTGAAACCTGTTTTGTCTTGCTCTCTGTAAGAAAGAATCCTGCCCGGAGGGCTTTTTACTTTATCGGAAAATTCAACGAAGTTTCCGGTAACGTAAAAAAATTCCCCCGTACAGATTTTGTCCGCAACAGGGGAATTCATTACATCTCACAGTCTCCTGCGAATTGTAATCTTTGATTTACTTTCTCGCATCCAGCATTTCTTTCACCAGACGAATATACTCCGGTGTCGTTCCGCAGCAGCCGCCGACAATGCCTGCACCCGCGTCTACCAGAATGTTCATATATTTTGCAAACGTCGGCGCATCCATGCTGTAGATTGCCTCACCGGTCGGCGTGATTTTCGGCAGGCCGGCATTCGGTTTTACAATAACCGGTACTCTTGCCACTTTTTTCATGGAATTTACGACTGCCTCAAGCTGATCCGGTCCGACCGAGCAGTTCAGTCCTACGGCGGATGCTCCCATTTCCTGCAGTGTCTCAACTGCTTCCACAGCGTTTCCGCCGAACAGGGCAGAACCGTCTGCTTCCAGCGTCAGAGAACACATAATCGGCAGATCGCAGACAGAAAGTGCAGCATCCATAAAGACACACGTTTCGTCTACGCTCAGCATCGTCTCCGCTACCAGAAGATCAACGCCCGCATTTGCTACCGCTGTTACCTGCTCTGTGTAGGATTCCAGCAGCTCTTCATAAGAGAGATCGCCTTTTGGCTGCAGCATTTTTCCTGGTGTGGAAAAATCTCCCGCGATCAGCGCACCTGTTCCGGCAAGCGCTTTTTTCGAGATGTCCACCAGGCGTGCATTCAGCTCCTCCACCTCGTTTTCTCTTCCATAATCCGCTAATTTCAATCTGTTTGCACCAAAGGTCGGCGCATAGACAATCTGGCTTCCCGCCTCCACGTAAGCCTTCTGTAAATTTGCCAGAATATCAGGGTGCTCCAGAACCCAAAGCTCTGTACTGACTCCTTTTGGCATTCCCGCTTTTGTCAGATTTGATCCGGTTGCGCCATCCAATAAAATGACACCTGCTCCGGCAAGCTGTTCAAATTCTTCTCTTGTCATTTTCTTTTCTCCATTCTGCCCGAGTTACCTGCAGCACATGTCCGCGTATACTGACAAATCCCGGCTGTTTTTTCTGAACCTGCCGCGCTTTTCGCGTCAAATTCATGTTCAGTATAGCATTGTATTGTTTTCCCGACAAGTAAAAAAAGAGGTATCCGTTTTGGATACCCCTTCGTCTGTTTCTGTTCATGAATGTTCAGCAAACCCCGACATTCTCAATCATGATGCGCGTCTGAATGATGTGTCTCCGAATGATGCGTCTCCGAATGATGTGTCCTGCCCGAGCTGTTCCCCCCACCGGACGGGATATTCTTCGGTGACCCCGGAGACAAATTTGTTCCCTGGTTCACACGGGTTGCTTTCTGTCCATTTTCCACCTGCGAGGATGCCGATACCGTTGAAACACCCGAATCGGAACTGTTTTCCGTTGCAGCATTTTTTCCACACGCAACGAAAGCCAATACTGCTGTACCGACAAGTACGGAAATTACTGCCTTCTTCATTTCTCCACCTTCTTTCCTGGTACATCGTTTTCGCCTGAACATTAGAGCGTGTCCGAAAAATTATTTCCGCAATTTGCGAGATACACTCTGGTTGTAATTTCATTTTAAATAAACTTCTTACTATTGTCAATTTATTCTACAAATTCCCTATTATTTTCTTTTTTTTGTTCCAAAATATTTTCAGACACAAACAGCAGCCGGACCCCTCTCCCGGATCCGGCTGCCGTTTGTCCTGTATCGTATGCTTTTATTCTGCAGTGCTTGAAGACGTTGAAGCAGTGCCTGTGCTGCTTGTCGATGTCGTTTCGGTACTGCCTGATGTCGTGCTGTCAGACGTTGTACTGTCCGTTGCGGTACTGTCCGTTGTTGTACTGTCGGTTGTGGTTCCATCTGTGGAATCTGTAGAAGCGCTGTCAACTGTCATCGTATACAGATCTGCGTCCGTTACTTCAAGTTTTTTCCAGTTGGATGCGACCTTGATATCGCTCTCCTTTACCCATCCATCCAATGTATCGTTGTACTTATCCGATTTGCGGTTGGAAATGATAGTCTGTCTTCTGGACTCGGTTTTGTCCTCGTCGAATGCTTTATCTACACGGATCACATAATATGCATCGTCGCCTTCGATGACACCGTCATAATACTCGCCATCCTTCAGCTTTGCTGCTTCTTCCGCTACTTTATCTCCAAGAGAACAGGTATCGTCATCGTCTTTCTCCGATCCGGTTCCAAAGGATGTCTCGGAAGAGGTCAGATAAGAAACCTCAGAGGAGGAATCGCTGGCGGAACTGCTCGATGTGCTCGCGCTTGAAGCGTCGGATGCGCTTGTGTCGGAAGCATCGGAAGAAGAGCTGCTCTCATCGGAGCCATCTGCAGAATCGGTGGAATCTGCGGTATTCTCCGCATTTAACTGATCGTTCAGCTCCTTGCGCAGATCGGTAAACGATGCGGCTGCAGGATCCTCAGACTCTTTTAAGAGATCCAGGAATCTCTGTGCGATTTCTTTCTTTGCCGCTTTTTCCTCGTCCGTCAAATCAATCGTTTTTCCATCGTCATCCTTCTCGGTTCCTGCTGTGGATACCGTGATGTAGCTGATGGAGGTCTGCTTTGCCTCTTCATCGGATACCTCGGTATCTACATCTGCGATGATCGGATCATAAATTTTGGTTTGAATAACATACAGCTCCAGTGCATCCTGGATGTCCTCAACGGTTGCGTGCAGCTTTTTCATCACATCGTCACCGTTCTTATCTGCGAATGCCTGTGCAGCCTCTTTCGCCTGCTGTTTTTCCTCGTCTGTCAGGGAAATTCCGTATTCCTCTGCGTGCTGCCGCATCAGAAGCTCTTTTTCGATCGTATCAAGAGACTGCTCCTTGAACGTTTCCCCGGTAGTCTTTCCATCGTCGCCTTCCTTGTCGTACATCTCAGACGGCATCTGCATTCCGTACATCGAGTACATCTTGGAATAATAATTGTACATGGTTGCCTGCTGATATCTCAGCATGAAATTTGCCTGTCCGAGTGTAATCGACTCGTCATTTACGGTAATTGCCGTTTTTGTTCCGTCCACATTGTCGGAACCGCAGCCAGTCAGTCCCATCGCTGCCATCGAAGCACTCAGCATAACGCAGACTGCTTTTGCTTTTAAATTTTTCATTACTTCCTCCTCATGCAGGGCGAAATGTATGCTCAAAAAGAGTTTTTCTTTTTACACGTTCGAATTTCCGGTCCTGCATCGATTTTTATAAACGCTTTTCCTATTATACCCTTTTTGTTGATACAGGGCAACTTTTTTCTTCCCTGTTCACGCCTTTTTCACACGATTTTGTGGTTATGCGAGTATTTCACTCCTGTGTGATCTGCAACAGATCTTCCACCAGTGCATGGCTCTTCTCCAGCAGATCGATCTTTTCCTTTGAATTTCTCCGCCGCGGCGTGTAGACAAACGCCAGCGACTCCATCTGGAATTTCAGTTCGTCTCGGTATTTCTGCAGCAGCTCCGGAATCCGCGCCACATCGATTTTTGCATGCTGCTGTAAGGTGACTCGTACCGAATCGCCCATCTGTTTCAGCTCCGTCACATACGCACAGTGCGCCAGCGCTTTCAGTTCTGCAACAGCCAGAAGATTCTGTACATTTTTCGGCGGTTCCCCGAAGCGGTCGGTCAGCTCCTCCGTCATGTCCTCATACTCTTCCTTATTTTCAATCGCCGCAATTCGCTTATAGGTGTCAAGCTTCAGAGACTCGTTGCTGATGTAGCTGTCCGGAATATAGGCACTGACATTCAGATCAATCGTTGTCTCGAACGCTTCTGCCGGTGCGATGCCCTTCGCCTCCTGGACAGCCTCTGCGAGCATTTTACAATAGAGATCGTATCCAACCGATTCCATATGGCCCGACTGCTCTGCGCCCAGCAGATTTCCGGCGCCTCGGATCTCAAGATCACGCATTGCAATTTTAAAGCCGCTTCCCATCTCCGTAAATTCACGGATCGCATGGAGACGCTTCTCCGCCACTTCCTTCAACATCTTGTTTCTGCGGTACATCAGAAACGCATACGACGTCCGGTTCGACCTACCGACACGGCCACGGAGCTGATAGAGCTGTGACAGTCCCATCTGGTCGGAATCGTGGATAATCATCGTGTTGACATTCGAAATATCGAGTCCTGTCTCAATGATCGTTGTTGACACGAGCACATCGATCTCTCCGTTGATAAAGCCGTACATGATCTTCTCGAGCTCGCGCTCCTTCATCTGCCCGTGCGCAAAGCCCACATTTGCATCCGGCACGAGCTTCTGGATCGTGTTCGCCATATCCGCAATCGACTGGACACGGTTATAGACATAGTAAACCTGCCCGCCCCGCGCAAGTTCACGGTTAATCGCCTCGCGGACCATTTCTTCATTGTATTCACAGACAAAGGTCTGGATCGGCTGGCGATCCTGCGGTGCTTCCTCGAGCACACTCATATCCCGGATGCCGATCAGGCTCATGTGCATGGTACGTGGAATCGGCGTCGCCGTCAGTGTCAGAACATCCACATTTTTTTGCAGCTGTTTGATTTTTTCTTTATGCGTCACGCCGAACCGCTGCTCCTCATCGACAATCAGAAGGCCAAGATCTTTGAACTTTACGTCCTTCGACAGAACGCGGTGTGTTCCGATGACAATATCCACGAGTCCTTTTTTCAGATCCTCCAGCGTTTTTTTCTGCTCTGCCGGCGTGCGGAACCGGCACAGAAGATCAACGCGCACCGGAAAGTCCTTCATGCGCTCAACGAACGTATTGTAATGCTGCTGTGCCAGAATAGTGGTCGGAACGAGGTAGACGACCTGTTTGCTCTCCTGTACTGCCTTGAACGCTGCACGGATTGCAACCTCGGTTTTGCCGTATCCGACATCGCCGCAGATCAGGCGGTCCATGATCTTTTTACTCTCCATATCCGCCTTTGTCGCCTCGATTGCCGCAAGCTGATCGTCCGTTTCCTCAAACGGAAACAGTTCCTCAAATTCCTTCTGCCAGATCGTATCCTTTCCAAACTGATAGCCGGATGACGCCTGCCGCTCGGCATACAGCTTCACAAGATCCTGTGCGATATTTTTTACCGCATGGCGAACCCGTGTTTTCGTCTTATTCCATTCCTGACCGCCGATTTTATTCAGCTTCGGCACCTTTGCAGCTTCGCCGGACGCATACTTCTGCAGCGTATCGAGCTGGGTGGCCAGCACATAGAGGTTCGATCCGCCCGCATACTCGATTTTCATATAATCACGCGTTACGCGGTCCATCTCAATTTTCTCGATGCCGCGGTAAATACCAAGACCGTGGCTCTCGTGCACGACATAGTCACCGATCGAAAGATCCGCAAAATTCTGGATTTTCTGACCGGAATACTCCGATTTCTTCCGGTTTTTCTTCTTCTCTTTTCCAAAAATATCCGTCTCTGTGATCAGCACAAATTTCTGCATCGGATATTCAAAGCCTCTGCGGGCCGCGCCGTGGATCAGCATGACCTCGCCCGGTTTCAGAACACGCTCCCCATTCTCGCTGTAGAAGGCCGGAATCTCCTCATTCTGCAGGTCCTCCGCCAGATGCTGCGCCCTCGTCCGCGACGGACTCGCCAGTACAATACGGTAACCCGCTTTTTTCCAGGATTTCAGATCTTTTACCAGAAGCGGGAACTGATTGTTATACGAATTAACCGATTTCACCGTCACACTGAACTCGTCACGGATATTCCACTCGCCCTTCTGCGGCTCCATCAGCGACACGGCAACACAGCCGCAGCGGTTCAGTTTTGCCACAAGCTCCGCCGTACTGCACATCAGCTTCGCCTGTCCCGGCAGGAGGTATCCCTTTTCGAGACGGTGGCTCACGCTCTCCTGAAATTCTGCTTCCAGCGCATCGGCACACTCGATGATGCGGTTCGGCTCATCTAGGAAAATGCGGCTGTTCTCCGGCAGATACTCAAGAAACGAGACGGTCTCCGGATAAAAATAATGAAGATACTGCTCCGCTCCCTGCAGAATTTCGCCCTCGCCGATCTGATCGCAGATTTCCTCTGCCGCATGGCGGATACGCGCCGCTTCCTCCGTCATCATCTTGTCGCGGAACTTTGTGCTCTGCGCTTTTGCCTCTTTTTTAATCGCTTTCACACCGCGCGCAATCGTATTCTCTGTTAAAATCAGCTCCGATGCCGGATAGATTGTGATTTCCTCGAGGTTTTCAATCGATCGCTGGCTCTCCGCATCGAAGCTTCGGATGGAATCTATCTCATCGCCCCAGAGCTCAATCCGGATCGGGTTCTGTTCCGTCAGCGGATAAATATCGAGAATGCCGCCGCGGACGGAAAACTGGCCGGTCGACTCCACCTGAAAGGTACTCTCATAGCCGAGCCGCACCAGCTCTTTTCTTATTTTATCCAGATCGAGTTCGCTGTCATTGCGCAGATGGATGCAATGTTTTTCGAACACGCCAAGAGGCAGAAGAAAGTCCATACATCCCCCTACACTGGTGATGATGGTAACTTCCTTCCGCTCAAGAAGTGCCTGGATCACCTGAAGCCGCTGCCGGATCAGCAGATTTCCGTGAATGTCTGCCTGATAGAAAATCAGGTCCTTCGCCGGATAATACAGCGTCTCCGCATCGTACAGCCGGTAATCCTCATATAATTCTTTTGCTTTTAATTCATTTTCCGCGATCAGAAGCCGCACCGGGGCATCCTCGGAGAGACCTGCAATCATGTGGGCTTTCTGGCTTTCCAGACAGCCCGAGATCACCGTCACACCTGCGGTTCCTTTTTTCAGATCACGGAACAGCTCGTCAAAACGGGCAATTTCTTTGATCGGTTCTAATAACGCTTTCATTTTCCTTACTCTGCCGGGTTTGCAGATTTGCGGTTATACTCATTCATAGCTGCGTCCACATCCCCGTTCAGCATCTGCTCGATTGCTTTTGCCGCATGCTCGATCGCCAGATTTACAAGGGGACGTTCGTCTTTCGTAAACGGACTTAACACGTAGTCCGCCAGATCCCAGTTTTTCGGTTTCTCACCGACGCCGACCTTCACACGCATAAAATGGTCGGTGCCAAGATTGGCGATGATGTTTTTGATGCCATTGTGGCCGCCCGCGCTTCCTTTTTTGCGGATACGGATCTGTCCCGGCGCCAGGCTGATATCATCGTAAACCACGATCAGCTCGCTCTCCGGATCCACTTTGTAATAGTTCACCAGCTCCCGCACAGACTCACCGCTCAGATTCATATACGTCATCGGCTTTGCAACGATAACCTTCTGACCTGCGATCATGCCTTTTCCGAACAGAGCCTTGTGGCCTGTACCGGAGGAAGGGATCTGATATTCATCGATCAGATAATCGATGGTATCAAATCCGACATTGTGCTTCGTCCCTTCGTACTGGCGCGTTGGATTTCCCAGACCTACTATAATATACATAAATTCTCCTGTCATCAGACCATTTTCCGGCGCAGTTTTTGTTCACGTCACGGTCAAAACGGATATTCTCCATCCACTTCGCTACTTGCGCATAACCGAATAGCTGCTTCGCCGCACCGAAAAATGATATATTGTTTTTCCATCTGTCATAAAGAAAGAACACGAACAAAAGAGCAGCCTTTTTCCTGCTCTTTTATTCGCTGAAATGCTTCGGCAATGTTTAGTTAAAGTATACCAGTTCGCTCTCCGGTTTCTTGGCCGGTTTGATTTCTTTTGCATACAGAACCGGGCCTTCGCCATCGTAAACCTTCATATAGCCCCATTTTACCGTTGCAGTCACGTCAACCCAGGAACCCATTACGAGAGATTTGGCGCTTGCGCATTTGCAGACATAGCCGATAAAAGAAGTATCATCTGCACAGCAGGTCATTGCCATACGACCCGGAACAAAGAAATCGGCTCCGACATCCTTGCTCTTTAATACCATACCGCGGAAATGAACAGTCTTGCCCTCGTAACGCTCCGGGTTGTCGCCCATATCGACATACCAGATTCCGTAATCGGCATCGTCGATTTCGATCACATCGGCATCGGTATCAAACGGCATCTGATCCTCAAAAATGTTGTCAATTTCGCCTTCTTCATTCTCAAACAGAACGTCGCACGCCTGGTTGACTACTTTGATGCTGCGGCGGAAGGATGGAAGCGGATCTTCCGGACGGCAGCGGTTGAACATGACCATATCGGCATTTTTTGCCATCTCCATGAAGACGGATTTCATGTTCTGCATATAGATCTGGAAGCAGCTTGCGTCGACGGTCACGATCTCCTGTACGATGCCCCAACCGCGCGGCAGTTCCATTTCTTCGAGTTTTTTTACGCTCCAGAGCGGGTTGTATTCGAGAATGATTCGCTCCGGGCGGTATTTGCGGTTCAGTTTTTTCAGGTAATCCAGGGTAAACTGCTCTGGTCCTTCTACGATTTCCAGGACGGTGTTGTGTTTGAGCAGTTCTTTTTCGTCGTACTCTACTTCACCTTCTTCGGTTGTGATCAGAAGGGTTGGTCCGTCGATCTGGAAATAGTCCTGTGCTACGGTAAAATTGATAAAAGAGGTTTTTCCACTCTCCAGAAATCCTGTTATGAGATAAATCGGAATTTCTACTTCGTCTTCTTCGTACATTTTGTACCTCCGTTGTCTTTGACGTACTCCCGGAATCTTTCTGCACTTGCTTTTGCGGCTGAGATTCCGGGCGTGCCTTTTGCTTTGTCTCTAAATCAAGAAAAAAGCTGCCACATCGGATTTTGTTTCTGATGCGGCAGCTTCACTACAGTTCACAGGTACCCTGCGGACCGTAATTTTCGCAGCTACTTTGTATTTTTACAGTCCGAACAGCTCTGCCAGCTTATCTTCTGCTAATTTGGAACCGATGACACAGATTCTTCCGGTGAATTCCGGTGCTCCGTCACGTACTTCGTACTCTTCCGGAACCATATCGAAATAGATCCACTGTCCATCGGCGCCTGCTACCATACCTTTGGCACGAAGAACCATACCATAAGCGGTATCCTCGGAAAGTTTCTTTAAGATGCCTTCGATCTGCTCTTTGGTAAAGGTCTTCACAGTCTCCTGACCCCAGCTTGTGAAAACTTCGTCTGCGTGGTGATGATGGTGATGCTCGTGACCGCAGCCACACGCATCATCGTGATGATGATGCTCATGGTCGTGATCGTGACCGCAGCAGCATTCGTCATCATGGTCATGATGGTGATGCTCGTGTTCCTCGTGATCGTGACCGCAGCAGCATTCGTCATCATGGTCGTGATGATGGTGCTCGTGCTCCTCGTGATCGTGACCGCAGCAGCACTCGTCATCATGATCGTGATGATGGTGCTCATGCTCCTCATCGTGGTCATGGCCGCAGCAGCACTCGTCGTGGTCATGATGATGGTGATGATGCTCTTCCTCTTCTACCTGCGCAAGGTTGATGATGGCACCTTCCATCGTATCGAGTACTTTCTTACCACCCAGTACTTCAACCGGTGTGGTAATAATGTGTGCTTCCGGATTCAGTTCGCGGAGCATTTTTACAGCTGCCTCTACTTTTTCGGTATCGGCTTTATCGGTACGGCTCAGGATGATGGTTCCTGCGCTCTTTACCTGATTCTCGAAGAATTCGCCGAAGTTTCTGAGATGCATTTTGCATTTCATAACGTCGACTACGGTTGTTGCGGAATTCAGGGCTACGCCTGCTTCTTTTTCTACACCGTCTACAGCCTTGATGACGTCGGAGAGTTTACCTACGCCGGACGGCTCGATGATGATGCGGTCCGGGTGATATTTGGTGATAACGTCTTTTAATGCTGCGCCGAAGTCTCCCACAAGAGAGCAGCAGATGCAGCCGGAGTTCATTTCACGGATTTCGATACCGGCATCTTTTAAGAAGCCTCCGTCGATTCCGATTTCACCGAATTCGTTCTCGATCAGGACAACCTGCTGGCCTTTCAGTGCGTCTCCGAGGAGTTTTTTGATCAGGGTTGTTTTTCCTGCGCCCAGGAAACCTGAAATAATGTCTATTCTTGTCATTGATTTAACCTCTTTATCTTGTTGATTCCGTTTATAGTTAGCTGCAAAAGGGCCGAAGTTTATCCTCCGCCCCACACTCACGCTTATTATAGCAACCATAGAACAAAAAATCAAGAGAATTTCCCTTGCTTTTTCTGCATTTCACCATTATAATATATTACATGTCTTTTCTACTTTAACGCGTTGAACGGGCAAATCATTTTACCTATGAATGGGGGATTTTTTTATGAGCGGAACGAAAGAAAAAAAACTCAATCTGCCACAGTCACTGCTTTTGCTGCTGCTGATCATCGTATCCGTCGCAGTCTGTATCCGCCTGAAAACCGGCGGTCCTATGATCGGCCTGTTTGCAAGCTGGATTTTTATCTATCTGTTTTGTAAGATTTTCGGTATTTCTTACGCCAACATTGTTGCCGGCGCATACGATGCCATCCGTATGGTCGTCCCGACGCTCTGCCTTCTGATGGCCATCGGTGTCATGATCGGCACCTGGCTGCAGAGTGGCACCATTGCCACCATCATTTCCTGGGGCTTAAAAATGATTAACCCGTCCTGGCTGCTGCCTCTGACGCTGCTGTTCTGCTCCATTTTGAGTATTGTAACCGGTACTTCCTATGGTTCCGCCGGAAGCGCAGGTGTTGCCATGATGGCGATCGGAAACGCCATGGGTATCCATCCTGGCATGGTAGCCGGTGCTGTCATCTGCGGTGCCATGTTCGGTGACAAATTAAGTCCTCTTTCCGATACCACAAACCTTGCTCCGGCCGTTGCAGATGCCAAACTTGGCGATCATATCCGCTCGATGCTCTGGACCACCCTTCCAACATATGTGATAACCTTAATTCTTTTTACTATTCTCGGTTTCCAGCAGACCAGCGGAAGCTATACCGAGGGAAGCATTACCGTTTACATCGATGCTTTAAACGGTGAATTCCAGCTCGGATGGATTACCATGATCCCTGCCATCCTGATTATTGTATTGCTCCTCTGCAAAGTAAATGCGATCTCTGCACTTGGTCTTTCCAGCTTCGCTGCCGGATTTGTTTCCTATTTTGTGCAGCACGATACTCTGCAGGGCATCATCCGCACAGCTTACAACGGTTACACAACCACAATCGAAGAACCGGTATTACAATCCATCTTAAACCGCGGCGGCATGGGAAGCATGCTCCAGTACGTAGCCATTATCTGCTTTGCTGTCGGCATGGGCGGCATGCTGGAAAAACTCGGTGTACTGGATCACATTCTTCAGGCGATTGTAAAGAGAATCAACAGCGATGGAAGTATGATCCTGGCAACGATGATTGTCGGTTACGTGACCAGCCTCATCAGCTGCTCCCAGCCGATGGCACACGTTCTGACCGGCCGTCTGATGGCACCTGTCTTTCAAGAGCGCAAGGTTGCACCGGAAATTCTTTCCCGCTGCCTCGAAGACTCCGGAACTATGGCTGGTCCTATGATTCCATGGCATGGCTACGGCGTATACATGGCCGGCACACTTGGTGTTGCATGGTCGGCATTTTTCCCGTACTTATTCCTGCTTTACCTGACCCCGGTTTTCAGTATTTTCTATGGATTTACCGGAATTTCCATTAAGCATCTTCCGGAAACCAAAAACAATGAATCAAAAGAAGAGAAATAAGGCAAAAGCAGAAATCGTAACAGAAAATCATAAACAGAAACAGAAACAAAAAAAGAAAAGGAAAAGAGAAAGAATGCAGACAAAACTTGTTCTTCTCGGAACCGGCACACCAAATGCGTGTCCGAATGCCAACGGACCTTCCTCCGCTGTCGTGGTCGGTGACCGTGCTTATCTGGTAGATTTTGGCCCTGGCGTTGTCCGCCAGGCCTCAGCCGCCTATTTTAACGGCGTGGATGCCCTGCGGCCGGATCTTCTGACCGTTGCCTTCTGTACGCACCTTCACACAGACCATACCGCAGGGTACCCGGATCTGATTTTTACTCCGTGGGTGCTGGAGCGCCCGGTTCCATTGAAAGTTTTCGGGCCAAAGGGCTTACAGCACATGACCGATCATATCTTACAGGCCTATGAAACCGACATTGATTTCCGAATTCACGGTTTCGAAAAAGCAAACGAATCCGGCTACCGCGTTGAGGTAACAGAAATTGAATCCGGCATTGTCTACCGGGATGACCTGGTTACGGTGGAGGCTTTTCCGGTCAGCCACGGAACACTGGAATGCTACGGCTATAAATTCACCACACCGGACCGCACAATCGTCATCACCGGCGATACCGCTCCGCTGGATCTCGTGGCAGAAAAATCGAAAGGCTGTGATATCCTGCTGCACGAAGTGGAATACGCCGCCGGAATCTCCTGCCGCGAACCAAAATGGCAGAAATACCACCGGGAAGTGCATACGTTAAGCACGGATCTTGCCGGTGTTGCAAAAAAGGCAAATCCGAAACTGCTCGTTACGTATCACCGGATTTACCATATGAATGTACAGGATAACCACAAAAACCTTGCCGCCGAGATGGCATGGCGCGATACTGCGATACTGGATGAAATCCGGGATGCAGGGTATGACGGATATGTCGTGAACGGAAAAGACCTGGATGTATTTTAA
>ENA-UONS01002749-UONS01002749.1-human-gut-metagenome-genome-assembly--contig:-CS19-NODE-2749-length-13224-cov-13.201306_pt1 | contig 13224 bp, 15 predicted proteins | sample MGYA00242458_ERZ724005 | MGnify/ENA metagenome assembly ERZ724005
CCGAAAATAGGTTGGGGTAAATTTATAGGTACCGCCGGATTATTTGGCGCTTACGTTTTTTCATTCAATCCTCCCCTTGTGCTGTAAAAATAAATAATGCCACAAGCCACTTTTATATACGTATTATAACACTTTATAATCAGCTCTTCAATGGTACGATAGTAGCCAAATCCAACTCTCTCCTAAGGAAAAAGAGGATTCCGAAAAATCCCCCTACTATGCTTTACATATATGCTGATTTTACAATACTGAAACTTGTCTTTGCAGTTTTTCTGTTTTATTATACTCGTAAATTAGTAACTTGTGAGTATAATCTTGTTCAGGAGGGTAAGTAAATGAGTCAGTTTTATTGCCGCGAGAATGATCTTATTCTATTCCATACTTCTTCATCATCGCTTCCAAAACTTCCGGATCAGTCAACTGCGTTACTTTATCTGCATCTTCTCCGGCACTCATTTGTGATATTAAAGTCAGCAGATGTGTTCTTCCTGAACGTTCTCCTTCAATTCTACCTTCTTCTCTTCCCTGTTCTCTACCGTACTCATATTCTGCCTTGCGGAGTTTCTTCTCTTCTTTTTCTTTATCATATTCAAAAATGCTCACTTTTACTACCTCCGCGTGATTCTTTTTCAAAAATTCTGCCAGGATCCCTTCCCTAATGCATTCCGTAACTGCACGTTCTACCGCTTCATCCAACGGCATTTCCGCGACATACTTCCGTACTCTTGCGACATACCGGGCATACTCCTGCAGCACATGGCAGCTGTTCATCAGTTCTTCATTATGTCCGGCATTGATATTCAGCATCGTAACTTTTAATTCCAGATCAGGCTCGTCAACCAGGTTCTCATAGGCATCCGACAGCCTCAGTTCCATCCGGTCCGGTACCTTGCGATCCAGTCCGTTATAAAATACCAGGAACTTCGGTGTGGGAATCTTCTGGATTCCGGACGAATACAATGACTTTCCATCCGCCAAGGCCTGATATTCGCTGGCTATGTAGAACAGATCCCGCAGCGGAATATTCGGGTTATAGGTTGACTGATGCTCGTACAAATACATTCCCATCTCCAGTACAAATGCCAGATCATTCTTCATGCCCATATATACAGCATTCTCTAACGTCACAACATTCAGCGCGTCCGGATCCCGGTAATCCTTCCACGTCACTGCATTGTACAGGGAAAGCAGATGTTCCGGTTCCGAGAATAGCATTCGGAAAATCGTATCCTCCTGTTCTCATAGTACCTGAAAAAAAGGATAGACTTCTGCCTCCCCACCTGTCTCTCAACGCACTATGCTCTAAATGGTTAATTGGGTATAAAAGCATAGAATTCATTGAAATGATATAGATGTGTGGATCAGCTCTCGCTGCCGAAATCGTCAGAATGTATGCTTTGTGATTATATTACATAGATTTCCGGTTCCTGTCAATTAACAAAGTAGCCAAATCCGCACTACCTGAATTTGGCTACTTTGAATAGTAACATCGCAGACACCAAATAATCCGGCGATGCTGCATATATCGCAGTTATTATTTACACGTGTGTTTGTCTCAAAAATATCTATCAGAGCTGAAAGCATTGCCCACTCAATTTATCCCATATTTCTGTTTCATTGTCTTTAAGATTTCCGGTTCTCCAAACAAGGCAATCTTATCTCCATCACCGCCAGCAATCATACTATTTATTAACTTTACCAGCTGGCTTTCACCCTCTTCTCTTCCTTCCAGCCTTCCTTCTTCTCTGACGTCGTCATCATGTAGCAGTTCTTTCATGTACTCCGACCTCCATTCCTCATTCTTACGTGCCATGCACACCGCTTCATCAATCCTCCGGCTCAGGTCTCCTCCGACCTTCCCGCTTCTGATATACTCATATAACTCCCACAGATTCTCCGGCACTTTCTTGGGATCTGCAGCACAGTTATAAAAAATCTTCTCCGTCCCATCCTTCAGGTACAGCTCTCTGTCTTCCTTACACAAGTTCTAGAACGAATACTTCGCATATCCCTTGCCAAACGGGTCAAAGCTTCTCCACCGGCTGATGGTTCAGATTCTGCATCTCTGCATCGTACATACGCTTTTTATCCCGCGTATACATATCCAGACGAACCGGCTTGCCACCCGAAGTATACCGGAACTCCCGCTGCGGCTGGACATCCTCCAACTCTCCTACCTTTACCTCCAGCAGCCGTTCCAACACATCCCGGCAAAGCACTTTATCTCCCATCGCCTTACCAAACATAAAATCATCCGAAATCGTTAATTCTTCATATCGTTTTACCATTCGTATTCTCCTCTCACACATCTACAGGAGAATAAACAACGGCAATACGCAGAGTAAACACTGTCCTTCATCATCTCCTGCTCTATTGTATTAAATGGGGTAAATAAGCAGGAATTCCTCTGAAGTCACAGATATCAACTTACGCTGATTTAGAAATTTGAAATAGAAAAAATCTGCTTACCAGCAGAGAATAACAAAGAAATATGTAATTGTCAATGTAGCAAAATAGCAAAATCTGTACCTTATGAATTTGGATAATATGCCATATTTTATTCTATTGAATTCCTCAGTACATACTTCCTACGAAAAATTGTTTTTTCAATGTATATTTTTAGTAAAACAACTTGCCTTCTCTATAGTAAAGCAATTGGTTCTTGACAAAGTACAAGTCAATACACTGATCTAACGTTTAATCCTCTTCCAATATCCCCATATATCTTACTCCTTCATCTAGCTTGTCCATCAACATACTAGCAAAAACAAGTCTTTTCTTACACTCTTCTCTATCTAACCTAATATTTTCATGTGCCTTCGGATTTCTTAATGCAGAAATAGCCCCTACAAACATCTGCATATATCCTTTCTGTATATTTTTTCCAATATCCGTAGTATTGTCCGCAAGTCGAATCATCGGCTTATTAGCTGAAAATACTGTATTCATAGCCTCAACGCCATCAGGTATTCTATCACTTTCAGGATTTATAATTGTATATAATTTTTTAACTCTGGAATTTATTTCTATAAAAGCATCTTCAGATGCATTAGCATAATGCCCATCCTCAAACAATTTTCTTGATGTCTGCTCAACCGTTGGGTGAATCATATTCCAAAAATCATTGTTGTCTGCTGTATTTTCTAAAAACCTTAACCAAGAAATCACTTCACCAAATATAACCGGATTAATTCTTCCCTGAGCTAAAAATAAAGTATCCTTTAGCCTAAAAAGTTCACTACTTATCAATGGAAAAGTTTTTTGTGTATCTTGACAAATAAAAAACAAATCATTTTTCACACCAACAATATCGTTTTGCGAAGCAGCTACATTTCCATTCCTAGTAAACCATTGCTGTGAAACATCAACCATCCATCGATATACACGATTTATTCTTTCTATATCCACCTTATCTCCCCCAATGAATTTTAATTATGCATACGGTACAAATTCACGTTGTTTTTGTACTGACATCGCCTTGGAAATTTCTTCTAAGTTATCTTTTTCGCCCTGAGAAATCCATTTCTTTTGTGTTGCATCCAATTTGTTTCTTATTTTTCCAAAAGTACTACTAATATCTCCGTCTGTAGCAAACATCAATTTATCAAATATTTCATATAAATTATTTTCTGCAACTCTTTTATATCCAATCTCTGTTATCGACTTTTGAGTACTCCATTTCGATGCACGAATAACTTGAGGTAATCTAACATAATATTTATCATCCGTATATATTGCCTTTTCAATACGTAATCCACTTTTCTCCATCGCACTTTTCATCCGATTACATATAGCTTCAAAATTTGAATTACTTTTTTCAAATTTTGCTCCAACTAAGTCATGTTTACTATAACTATATTTTTTATTTGTCAAGCAATAACACCCTATGTTTTTCATAAAATCCTTAGTACTAACCAGCAGGTAAACTGGTAATCGATAGTCCTCATTTTGGAGTTGAAAACGTATAAAGGGGCCATTCATTCCTACTATTTGAATATTATCATCTCGTATTTTCATATTAAATTGTTTTAGATGTGCTCTTACATACTCCGTCTGATAACAATATTCTAAGGTCTCTCTATCTAAAAAACCTCCATTCTCTAATACGTGTTTCCACACATTTAGATGCTCCGTTTCCAACCAGTCAGCTAAATTTTTCCTACAAATAAGAGGTTTCATTTTATTTGTCTCATAAAATTGAAGAGCTTCCTTTTTGTACTTTTCAAATAATTTCTTATATGCTATATACTGTTCCCTTATGTCTTCAATCTTTCCACCTTTTTTAACATAATTTGTCTTTAAGGAGTTCAGATTATACAGAACCATTTTTATATTATTGTATAACACTGCTGGTAATAAAATACGAAAATCCGAAAACCACTTTTCAGCATTCTTTATATAATCAACATTGTCCAGTTCTATCTCCGAAAATTGAATTCGTCTCTTGTTCTCATTCTGCAAAGATAATTGTTCTCGCATTGTTTTTCTTATAACACTGATATTTTCAATATCCGGAAATTTCTTTATGCATTCTGATCCTACATGCAACTCATTATTATTTTTTCTATTTTTTATATAGAAAATACGTTTATTCTTCCTTCCACATAATTGACAGTGCACTTCTTCTGTTGTTTCATCATTGCATCCAATTGCATACCATTCATCCTTAATTTCTTGAAATAATAAATTCTTATTACCTAAAATTGTAGCCCTTGCCTTTGTATTAAACAATTCATTTTTTTGAAGGTCAATCTCGCTTAATACTTTATACGGCATTACACAGTCATACATATTCCCATATGTTTCTATATTTTTCACTGCTTCACTATTTTTTAATAATATCATTTCATCTTGTTTTAATAATAATTTCCCCATAAAGTCCCCCATTTTTTCGAATGTATGTTCTTTTAATTATATATTACTTCTTTTCTCCTCGTCTTTCAAGTTATTTTTTATGTAGATAAGCAACTAATCCTATGAGTGACTATTCCAATACAATAGTGCATCTTTTTCGGGAAACATTCGAAAATAAAATTTGAAGTAGGCCGCCAAAAGCGGATTATAGCTGTCACGGTACTTGCTATGGAGCTTTTACCCTTTTATTATTTTCATCACAAACTATATGATTATCATCAAAATGTCATCCAAGAATGATCTCTAACGTATGAGGATTGTCAAGGTACGGAGTGTGCTGTACCGGGAAGCGTTCCGGTACTATGTCAATGGGAACCACGTCCTGTTTGGGGCGGGGATTCTCAGAATGACCATAGGCAGGTGCCGGTATCTGGGCAGCTTCTTTTCGAAGCTGCTTTACCCAGTAGTAAAAGGTGCTGACAGCAATGCCGTGCTCGCGGCACCAGTCAATATCTGTCATGCCACTGGTCCGGCATTCATTGATAAGTTTCAACTGTTCTTCTTTTGGAACTCGGGATTTTCTGGTGTTTGCCATGATGTCGTCCTCCATAATTGTAGTTGTTGTAGTAAAATAATCTAACTATGATTATGAAGTTAGAGGCGTTTGTTGGCTAGCAGCGGGATTATTTGGCGCTTACTAATTTTCATCTCCTTCCCTGCCTTGGATTGATATTATTGAGGATAATATCCGGGCGTGAAAATAGCCAGGTGATTCCTTGAGTTGGAACCATCCTGACTATGTAAGGCACGTATATTCTTTTTTAATTATTTAATAATATTTCCTCTAACCGCTTAATTTCTGCATCAATCTTATTCATATCTGGACTGCGTAATTCAAGGTTAAAAGATACTACTTTTTCTCCAGAAATATCCTCTAAACCATAAGCTAATTCATTAATTCGTTTATGATAATCATCTATAAAATTCTCAATATCTTCTATTATAGATTTGCTCAACTCTGATGTATATTCTATCAATTTTTCGAACATTTCTGGAACACTAATACATTTAAAATCTACTGCCCAAAGATGATCGCTTTTATATACTTCAATCAATTTTTCTGCTACATAAATTATATACTCAGCATTTCCTGGCGTTCCACGTTCACCAAGTGCTTCTTTAAGAGCCTTATTAAGTATAACACAAAGAATATCATTTTTCCGAATAAGTTCTTTACTTTTTGCCTGAACATAATCAAAAATTTCTATAGGATTTTCAAAACAAACTGTTCTTTCAAATGAAATGCCGTATTTCATATCATATCGCAAATCATCCAGTTTATTCAAATTATCTTTTAATACCTCTGCAAATAATAAGTACTCCCACAAATCCGGTTTTTCAACCACTAATTCAAATACACGCCCGGAATATTTTAACACCTTAGGCGATACCCCTTCTTTTGAAAAATGTTTTCTTAAACATAAACTATCATTGACCAAATAAGCCAATTGATTTTTCAGACATTTTATAATATCTTGACCTGTGTTAAACTCATATACCCAATTACTATCTTTGTTTCTTAAAGTATCTACAAATTCAAATATTTTTTCCGAATCTACAATATCTGAAAAATTCATTTCTTTATTTTTCTTCCAAACAGGTAAAATATTACTTACTTTTTGATCTATAAATACAAAAATCGGGATACCTTTTGCTTTTGCCCGTAAATACTCTAAATTAGTAATTGATTTTTCTCCATGATCTGTTATGTACCCATATCGACTGCCAACGATTAGTACCATTATATCAGCTCTTTGTTCTACGACTCGAAGACAGTTATTTATAGTATCTTTATCCGGATCTATTGGAAAAGAATCGTATTCAGATAATATGGCTTCATATCCTAAATCCGCTTCAATAAATTCTCTAATATCTCGCCTAATCTGTTTTAAATCATAACATGTAGAACTTACAAATATTGATGGTTTACGTGCCTCTCCTGAAATATATTGCATTTTCACGCCCTCTTTCTATTATGACTTTTTTCTATTTTTTATTAGTAAAATTATTGATAAAATATCAATATATACGTGCTTACTAATCCGTTTTAAAAATCAAATGCATGTTTGAATGACGTTCAAGTGAATTTTTATCTTTTTCTATGTATTTCCACGTTTCTTTATATGTTCCTTCAACGGAAACTGATTTATCTGAAATAAAATCTATAAACTCCAAAACTTTTCCTTCATATTTTTCAGCAAATTCATCCGAAAGTATTTCTTTCTCATCATCTGAAAAGTCTTTAAGTTCATTGTATAAAACATGTTCTAAATTGCATGAATTAAAATATAACCTATACGGAATATTGCGGATTTTTCCAGTTGTGTACAACTTAAACATAATCTCTGATTTATGTGCATTTCTTTTTTCAACCTCTTCAATGTCAAAATATTCCATATGATCCTCATAATATTGAATATTTTCAACTTCTGCTTCCTTAATGCAATTTTTAGTAAATGCACCATCTGTGTCAGCTATATGAATAATTTTTACAAAATCTCCCCAATTATATCCGTACTTACTTTTGATAGTCTCTATTAAAGCACCTACTTTTGACACTACGTTTTCTTTTGTTGTACTATAATTAGATGTTATATCTCCATGAACAACTGCAAATTGCACTTCTTCCCAAGAAAAAAACTCTTTCAATATTCCACCTATAGCATTTTCATCACTAGGCCCCTCAACAATAACCGTAACTACCTTTTTTTCATTCACTTCGCAGTCTCCTTCCTGCTTTTCTAAATGCTCTCGCAATTTTCAAGCTGTCAGTTTCTTCATATATTTTTTCTTCCTGTCCACCAAGAGTAATACTTCTAATATACATACTTCGGAGATTATTAGATCCTTTCACATTTTTCATGTGAATATATCTATTATTTGGATTGGCAGTAGAAAACATGATACTATCTTTATCCAACATCTCTAATGCACGTAGATTGTGAGATGTAAAAATCAATTGTCCTTTTGCACTCTTATTGAAAATATCTAATAATTCTCCTAACATATACTCAAAAATTCCAGCATCTAATTCATCAATAACTAAGCAGATAGAAGAATTTCCAAATGCTTGAATTAGAACATTTAAAATAGATACTATCTTAATAATACCTTCAGATTCCATACGAATCGGAATCGTTCTTTTTCCTTCTCTATTCGACATAAGCTCAACTTTCCAGCCTTCTTCACCAGAATCCATTGCTTGCTTTCCATAATCTTTTATTTCAATATTCATTCCCGGAATAATTGTATATAAAACAGTATTGATTTGATCTACAATCTCATTAAGAATATCTTTCTTTTTAATATCTAAAATAACTGGTTCCATTAATGGAACTGCAAAATCCCCTTTCATTCCTGTTTTTTCCTTTTCAATGCGAAAAGCCATTGGGAGCAAGAAATTTGCAGAAATCAAACCGGAATGAGAACTTCTAATAACAAACAAATCTTTAAGTGCAAAATCAAACAATGCATGAATAACAATGGAATAATTCTTAAATTCACTATTCTTTTTAAAGAAAATTTCTCTACTATCTTTTCCAAAAATGTAAGAGCAATTACTCTTTTCTGCTATTTTTCGTGCAACAATAAGATCCATTTTTACATTTTTATCTTTCCCAACTAATTCTTCAACTCTTTTCAATGGTTTAAAAACAACATCTGTCTGAGTTCTTTGATAATCCATAAAAACATTCTTATTCGTTCTATTGCCATCTTTATTTATTGCACAATTCAAATATTCTCTTTCAATAATAACGCCATCATCTATTTTCGAAAAAATAATATGATAACCTACCTCATACAGTACGTTATCTCCAAATATTTTAAATTCAGCATTTATCTCTGCATTTGTTGAATCTGTATCGATATAATCTATAATCCTTTGATCTAATTCCTCACCAGTAATAATATCTTGTAAAAAATAAAGTGCATCGACAATTGCTGTTTTACCAGATCCATTTTGTCCATAAATTCCCAAAATCTCAGCTCTACTACATTCAAATTTTCTTTCATTAGCAAGCGGCATTATAATAATACCATTCTTTACATTTTTAATATTTTTTAAAGTTAATGATGATAAACGAACAACAATATTTCCCATAATTGCCTCCTATAATCCATTAAAATCGCATCTATATTCTAACACAAAACATTTGATTTTTCAATTTCATTTTATATTTTGATATTTTTTATTCCATTTTTAAAATTATAATATTATTTATATTGTGTTCATTTTTTCATTATTTATTCGCTAAAATTATTGATTTGAGCGATATTATCCAAATAATACCACTCAAATCAATTACTTTATTAGATTGATTCTTCTAAATTATATATATGTTTTATCTTTCCATCTCTCCCATCCTTCCTGTCACGTTCAACATCTTTTCTTCTCGGAAGCTGAGCATCTTTCCATTAGTTCCACCGACAATAATATGATCCAGCAATTCTATCCCCAGTAGCTGTCCGCACTTCTGCAGCTTTCTCGTAACAATCATATCCTCTTTTGACGGTTTCACATTGCCACTGGGATGGAAATGTGTATGTTCCCGTCGTATAAGTTCCACAGAACATATACCCCATTAGAAAAAGCTACCGTTTCCAGTAGCTTTGTAATACTTTTATTATTCATTTTTTCGTTCTCCATATGTTTCTATGAAAATACTGACAATGCTTAATCCTTCCATAATTGCATTAAAATCAATACCTTCGACAGACAAAGCATTTGAGGCATCAAATAATTCATCATCGACATTTAATTCCGAATCCATATCCAATAGAGCTTCATGGTACCATTCTGTGATTTCCTTATTTAAACTTTCTGCTTCTCCAATCATCTTATTCAGCATTTCTATTTTGTCTTTTATTTCCTGTGGCACAAACGATTCTTCAATATCCACTATATTGCCTCCTAACTTAATCCTGCATCCTTTAATGCTTCTTCAACCAAATATTCTTCATAAGAACCATATCTCCCTGCGTGCGTTGCAGATATACCATATGCTTCCCTTAAAAAATTAGGTCCATTTAATGCAGCCATTTCCTGAAGACAGGTTATTCTCAGTACTTGTGGAGTAAAACCACTAAATTTTCTCACCATGCTTGTTATAAATGTTTTTGAAACTGGATTGTCTGGAAGATAATCGCCTCGTGTTCTTTTTATAAATAAGTGTGTATTAGATTCATTATTTGGAAATTCCTTTCGCATTTGCATATACTCTATCAACAACACTATTTCTATGGGCATCAGGTATATATCAGGCACATCCTTCATGTGTATGACTTTTCTTTCTACATTTACTGCACTCAGTTTTATTTCCTTTATCCTCATTGATTGCACTGCGTGTAAAAAGCACAAGGATGTTAGGAGTGCTTCATATGGAAAGGACACTCCATCTTCCTTAATTTTATGATACAGCATACGTTGTTCCTGATATGTCAGTGCTTCACATACACGTGGCATTTCTCTAGTTCTGTAATCAGTTATCGGAATGGTAAATATACATCTTTTCCGCTTTGCAAACTTAAAAAACTGATACAAATCCTTTCTCGAACATTCTCGGTTTGAAGCTGGCAGAGACAATAAATATTGATTGACTATTGTTTCAGTAAAATCCGTCCAATGTGTCACTGTTTTATAGTTTTCCGTAATCCATCGAACCATTCTATACAATGAACATATATCTGATTCAATAGTGCTACCTTTGACCGGATTGCTTGCGTTATTGGATATTTGACGCTCCTGCAACGCAAATTTATCTTCCACATACCACTTTAAACACTTTTGAAAGCTTTCCGGCACTTTTGCAATATATTTTTCACATTGCTTTCTATACATACCATTTTCTGACGGTGCCTGTATCAGTTTTCTACCAATCATAAAGCCTGATAGACTACGCCATGCTTTAGCTTTTCCATAATATTCAAAAGTATGTTCAAGCCAATCATAAGTCAACTCCTTTGGAGATATATCTTCCATGGCAATAAATATATTCGCTGCATTTCGTAAATGATGAAAAACTGCTTTTTGTTCCTTATGGTAACTTATCAAAAATGCTCTGTACTCCTCCAGTATTCTAAGTACCCAAGGCTTCTCAACAGGTATCTCCAATGAATTGTATACAAACATTTATAAAGGTGGCATTTTCCCATTTGCAACCTTTTTAATGGGAACAACCTTCTCTTGTTTTTTCTTTACATATGGAGTAGGAGTAAATACCCATAAGTCACTTGGCGTACACTCCAAAGCCATACACAAAGCATCCATTGTTTCCGCCTTCACTTGTTTGGGCTGTTCATTTATTAATGCACTTATTGATGGTGCAGATAGTTTGTAACCTGCTAAATCTTGAAGCAATCTGCTAAGTTCAGCACCAGACCAAATATTCTTTTCAGCCATTACCTTCCTAAGTTTCCATTCCAACGCCATTTAACATTCCTCCTGTTCCTCTTCGTATGACTCTAATAGCTTTTGCCATTTGCTTTGAGCCATCCGAATCCGTTTTTCCAGAAAATCATCACCGGGAGATACATATGCAAACGTTGTCTGAATCTGACTATGACCCAGCAATGTTTTCAGAGTAAGCAAATCCACTCCCATTTCTGTAAGTCTTGTTGCAAACTCATGCCGGAGCTGATGAGGGCTAAAAATTTCCTCATCAGTAAACCCCAAATCCTTCTGCCTTCTCCGTAGTGAATTTCTTGCAACATCACGTGATATTCTTCTCTTGGTTTCGCTTAAAAACAATGGTCCGGATACTTCATCCGTAAATAATGGTCTAACATTAGTTAAATACCACTGCATCAGCTCATCCAGTCCCATAAGCATTGGCACCAAACGTTCCTTGTATCCATTTCCTTTTGAGCCTTTTGCATAACGCACATGAATTTTACCTTTTTCTCCTAAATCAAAGCGTATATCTTTCACATCAAGCATTATACACTCAAAAGACCTCAATCCTGCTTTTTCCATAGTACGAAATATCATATAATCTCTAGCTATTGTAGCAAACTTTCTTGCATTTAACATCTCATTCTTTAAACCATCCCAAAACCGTTCCAATAACTCTGGTTCTGGTGGAAGCACCGCTGAGTCCATGTCATCCCTACGATGCATATGTCTATTAAATTTATCAATAATGCTTGGAACATTTACACCATAGTTTTCATAAATATCTCTGCTATGCCTCGCCTCTAAAAAATCAAGAAATGCTGCTATACAGGATTGATACTTACGCCTTGTAGAATATGCTAATCCTCTTCCAACAAGGCTTTCATAAAAAGAATCCATATCGGAAGCACTTAACTCCCAAATGAATTTATCACTTATATCCAGAATTTCATTTACATTTCTTATATTCAAGGCAATCGTTGCTTTTGTATACCCCAGAACACTCTGTTGTTGCTCCCATAAACCTATCAATTTAGCTTGAAATCTTACTGATTCTTCATACGATGGTTCCTCTTTCTGCGGTTGCATGCCGCCGTTAACAACCCTAATTCCATTATTCATAATAAGACTCCATTCATTTAGGTATCTCCTAATTTATTTAGGTGTTACCTAATATATCATAATGAAATCAAGATGTCAACATACCCTTTCCCCGATGATTATGAAGTCCAATGATTGCAGAAGCATTTGCCAGAATACTGCTCTTAAAAACTTCTCTGGGAATTACCAAAGATGCGTTGATCGTTCCAACACTGACCAGATTCATATTGATTACCTGTCCATTATTTTTCATATTCAGGATACAAAATACTTCTCTGTCATATTGAGATAACTCCTTCGCCATCAATTCTACAACAGCCTGTGGACTATCCAATATCTGCTCACTATAAAGAGATGGTTCTCTTACCAGACGGATATTCACAACTTCCAATTCATTCTCCATTGTTCTGATCTCCTTTTGGAAATTCTACAACCAGAAGGACATTACTCTCTGGAGATTCCACATATGATTTCGATTATGATAATGTCATTTCCAAACATTTATGTTGTTCCACCATAATCTGCTCCTTTCGTTTCTTCCCTTACCTTTTCGCCCGTTTCCTTGTCCGTTGTGGTTGTATGAATGGTAATCTCTTTTTCATACTCATCGGTCAGCGTTCCAAGATCGATTGTTACTTTATTTCTGCTGACAACAACTTCAAATGCAGGAATCAGCTTCATACCTTTGTTGGATTCACAAGATAACTCCTCAATCTCATAAGTATCATAAAGTAATGCACCTTTGCTGTCGTCCGGCTCAGAAGTTCCGAACCAGATACCGTCCTCACTGGATGTTTCGGCATTTGTATTTTTCTTAT
>ENA-UONS01002751-UONS01002751.1-human-gut-metagenome-genome-assembly--contig:-CS19-NODE-2751-length-13219-cov-5.668490_pt1 | contig 13219 bp, 11 predicted proteins | sample MGYA00242458_ERZ724005 | MGnify/ENA metagenome assembly ERZ724005
TGTACTGCGAGGTACCCGGGGTTCGAATCCCTGTCTCTCCGCAATAAATGCTGAAAATCAGTAAATTATAAAACGAACACCCAGTTTTACACCCAAAAATGTAAAGTTGGGTGTTTTTGTATTATTTAAGCCTTTTTGAATTTAAAAAGAAGTCCAGTGGGATTTGTATAATTCTTATAGCCATATTGCTTTTCGTATTTCTCTTTAAATTCATTTACAAATTGTTTTATTCTCTTATTCATCATCCAATCAATCAAGCGATAAAAAGAGCTGAAATATTTGTCTGCTCTTGGTTCTGCTACAAATCCGAGACAATACAAAGGTTTATGGGGCATCTCGTAATGGTCGGTATGTGCTAATACTAAGGCGGAATAGTTACCTGAATAGCATGGAAGACATATCTCGCCCGACGTAACTTCTTCAATGGCAAGTATGAGGTCTGGACTTTTATAGTTCTCTGTTACCTTTTTTCTTAAATCATTCAGGTATTCTTCCCTGCTGCTATTCTTTTTCATGAAGTAAGGGTCGTAATTCAAAGCCTTTTCAGTTCTTCCTATAAGCCCTAAACGGTTTCTAACTCATTTATTTCTGCATTCATCTTTAGCTTTTTCTTTTTCTGCCATGGTGTTTGATTATAAATCCATTCTGCTATGCAATATACGGCAATAAGTGGTGAGCATATTATCACTCCACTGATTAGAGTGGTTATAAAAAGGTCGTCTTTGTCTATTCCTTGCAAGCTACCATATTGTTTTCTTCTTCAACCTTCTTAGTGGTGATGTTTGCTGTAAAACCTATGGGGCGTCTTTTTTTCATTTCTTCGTTTTCTTCTACTTTTGTGGCAAGGCAAGCATACATTTCATCTACTGTGTTTTTAATGTCGCAGAAATAGTCGTAGAAGAGGGAAAGTAGCATATCTTTATCATTGAAGAAGAAAGATGTATCCACTTCAATCGAATCTTTATAAGCTCTTACTACGGAAAGGTGTTCTCCGTCTGTATTAACCTTGTCGGCAATAAAGGTCTTTTGATACAGTTCCAATGTTTCGTAATCCTCGCTTTTCAGCCCGAACACGATGTTGCACTTAGGGTAGTCATTCTCCAAATCAAAGTGGATACCATAATGCAGTTCGTCCAATATGACAATAATTACTCCATCCGTCAATTCTGTTTCTATACCTTCTTCTTTCAGATAGCCTATGATTGTCTGGCGGATTTTGTTTACGTTGTTCTTGAAGAACATTTTTTCCAAAAAGGGTACTGCTTTATTCATAAGGTTACGTTTTTATAGAGGTGTAACAATTATATTGCGGTTCTCAAAGTTCTATATGTGTGTGAATTTCTCCATCTATCTACTTCCATAGCACGGGTACACAACTGCGGATGCGAGTAGAATACACAGCGATACTCTTGTTGGATTCGGCTCCATAGCGAGGAATGCTTAAATGCTTCGTATTGTTTTCCTTGCTCTATCAGGCAGCGCGACATTCCAGGTGTTTCCTTCAATCCGGAAGCTAATTTGACCAAAGACGATTGATATACCTCCTCACTAGTAATAATCATTCCACAACGGTCTGCCGATAGTTCGCTTTTCCGATTCCAATATTGCAAGGCAAGATAAAGAGGAGCAAACAGGGTACGATGAATCAGTCCCATGAAAGCACCCATATCCCGTAATGTTCTGAACATGGTTTTATATAAAGCATGCTTGCACAAGATATGACCGCATTCGTGTGCCATAATGCCTTTTAGTTCCTCGGGTGTCAGTTTTTCTACGATACTGCTGGAGAGGGCTACGAATGTACGGGTTTCACCGTATGTATAGGCATTCATTTCGGGGTCGTTATAGATATAAAGTTCCGGTTCCTTGATACCCGTCTTATTTACGACTTCCTTGAACAGTCCATATATTTGTGGATAGCAATGTGGGGTAACCCGTATCATATTGGCAAGGTTTTCTCCTCTGTACTGCATCTCATATCCTAACTTCATAAACAACCGTACAAGTTTCTCGTAGCCAGGTACGCTCTTTATCATCTGAATGGCTTTTGCATCTTCGGGATGCATGATGTCTGTTGCTTTCATAATTCTGCTTCTCCTTTCTTAGTAGTTTGACAATTGCATACGCATACACGCTATTTGTATCACACAAGGTATAGTTACCCGATAGGCCGGGGAAGCCAAATCATAGACTGCCCACCCGATAGTGATACTCCAACCTAAAGGACCAGTCAATTTCCCTAAAGTCTTGAAGAGAATATTACTCCCAGAAGCCGCTAACCCATGCCCCAATAACATTTTGGAAATCATTTGCGCCACATAGAGAATTATTCTTTTAGATAAAGCCCCACCACGTTTGATGGCGAGTTGCAACGCAGCTATAATCATATATTTTCTAGGATTCTTTACTGGAATGTTCAGTTCTTCAGCCATATTGCGTAGTTCTTTCTCATCCATCTGTCCCACGGTGTCATGGTAGACTTTTTCCAAAAGTGACCTTTCCAATTCTTTTGTATTGGTCTTGTCATTGAAGTAAACTTCTGCTTTTCGGCAGACATCGCGCAGTATCTCTTTATAGCATACTCCGTTTCTTCGGTACAGGTTGGCAAGGGTGTTTCCGCCAAAGCGTTGCAATTCGTTGGCTATTTCTTGCCACATCATACTCAGTCGGTACGGATAACAGTAGAGGTAAGCATCCGTATTTGTAAGTTGCTCTGATATGCGGACTTCTCCGTTAGTGTCGTGTGTCAGCATATCAACCAGTGTTTTTAAGTCTTCATTCTTGCAGTATGCCAAGAATGACAAATCCCTATCTTCTTTCATAATACTACGTTTTTTATTGTTTCGTATTGCAAAGGAAGATAGGGAGGGAGACAAAAGGTGTCCGAGGGAAGCTAAATATACCAATATTTATCCAATGTATCTGTCAATTCACTCCATCGGGTGATAAGACACTTAGCATATAGATGTGGAAATAGACCGTAACATCCAAGGGCGTATCCTTCGTTTACTTCAACCAGTAGTGTTTCGCCCTTTGAGGTAACTCCGAAATCAATGCCATACGCATCGGGTGCAGTTGCATAGTCTTTTATTGCATTTTCAATCACCTTCGGGTCATAATGAACTTTCCAATCACCTTTATAGGGCCTGACATCAAGTATCTTTCCATACCTGACAAATACTCTCCACTCTGCAATAAAATCAACGGGATCGCTACATAACACCTCGTAATTATCATCACAGCATCCACAACCCACTAAGTCATGAATGCTATTGATGATTTTACTGGACAATCTTTTCCCCTCAACAGATTTGATAAACACAGGCCATACCTTTGGGGTGTTGGCTATCTCATTGATGGTTGATTTCCAAATCCTTCTTCCGAGATACTTGTTTAATACTTGCGGATAGTTTATTTCGGCACATTCAATCCCGAAATCTTGTAATCTTCGCTTGATTATGCCGATACCGCCAACAATGAGTTCTTCTTTGATATGGTTGTTTGCAATGAGTTCTTCATATCTCTGAAAAAGATACATTCGTACCCCATTGCACGCAAACCGTTGAATGCCACAAACGCATTAGGGTTGCATGGATGTCCGGTAAAATCGCATTGTATAAATGCTCTCATTGCTTTTGACATTTATTCTTTCTTCTATTTCTGTATTCATCTTCTTCCAGCCAAATTTTTTCATAGTCAGATCTATCAAAGAATCCATCATCCTTTGGCATCGTATGAAAGCTACTGCATTTCGGACATTCTTGTGGAGTTACATATAAATTATAGATTATTCCTCTTTCAAAAACCAATTTATCGAATACACATCCACAATTATCACAAATAAAAGTATATGTTTTTTAGTTAACATAATTATTCTCCTTCTTTTAAAGTTGTTTATATTTTATAGAATAATAATTCTTCTATTGCCGACAAAGAATGACAAATCCCTATCTTCCGTCATAATGCTACGTCTTTTATCGTTTCGCATTGCAAAGTAAGATAGGGAGGGGGACAAAAAGTGTCCGAATTGTTTAGCCAAAATAGAATTTTGCAGTTAATCTTCTCCTTTTATAATTCTAATAGCAGGTTCCCATCCGGCTTCTGCTGCCTTATAGAGATATTCTGTCGATAATTCGCTGTTCGGTTCAACACCTATTCCTTCTTGATACATCCAAGCCAAATGGAACATGGAATCAGGCTCTCCCAGTTCTGCTGCTTTTAGAAACCAGCGGGCTGCTTCCTTTTCGTTTTTTCAACCCCCAATCCATTCAGATAACAATTGCCGATACAGAAGTATGATTCAGTGCTTTCCTCATTTGCCGCCTTCATGAAGTAATTAAAAGCTTTGTTATAATCTGTAGGTATCCCTCCCAAACCGCGTTGATAGATAATACCTATATTATGGTAAGCTCTCAAATATCCCTGGCTGGCAGCTTTTTCATACCAGTATAGTGCAGCCTTTATATCTTGTTCAACACCTTCACCACGGCGATAGCAAACACCTAATTCATACTGGGCTTCAGGAACTCCACGCTGTGCAGCATCGTTGAAACACGCAACCGCTTTTGATACATCCTGTTCAGTACCCAATCCATGGATATAACATAGACCAAGCTCGTACATGGCTTCCGGTACTTCGTCCGCCGCTACTAAAAAACGCTCAAAAGCTCGTTCATCACTTTGATATATTCCAATACCTTCTTTATAGCATACTCCTTCATAATAGAAGGCTTTCATATAGCGCAAGCCGATAGCTCCCCGCAAACAGGCAAAGCCTTTCTTCTGCTTTTGGGGCTTTTCGCTAGATAGTAGCTCCAGACCTTCGTTTAGCAGTCTTTCTGCAATGTTCTCGTTTTTCAGGATAAAAAATACTCCTTTTTAATCTTAATATCAGTTTTATTTGATTCTTATAATGTCCAAAAAACTTTCAAAATCATCCGATAATAACTCTGGCTTAAATCTACTTTCACATGTAATATAATAATGTGAATTTCTAATGAAAACAGGATCGCCATTCGTTGATGCAAAAATAAAAACATCCTTTGGCATAAACGAGTATTCCTTTTTTATAACCTCCATTTCTTCCAAAGGGAAGAAATGGAGGTTGCCAAATTTTTTAGTCCTTATTTCGACATCAACAGGATTTGCTCTAATATAAAATTCTTTTATATCGGGAGGAATGTTAAACATATCACCTTCAAAAGGTTCAAAATAGTTTCTTGAATCCTGTTCTTTTGCCTTTTTTACAAATTCTTCAATTGTCATATTATTCAAAAATTAACGGATAGGACTTATTTATTGTATAACAATGTATTTTACTCATGAGTTTTTTATCATGGTATACATTATACATTGAATAACTGAGTGCTACTGCACCAATACCGATGCTAACAGCCAGTGCTGCTGGACCACCAAAAGCGGCTTGTACAACAATTGTTGCCCCTAATGAAGCGACAGAAATCAATGCGCTTTTTCCTACAGTATGTAGTGCATCTTTGGTTGTAACTCCATTCCTTTTGAACCTAACAAACTGATATACAGAGAATGTTACGATGGCGATAGAACCGACTACTCCTATATTACATGCTTTCGTAATATTTTCTGTTATTTCTATACCAAAATTTGAAAGCAAACCAGTCATAGCATTAGTTGCGATATCACCGATTAGTCTTGTACCGATATGGTTAACCAATCCAAAAGCTGCACCTTCTAATCCGGCTTTACCACCATTAATTGCAGCATCTTTAAGGGAATCAGGAGAAATTCCATTTTGTGCTATTGTTACTATAAAGCCTATAGAAGCTCCTGAAATAAAACCTATCACAGCTGCAATCCCAGCACCTTTAAGTTCGTTTCTAATAACTCTTGTCCGATTTGTATGTTCTAACTTTGCCTCTTTATCTATTGGAGGAGCATCAGATTCATTATGAAAATCACCATGGTGTCCCTCTTCTAAGTGTTCCTTTCTGGACTTATAGAATTTAATGTTATCAGGATCTGCTTGATCTTCAGGATGAGCTGCAACATTACGTTGATGATGCCCCTCCGCCCCTCTAACACTTCCTCTTTCTAAAATCTCTTGTTTTTGAGATTCATTCCAATTTGCAGTTCCATTTCCACCCATTTCAACATCAGCCTTCTCATATTTCCAAGCCAACTTAACACCTTGACTTCTTGAACTTTTATATGTTGAATCAAGTGCCACGGCTTGTCTAACCTTTGCATTATATCGTTGAGATAATTCACGGAGGTTTTCCGTGAACTCCCTACATTGGATATTAAAACTATTAGTCGTTGAAATTGTAGAAAACGTATTTATAGACTGTAGAGGAGCAGTTATTACGCCTGCACTAACAAATGAAGTTCGTCTATATGTTGATTGAACGCTATTCATTTTGTTATTGTTCTTTCGGTGTGTCAAAAGAGAATTGAGTGAATCTAAATTTTCCATCGTCATCTAATTTGTTAAAGATATAAGAATAAACGTGGTTATAGTACACTAAGCATTCATTGAAAAGCCTTTTTGCATCAAATGCAAACAAATATCCAGACACAAGTCCATAAAGTTCTCTATCAGATTTTTTATACTTGTCCTCATTTTCCTTAAAAAGGTCGAATGCCTTCTTAAAGGATTTTGCGGCCCTTTTGTTATACTGAATATCTTCACAATGCGTAATTTCTGTCATTTTTTGAGATATGAGAGTAGAAAAATCTCTTGTTAACGAATTATACAATGCAGTTTGGTGTTTATCCAATATTGTTTTATCTAAACTTTCTTCTAAATCTGACATTTTCTTTAACACGTCGTCAAACTGTGCCTGTCCTACAACATGGAGCATTTCTGATTTGAGCTTCGATAATTCAGACAAAACTTTATTATTTGCTTCAAATGACGATTTTCCTTGTTCATCTGTCTGGCTCTGGATGTCTTCATTAATCTTCCTAGATACAGCGACAAGTTCGCTTCTCGCATCTTGTATGATTTTCAACTTTGATTCATCAATATTGCACTTTTCAGAGAATACATTCAAAGCCAGTTCTGCTTCATTTATAAAAAAAGTTCTTGTTTCTATTTCTACTGGGTATGTAGCAATCTTTATACAAAAAGAAAAATATTCGTTGAAAATTGTTTCTTCGTTAGGCTTTTGGCAAAATAAATTCTTACCAACAATTTGAGCATCCCAAATAAAATTATCTTTTAATTTTTCAAAAAGTTCCATATTATAAATTCTTTAAAAGTGAATTGTAAATTTTAATTTTATATTCACACAAAGCTATCTTAGTCTTGACTTCTTCATCGTTGCTTTCATATACTTCTTTCTTTAAATTAGCGATGTAGTTTTCAAAATCTTTTTCCAGCTTCTCCGATGCTTGCTTAAATGCATTTTCTGTATCAGTCCAATATGCTGCGTTTTGAGTTAAATAATTGGCAAGAACATTCTTCTTATCGTACGCATTAACTATTTTCTTCGATATAGCTTTCTTCCAACCACCAGAGAATATTACATACGCTAAACTTGCTAAAACAGCAGCAATACTGATTACTATAACAATAGGCCCACCTATAGTTGCAATTGCAGCGGATGCCGCCGCTGTTCCACCGACACTAATCCCCATAGCAGCTAACACACTTACACCTTTGGCTACAAGTATATATGCTCCTAAATTGCCTAAACTGGCAGCCCAAACAGATAAAGCACCATAAGTGGCCAAGCCTGCTAATCCTCCTGCAAAAGATGCTTTAACATTAAAGCCAAGACCAACCTCAATTCCTTCTTTGGATGTGAAAATCCTAGTCGTATGTTCAAAATTTTCAAGAAAGTCTTCTATCTCACGGAATAGTTCTTCTGAATACTTTTTAAGAACTGATGTATACGAATCATTAAGAGTATTAGATAGTTTTGCACTTAAGTGCTTCATATCTTCTTCTTTTTTACTCCAATTGTTTTTCTCAATAATTTGAACAATATTATCAATTGTTAGTATAGCATTGTATTTATTCGTTATATCTACAGATGCTTTCTGTGATAAACTTTTAATTTTTTTGATAATCTCAGTTTTCTTATTTTCGTTTTCGTTGATTCTTTGTGGCTCGTTGGCTTTGTTCTTTTCGAGTTCTTTTTTCTTTTCTTCTCTTTCCAATAGAATCTCACGAAATGAGCATAGAGATTCTTCTATATTTTCTTTTGCGCTTTTTGCATAATTTTTTATATAGTCAACAACTGAAGTCTTAATCAATTCAGGAAGTTTAAGAAGGAGAGTTCTTAAATCTTTCTCAAAGTCACTTCTCAATGATTCTTGATCTGTTGAGTATGTGAAAAAACGACTACGGAAATCGCTAGACGTTGCAGCTTGCCCAAGGTTATTCCAATAGTTTGGTGATAATGTTTGTTCAAATCTATCTGCGCCTTTCTGTAAAATAGTATTGAGTACATCAATTGAGCCGTTTGAAACAGTATGAGCTTGCGAAGCCACAATATATAAATTGGATAAAGGTTTTAATTGTTTATTGTTTAAAATAATAGGGGCAAGATTTGGTAATTCTCCTTGAAGCCAGTTTATATCATCTCCTCTCATAAAACCATTAGCTACTGACATATATATAAGAATGTCTACATTTTTTACCTTTTTTAGTAAAGAGTCATCTTCTTCTCTATCTTTTGTTCCATATCCTGGTAAATCTAATAAATCACAATTGCTAAGGATATCAGATTCAACAAAAACAACAGCAGATGAAGCATCTGTTTGTTCGTACTTGGATCCTTGTCTTGCTCCATAATCTTGTAGAAGATTATAATCGCCTTCCGCAATACAGAAAGATTTTGTATATTTCTCATCTGACAATTTAGTATCATCCCAAATATTGAGGTTCTTGTCAGATTTAAATATCATTACATTATTCACACAATAGGCAGGTTTCTCAGAAATATGTTTTACGTAAACAATTATCGAAGTAGTTGGTGTCCATGCTTCAGGAACGGTTTTGTTACCAATAAGCGTATTAATAAGAGTACTTTTTCCTACATCAGATCTCCCGATAAAGGCTACTCTTGGTTTACGAGTCATCTTATTGACTGTGTATAGCAATTCTTGAAAATCCAAGTCTGTTGATTCACTAGCATTCTGTATTTGAGCCACGAAATCATTAAGTTTGCTTTTTAACTCACTTATAGTCTGAAATGCATTATCGATATCAAACTTAAATTCTTGTTTCTGCGCATTAAGTAAATCATCTATTGTTTTACCAACAGCTTGTGATAGCCTAATTAGCAGTGTAAAATTTAAAGGTTTATCGTTTTCGATTTCTTTGTATTCAGATAATGGTAATCCCAATTTTGTAGCCATATCTTTCTCTGAATATTGCAATGCATTAATTCTTATTTGCTTTAATGTCTCATTCATAATTCTGTTTTTTTGTAAAATTATATTGTTTTGATATTTCCCTCACAATCCTTTTCATCTCCCCTCTAACCTCTTCCGGCTCCATCACCTCTACCTTCTCCCTATGCCACAACAGCATCTGATAAAAGTTATAGCTCGGGCGAAGCCAGTAGCTGAATACACTCCAGCCATCCCCTTGCTCCACTTCCTCTTGTGAAATATGAATAGGTCGTGCCCTGACGTAATCCACTTGACTGCCATACACCTTTATCTTAATAGGTACAGGGGGGCAGTCCTCGTGATTCACGCCATAGCAACCATCAAAGTAGCTTTGCGGATTGATATGTGGTGAAGGGGAAAGCTGTTGTTCTGTCAACCGTAAGTTACTGATACGCTCCAGTGCATAGACTGAGGGATTCTTGCGATTCAGCGGCTCGGCAATGAGATACCAGCGCTGTTCCCATGTCTTAAGAAAGCAAGGAATACATTCGTGGTGCTTTACTGCTTGCCGGTTGAAAGAGTGATAGTCGAACTCAACCACTACCTTGCGGTCAATGGCTTCGAGAATAGCATGCAGATGCTCCACACCGCTGGGCACATCTTCCAAGACCAACTCTCTGCGATGCTTCATGGCCAGTTCGGAGAGCCCTTGCACGTGGAAAGCGGAAAGCAGATATTTGTAAAGCGAGTTGTTCTTTATATAGTCAAAATTGGAGATGTAATACTTCCTTGCTCCCGTATCATACTCTATGTCAATGGCAAAGACATTGGAGACATACTCCTTGTATCGTCCGAATGTTTTGGGTATGATTTCTCCGTCATAGAGAGAGGAATATTCCCAATGATGGTTGATTTCCTTGAGCGACATCGGTTTGCCACGCGACAGAAGCTCTATGATGTACAGGCATTTTTCAAGTTTTCCCATAGTGTTTTTCTTTATTCGGTTACAAAATAACTCTACTCCTCAGACAAAAAACGTCTTACCTGTCACGGTAAATTTGCAAAAAAAGCGTGGCACTGCAAAATTACGTCTTAGCTGAAGGTCCTAGGAAAACCCAATGAACAAGATGTAAGAATAGCAGCCCACGCTATAGCGTGAGAACCACTATGCTCTCTTTGTTCATTTGAAAATTTCCTAGGTTTTCAACTATAAGACAAGCATAACGCTTCTTCAATTTCTAATATGTCTCGGAGAGAGTTGCTTCAATCCGAATACAAAAATAGTTATTTTGTTGATGTTTTGCATTATAGAGAGCAAAAATTATAATTTGAATCCTCTACTTTTTCTTGGTTCTTCTGCTGATTGTCGCAGACCTTGCCGAAGTTTTTCCCATTGCTCTTTGAACCATTCGCTTATTGGTTGCCTGTTTATTGTAAGCACCAATTTATTATTATCAACCGAATTTTTCTCAACTTTGAAAATATCATTTTTGATTTCAAATCTTCGTTTATGCTCTTCGGAATAGATTTTTCCATTGCATCTGATAGCTTCTTTCTTTGTTAGAAGACAATCTATCATATCTTTGGTAAATCCAATGACTGTGCATAATTTTTCCATTTTCAACATTTCTTTGAGCATCGGAAACCAGTTGAATGCCTTTTCAAGCAAGGTGTTCAGTCTTGATATTTCCCTGTCTTTGGCTTCAAGTTCTTGGTTATGTATTCCTTGAAGATTGCGTATTTGTTTGTCGTGCTGTTCCTGTATTTGTTGCATCTTGGCTTTTAGTTCGTCAATACCCTTATTGCGCTTGGCCACTTCCTGACGCAATTTCTCGTTGGCTTGTTCCAGTTCTTTCAACTTTCCACTTCCGAAAAGAGAACCAACTCCGCTTGCTATGGCAGTGGCAGCATCAGTGGCTACGCTTTTGAGTTTGTCCGTGCGTATTTCCGATTTTACCAGTTTGAGCTCCTGTTCGGCAAGACTTACCTGTTGTTCCTTGTGTCGCTTGGTTTCATCTATACGTTGCAGTTCGGCTTTCTGTTTCTCAATGATGAAATCATTTCGTTCTAAATGTTCCTTGCCTGTCTCTGATTTGGATTGCCCACGTTGCATGGAGAGGATGTCAGATGCCAAGGTCTGCATCTGCATCATGTCATCGTCATTGAGTTTTCGGCTCTTTCCGGTTTCGTGGTTCATCCAGTCAAAAACGATGTGTGCATGGTAATTCGGCTTGAACCATTTTTCCCCGACTTGGAAACTTTCCTTGTCCTCTGCATCAGGCTGTCCGTTCATCCAATGCCCTTCATCTTTGTGCAGGAAGAGCTGAAGCGGAGTGATGCCCCAACGTCTTTGGCATTCCTCGCCAAATTTCTTCACGTCTGCCAGTGTGGTGTCTGGTTTGATGAGCAGCACACCCTCACGGATGGGTGAGCATCCTGCCACTTTGATAACCTTGCCGTTCTTTCCTTTGCGTTCACGCTCTTTCTCCTGCATGGCACGACCTGTCTTTTCCTTTACCATCTGTTTGATGCTGTCGTGGTGCGTTTGCAAATTCGGATTGCCGAAGTCCGGGTTTACCCACTGCTCGTTGTCGGCAGAGAGTTCGGACACAATGTAGATTTTGGATTCACTGATATTACGCATATACTCGGCAGTCCTTAGGTTGTGAGCCTCGCTTGATTTAGTGTTGCAAGGTTTGATATGTATACTTGATTTTATTGCCATACTACTATTCTGATTTATTGTTTACGATAGATTGCTTTGTTCGCATTCGCAGAGGGGTTCTTAGGGGCGCAACCCATAAGCGGAGTTTCCAAAGAGAAGGTCACTCTTTGGTCTGGGTTCTCAGGGGAGAAACGCCCTGAGTGGGTCATTAGGGCAAAGCCCTAATCCCCTCGGGAGAGCCCACAACTACGAAAGCGAAGCGTGTAGTTATAGTGGGCTATAACCGAAAGCCGTTTTTCTTTTTCGGTGACTGGCTGCGCACCCCTTTGACGGATTGGACTTGCCCTTTTCTCTCAGCCTGTTTCTGTAAGTATTCGTTCAAGTCCTTGCATCCGTTGTAAGTCTGCGAAGCGTCACGGATGTATCTGTCTCTGCCGTATTCCTTGCGGATTTGCCGGAGTGCTTCCATGCCTGCATGGTCGTTGTCGAAAAAGCAGTGAATGCGTTCGTAATTGCCCAACGGATAGAGAACCTTGTTTATATTCGATACGGAATTCAATACAATGTAGTCCTGCCCGTCCAACTCCGGATAATTCGGGCAGCTCTCCTGTCTCAATGTCAAAAAGGAGAGGTAATCCATGAACCCCTCGAATACATAACAGGTATTCCTCGCTTTCCCTGATTGTCTGATGTGGGAGATTTCCTTTGGGGCGATACAGCCCTTGAAATAGCGGTTGCGGATTTCATATCCATCCGATACATTGGGAAAGGCGATGGCAAAGTACCGCTTGCCGTTGTGGGTGAAACGGGCTTCACTACATTCTCTTTTCGCCAGTTCTGTATTTATTCCTCTACCTTGCAAGTAGGCAAGCAGGGCAGGAGATGACAGCGGAACAATCTCCAACTGTTGGAAGCTCGGTTCGGAAGAGTTTTGCTTGCCAAAAGAGAAAGATACCGGGCGCACATATGGTGTCTGTTCCGCTATCCGTTTCAAGATGTAAGGTACATGGTCGGTAGCATACAGGTGTGCAGCCAGTTCAATGATGCCACCACCTTTACCCAAACCGAAGTCATACCATTGTTCTCGTTCGGTATTCACTTTGAACGATGCTTCAGTCTCTTCTCTAAATGGGGATTTGTACCAAAGGTTGATACCTTGTTGTTTTACTGGTGAATAACCCAAACTGTGCAGATAATCTGCTATCCTGATTTGCTTGGCTGTCTGTATATCCA
>ENA-UONS01002752-UONS01002752.1-human-gut-metagenome-genome-assembly--contig:-CS19-NODE-2752-length-13208-cov-38.629210_pt1 | contig 13208 bp, 7 predicted proteins | sample MGYA00242458_ERZ724005 | MGnify/ENA metagenome assembly ERZ724005
TTTTCGCGATTGAGTTGGTCGCGCTTTCATGCTCCTTCCGCGTGCAGCTTTTTGGCGCTTCGCCTAAGCCCTTGTTTACTCCCCCAGCTTTCCATGAAGAACCGAAAAGTTCGCAATTGCTCGGTGTTTCCATAACCAAAAAGCCCTGCCGCATTCACGACAGAGCCTTTTTGTGCCTTGATTACGCCTTGCCAGCGCAGCCCAGCACATCCACAATCTTGTGGGCGACCATCGCCTTCACCGCGGCGCGGGCAGGCTTCAGGTACTGACGGGGGTCAAAGTGATCCGGATGTTCCGCGAAGTACTTGCGGATGCTCGCGGTCATCGCCAGACGAATGTCGGAGTCGATGTTGATCTTGCAGACCGCCATCTTCGCTGCCTTCGCCAGCTGCTCTTCCGGAATGCCAATTGCGTCGGGCATATTGCCGCCGAACTGGTTGATTTCCTTCACGAACTCCTGCGGGACAGAAGAAGCGCCGTGCAGGACGATCGGGAAGCCGGGCAGACGCTTGGAGCATTCTTCCAGCACCTCGAAGTGCAGCTGGGGCTTCTGACCGGGCTTGAACTTGTACGCGCCGTGGGACGTGCCGATGGCAATCGCCAGCGAGTCGCAGCCCGTGCGGGTCACAAACTCTTCGACTTCTTCCGGATGGGTGTACATTTCCTGACCATGCTCCACCTTCACGTCGTCTTCGACGCCGGCGAGCGTGCCGAGTTCCGCCTCGACGACCACGCCGTGGTCATGGGCATACTCGACGACCTTGCGGGTCAGGGCGATATTGTCCTCAAAGGACTTGGAGGAAGCGTCAATCATGACGGACGTGAAGCCGCCGTCGATGCAGCTCTTGCACAGCTCAAAGCTGTCGCCGTGGTCAAGGTGCAGCGCAATCGGGATTTCGGGGTTCTCGATAACCGCCGCTTCCACCAGCTTCACCAGATAGGTGTGGTTGGCATACGCGCGCGCGCCCTTGGACACCTGCAGGATGACGGGAGCCTTCAGCTCACCAGCCGCCTCGGTGATGCCCTGAATGATTTCCATGTTGTTGACGTTGAAAGCGCCGACCGCATAGCCGCCGTCATACGCCTTCTTGAACATTTCCTTCGTCGTAACAAGCGCCATTGGATTTTCCCTCCTGATGCAATAATGTAGGGTTTCCACCGAACCTATTATAGCACATTCTGCCGAAATAGAAAAGGGGGTTTTTTCACAAGTTGTATTTTCTTTCACAAAGTTTTGGAGAAAAAAACGACCTCATCCCCCTTTTCGGCAAATGAAGCCGTATCAGCACGCAAAAGCAGCCTGAAAGAGAAGTCCACTCAATCGCGCGAAAGGGTCAAGGGAGGAACTCCCTTGCAGGGTGCAGGGGCAGCGCCCCTGCTGGAGTCCAGAGGCAAAGCCTCTGGTCATTGCCCCTCTTCCGTCCTTTCTACCGTGCCGACGTAGATGATTTCGCTCTTCGCCTTGTAGGTGTCGGTGTACATCAGCTTGCGCTCGGTTTCCGCGCCGCCCACATACTTCACCAGGTAGCTTTCCACCACACAGCCGTCGGTTGCCTTGCGGTAGGTGTACTCTTGGTCAACATAGGTGGCGTAGGTGTGGTTCGTGTCCTTGCGATATTCCGGCTCAGTCGGGGCGGGCAGGGTCTGCACCGTCACCGTTTCCAGCTCGTACTTCACGCCCTTGCCGAGGCTCTCGCCGTAAATCGACACCACGCACACCTTGTGCGACTTGTCATAGCGGCTGTCCTTCATCACCGTCGCGACGATGAAAATCGTGCTGTTCGTGTCGTTGCGGAACTTGAAGTCAATGCGGTTGTCGGATACCGTCGCGTCCTTGCCGTAGTCGGTGTAGCCCACCGCGTCGGAGTGCGGCTCGCGCTTGAGAATCGTCATGTTCGCCTTCGCCGCCGCGAGGTACATCGTCGTGCTTGCCTGACACACACCGCCGCCGTAGCCCATGCGCTGATCGCCATACGCGTACTCAATCGCCTGATAGAAGCCGTTTGCCTTCGTGCGCTTGCCCACAACCGTATTGAAGGAGAACGTTTCGCCCGCTGCAAGCATCTTGCCGTTGATGCGCTCGAACGCCACCTGAATGTTCAGGTTGCGCTCTTCCGTGCTGGTGGTCGAAATCGGGGTGTACGCCGTCGCGCGCAGCTGAATCTGCGGCTCCAGCATGGCTTTGGTCGTGGTCGGCTGAAGCTCGCGCGTCGTCAGCTCCACCTCGCCGCTGACCAGGGACGACATCATCTGGTACACCTGATTTTTCGCCTCGGTCGTGTCCATATAGCGCCCGACGGTCTCCGGCTGAATCGTCAGCGGATTGTTGAAATTGTTGGAATCGAAGATAATATGCGCATCCACCGGCTGAATGTACGCCTGCTGCGCGATGCTGAGCAGGATGTTGTCAATCACCACATTGTCGCCGCTGGGCGTGGCGGAATAGCCCTCGTAGGGATTGTCCGCCAGCGCGTCCATGGCGGCTTTGCGCGCGTCAATGCCGCCTTCCGTGTGACCCGGCTGCCACGCCGCGTCGAGGGCTTCCTGCACATCGACGGTCATGTTCAGGTCGGCGCTCGTGATTTCCCTCACCAGCTGACCGGCGTACATCAGGCGCACCTTCCACGCGTCGCGCTGCTGATTCGCGTGCGCCGTGACCGCCTCTTCCGCCTCCGCGCGAGTCATGCCGCCGAGGTGGATGCCGTCCACATACACGTTCGGGACGTACTTGTCGTCATATGCCGTCACCGACGCGACCAGTGCTTCCCGCTCGTTCTGCTCCTGGATGGCATTGCTGATGGCGCCGCCCACCGCGACCAGCCCGCAAATTACCGCCACCGCGCACGCGCAGAACAGGATGCGCTTGAGCAGCTTTTGCCCCGACGGCTTGCGGCGGACAGGCTCGTTCTTCGGCGCGCGATGCTCCGGGTTGAAGCCCCCCAGCCCCGTCGGCGGATGATTGCCGCCGCCATTGCCGCCGTTTCCGCCATTGCCGTTCGCCGGATACTGCGGAAAATTCGCCGGATACATCGGCTGCTGCCATCCGCCATAATTCTGCTGCGGATACGGCGGATTCTGCGGGCGCTGTGGATTCATCGGCTGATTCGGCATCATCTGCCCGCCGCGAATCGGCTGATTGCGCCTGGTGTTCATGCTTTGCTGATTCTGCCCCCACGAGAACTGCTCCAATTGGTGCGCCGCATCGAGCGGCTGCACGCCGTTGTTCCAGCCCTGCTGCGGCTGCATGGGCGTCCCCTGTACGCCGCGAAAGCCGCGCATTTGCCCGCTTTGCGCATATTGGCTCCCCTGCCCCGGCTGATTCATCCCCTGCGGGCGCATCGGCTGGGCCGCACCCATCGGCTGAGCCGCACCCATCGGCTGCATGGGCGGATTGGCGCTCTGCTGCGCCGGGGGCGGCTGCGGATTCCGGCGCGGCGGATTTGTCGGCTGCATGGGCGCGTCTTCCGTACGGATAAGGGGGATGCTGTTGTCCAGCGTCTGCTGCCCGGCATACTGCGCCGCGTTCAGCTGCGTGCGGCGGCGGCGCGGCTGCCTGTTGTCGTTGAATTCGGACATGGTTTCAGCACCCCTTTCTGATGGCAATTCGGTATTTCTTCATCTTATATCACATGATTTCAGCAGCTTCCACTGCTTGCAGCAATTTCTCCACATCATCTGCCGCCCTCGCCCACATCGGCGCGGTGCAGCCGACCATGCCGTGGCGGTCGCCATCGCCATGGAAGTCACTGCCGCCGGTGACCAGAAAGCCCATGCGCCGCGCGGTCAAATCCAGCAGGGGCGTGGCGCGTCCGGCGGACGGGTGGTAAACCTCAACGCCCCGCAAGCCCTGCTCCTGCCAAACGCCGAGCAGATGGCGCAGCAGCGCGCCGGTCTTCTCCAGCTCCATCGGGTGCGCCAGCACGGGCACGAAGCCGCTTTCCTGCATCAGCGGCAGCGCCTCCGCCATGCTCAAGCGCTCCCCCGCCACATAGGCAGGTGCGCCATCCGCCAGAAAGCGGTCAAACGCCTCGCGCGTGTCCACCACATAGCCGTGGCTGACCATCGCGCGGGCGATATGCGGCCGACCGACGCTGCCCTTGGCTTCGCGGGCGATTTCGTCGTAATCCAGCGGATAGCCCAGCGCGTTCAGCTTCTCCACCATCTGCCGCGCGCGTCCGAGCCGCATTTGGGACAGCGCCCGAACCTTGCGGTGCAGGGGCGTATCCGTCCCGCGCCCGTAGCCGAGCAGGTGCAGGCCGGGCATATCGCGCAGGGACAATTCGACACCTTGCAGAATCGGCATCGGCGTTGGTTTTCCCAGCAGCTGCGCCGCGCCGTCAAACGTGTCATGGTCGGTCACGGCAAGGAGCGTCACGCGGTGCTTGTCCGCCAGCGCCACCAGCTCCGCGGGCGTAAGCAGCCCGTCGGAGGAGGTGGTGTGGGTGTGCAAATCAGGCTTCATGGGGGTCAGTTGGGTGATTTTCGGGCGCATCCGCCGTCTTTTCGGGGGCTTCCGCGCTCTTTTCAGGCGTTTCGGCGGACTTTTCGGAATTCTCTTTTTTCTTTTCGTCCGCCATGTCCTGCATCATCACATCGCCCGTGGTGCGGGTGTCGGCATCCTGAATATCCGGCAGCGCGCCCGTTTCCATCAGGGTGACGAACTCGCGGCGGCTGATGGTGTCGTACTTGAGCAGCGCGTCCACCAGCTTCTCCATGCGGTCGCGGTTGGCGCTCAGGGCGTCCACCGCCTTCTGGTAGCATTCCTCCAGCAGGCGCTTGACTTCCGCGTCGATGCGCGCCGCCATTTCTTCGCTGTACCCGCGGCTCTGCCCGAACTCCATGCCGACGAACACTTCCTGATCGCCGTCAAGATAGACCGGCCCCAGCTTTTCGCTCATGCCGAACTGCGTCACCATGCGGCGGCAGACCTCCGTCGCCTTCTTCAGGTCGCTCGTTGCGCCGGTGGTGAACTCGCCCAGATAAAGCTGCTCCGCGGCATGACCGCCCAGCCCCATCGCCACGAAGTCCATCAGCTGGCTGTAAGTCTGCAAATCGTCCTCTTCCGTCGGCAGGGACAGCGTGTAGCCGCCCGCCTGCCCGCGCGGGACGATGGTAATCAGGTGCACCTCGTCGCAGTTGGGCAGGACATGCCCGACGATGGCGTGACCCGCCTCGTGGATGGCGACCATGCGCTTGTCGCGCTGCGTCACCTTGTGGCTGCGCTTCTCCGGGCCCATCTGCACGCGGGAGATTGCCTCCACCAGCGTCTGCTGATTGATGGCCTTCAAGCGCCCGCGCGCCGCCAGAATCGCGGCTTCGTTCATGATGTTTTCCAGCTCCGCGCCGGTGGAGAAGGGCACGCGCTTGGCGATATTCTCCAAATCCACATCATCCGCAAGGGGCTTGCCCTTGGCGTGCACCTTCAGGATGGCAACACGCCCCGCCATATCGGGGTAATTGACGAGAATCGTGCGGTCAAAGCGGCCGGGACGCAGCAGCGCGGGGTCAAGAATATCGCGGCGGTTCGTCGCCGCCATGACAATAACGCCCTCGTTGATTGCGAAGCCATCCATCTCGACCAGCAGCTGGTTCAGCGTCTGCTCGCGTTCGTCGTGTCCGCCGCCCAGACCCGCGCCGCGATGGCGACCCACCGCGTCAATCTCATCAATAAAGATGATGGAGGGGGCAGCGCGCTTGGCTTGGTCGAACAGGTCACGGACGCGGCTCGCGCCCACGCCCACGAACATCTCCACAAAGTCAGAGCCGGAAATGGAGAAGAACGGCACGCCCGCTTCGCCCGCAACCGCCTTTGCCAGCAGGGTTTTGCCCGTGCCGGGCGGGCCGATGAGCAGCACGCCCTTGGGGATGCGCGCGCCCATGTCAATGTACGCCTTGGGGTTGCGCAGGAAGTCCACCATTTCCTTGAGTTCTTCCTTCTCTTCCTCCGCGCCCGCGACGTCGGCGAACGTCACCTTGTTCTTGTTCGGGTCATGGATGCGCGCCCGGCTTCTGCCGAAGTTCATCACCTTGCCGTTGCCGCCGGTCTGCGCGCGCATAATCAGCCAGAACATCACGCCGCAGAGCACCAGCGAAATTGCCAGCGGAATCAAATCATACCACCACGGGGTGGTCAACGGCTGACGGTAGATGATGGTGAATGGCAAATCCTTGACGGACACCTCGTCCAGCGGCTTATTAAGCTTCGCCGCCTGCATTTGCCGCGCGGTGACGATGAAATCAGCGCCGATGGTGGTTTCAAAATCGTAGTTCTTGTCAGGGAAATCCGCGTCGGCGACCGTTGTTGTTGTCGTCACGCCCACCAGCGACGTGCCGCGGATGGCGACGGAGCGAACCTGCCCCTCCTCAATCATCGTCAGCAGCTGGGGATAGGTGATGCGGCGGTCACGGGTATTGCTGCCAAAGCCGTTGGTGAACAGCATCGAAATGGTGAGCACCATCAGCAGCAGAACCGCGACGTAGCCGAACATCCCGCGAGACTTCTTCAATGCGAGCATCCTCCTTCCGTTCCAGCGCCATCCGCCTGTTGCGGTGTATACCCATATAGACGAATGACGTGTGCGGAAAAATCCATCTTTACAAAAATTTTATCTTTATTTGGGGAAGAATCGGCTGATTTATTCGTGCGCCGCGCCGTACACGCGGCTGTCCAGCACGCCGATGTCCGGCAGATTGCGGTACTTCTCGGCAAAATCCAGCCCGTAGCCGACGACGAACTCATCCGGAATCTTGAAGCAGTGGTAATCCACCGTCAGGTTGTGTTCGGGATTGCGGCGGTCGGGCTTGTCCAGCAGCGTCGCAATGCGGATGGAGGACGCGCCGCGGCCCATCAAATACTTGCCGAGGTAGAACAGCGTGTTGCCGCTGTCCACAATGTCCTCCACAATCAGCACATCGCGCCCCTTGATGGACACGGACAGGTCTTTCTCCAGATTGACCACGCCGGAGGACTTGGTGGAGTTGCGATAGCTCGAAAGCGCCATGAAATCCAGCGTCACGGGCAAATCGACTTCGCGGATGAGGTCGGAGAAGAAGACGCTCGCGCCCTTCAAAATGCAGACCATCACCAGATCGCGGCCCTGATAGTCGCGGGTGATTTCCCGTCCCAGCTGGGCAACGGCCTTCTGGATGTCCTCACGCTTGACGAGAATCTTCGTCATGTCTTGATACAGCTTGGCATTGGTGTCCATCGTGTTGTCCTCCTAATATTATATGTGAGTATCAGTTGCTCTTGTCTTCGCGCAGGGGTGCGCCGCACACCTTGCACTGCTCCAGGTTTTTGTACGGTTCGTCGTCAATCTGCGTCCACTTGAAGGATGCCGTCAGCGGGCGATACCGCTGATTGATGGACGCGCAGTTCGGGTCGATGTGGTAATACGTTCCGCCGTTTTGGTTATAGTAGAGAATCAAGTCCGGATGGCTGGTGTTCAGCACGGGCTGGGTGGCAAGGGCGTTGGTCGGGGTGGCGGTGCTTTCCTGCTCGTTGCTTTGCAGCGTCGCGGGGTCAACGTACCACACGCCGTCCTCCTTGACCATGCGCACCTTCCACAGGTAGACGCTTTCGCCCAGGGTGTTGTTCTTGTTGATGACGGCGCGCACGGTGACCATGCGGGCGATGTCGTTCGATGTGCCCGTGATGGCCGTGAAATCCCAGCTGACGGGCGTGCGATTGGTCAGCACCTCGCCGAAGAGCTTCTGCGTCACCGCGTCCGTGCCGCCCTTGATGCTGCTGCGCCACGACGGGGCCGTCAGGTTGACCATTTGGCTGATGGCGTTGTTCTTCCACAGCGTGAAGAAGGAATGCAGCTGCGCGTAGCACTCCTCGGAGTCATCCACAGGCGTCGCGGTGGGCGTGGGCGCGGGATTGGGCGTGTCCGTCGCGGTCAGGTTGACATCGAGGTTATTGCCCGATGTACTCCCCTGCTGCATCTGGCCGGACTGATTCGGCTGCGCGGGGTTTTGGTTATCCGCCGCGTTCGTCGCCAGTGCGCTGACGAGGCAGACGACCGCCGCCGACGCCAGCAAAAGCGACAGCACCAGCCGCGCGTTGGGCGTGACCAGCTCGCGGAGCCACATCGCGGCGATGCTCGCCACCGCGCCGACTAAGACGATCCACTTCACCGCTGTCCACGCAAAGACCATGCTTAAAATGAAGAGAATCGGCAGCACGCCGAACATCAATACTTTTGCAATCGTATCCCACGGAATTTCCCTGCGCGCCGCCGGCTGCACCCGGAAGCCGCTGCGCCCCGACGTGGGGTACACGCGCTGACCGTCGGGGGTGTACTGCGCGTACTGCTGCTCCGGCGGCAAATCCGTTTCCTGCGGATTCGGCTGGCTGTACCCCTGCTGCTCGTAGGGCTGCTGATACCCGCCGGGCTGCACAAACCCCTGCTGGTCATACGGCTGCTGCTGATAAGGCTGCTGGGCGTATGGCTGCTGATAGCCCTGCTGCTCATAGCCCTGCCCATACGGCTGCTGATAACCTTGCTGACCGTATGGCTGCTGATATTCCTGCTGACCGTATGGCTGCTGGTATCCCTGCTGACCGTATGGCTGCTGGTATCCCTGCTGACCATAGGGCTGCTGATAGTCCGCATACCCCTGCTGCCCATAGCCGTTTTGCGGCGCGTAGCCCTGACCATAGGCATCATTGGGCGCGTAGCCGCCATTCGGGGCATAGCCCTGCGCCGGCGGATAATTGCCCTGCGAAAAACCGGGCTGCTGAGGATTCTGTCCGGCGTCCCCGGCGCCATCATAGGGTGGACGGCTGTTGCTCATCCGGCTTCCTTTCCTTTCTTCCGCGCGTTTGTGCGCGAAGTTCCCTGCCGCGCCTTGTGCGGAGGGCATTTTGTCCCTCCCGCGCGCGGACTTTCACGCAAGCGCCTGAATCGCGCTTTACATGATAACGCATCTTACAGTATAGCACAAAAAAATGGCTTGTAAATAAGAAATCGGAAAAATTCATGGTTTGTTCGCCTGTAATCCACTTCCGTGCGATTTTTATTCCGCATTCCGCATTCCAAATTCCGAATTTGCCCCCTTGCAAAACGCCTCAACCTATGGTAAGATAGAGCGTGCAGACGAAAGTCAGCGAAATATTGGAAGCGATGACCGGGAAACAGTAGCGCGTGCAAGTCCCCTTCCTATTTCCAAATGAGAATGTGCCAAGATGCGAAGCGAATTTTTTCTGCTGGCTAACGGGAGTGAAACGCAGCGTAGCAGCGCTACGCTAAGTGGAACGAGCGGACGCCAGAAGGAAAAAGGCGCGAGCAGATGGCACAGGCGAATGCAGGAAATAGGATATCAGAGAGCCGCCGGGTGGTGCGAGGCGGCAGGGCGCACGGCGTGAACCTTCATCCCGCGAGTTTTTGGGCGTGGGCAGCCTTATCGCCTATCAAGCGGCGGCAGCGGGATTTTTTCCTTTGCCGCAAGACGAGTGGTACCGCGGATTCAGTCCGTCTCATCAAACGATGGGACGGGCTTTTTTCATCCAACTGTAAGGAGGAACATCCGGAATGAACGAGAAGATCGAAGCCCTGAAAAGCAGCTTTGATTCCGAGCTGAAGAAGATCGCCAACATGGTGGATCTGGAAGCCCTGCGCGTGAATTACCTCGGCCGCAAGGGCAAAGTGACCGACGCGCTCAAGGGCATGGGCGGCTTGACCGACGAGCAGAAAAAGACCGTCGGGCGCGAGACGAACGAGCTGAAAACCGCCATCACCGTCGCCTTGGCGGAAAAGCTGGAGGCGCTCAAGGCGCAGGAATTGCAGCGCGAAATCAACGCTCTGCCCGAATTTGACATCTCCATGCCGCCGGACATGACCCGCGGGTCGTATCACCCGATTACGCTGGTGCAGCGCCAGTGCGAGCAGGTGTTCAAGTCGATGGGCTTCACGGTGGAGGATTACGCCGAGGTCGTGACGGACTACGAGTGCTTCGAGAGCCTGAACATTCCGAAGTTCCACCCCGCGCGCGACATGCAGGACACCTATTATCTGGACAACGGGCAATTGCTCAAAACGCAGACCTCCGCCGCCCAGAACGCCATCTACCGCCGCTACCGCGACGCGCTGGTGAACGGCGGCGTGCCGATCAAGGCGATTTTCCCCGGCCGCTGCTTCCGCAACGAGGCGACCGACGCCTGCCACGAAAACACGTTCTTCCAGATGGAAGGCATCATGGTGGACAAGGATATTTCCATCGCGAACCTGATTTACTTCATGAAAACGATGCTGAGCGAGGTGTTCCGCAAAGACATCAAAGTCCGCCTGCGTCCGGGCTTCTTCCCGTTCGTTGAGCCGGGCTTTGAGCTGGATATCTCCTGCCTCATCTGCGGCGGCACGGGCTGCCCGTCGTGCAAGCATTCCGGCTGGCTGGAACTGTGCCCCTGCGGCATGATTCACCCCGAAGTATTGAAGGCCGGCGGCATCGACCCGGAGCAGTACACCGGCTTCGCGTTCGGCTTGGGCATGACGCGTCTTGCCATGATGAAGTACGGCGTGAAGGACATTCGCGACCTGAACAGCGGCAGCCTGACGCGCTTGGCGCAGTTCACGGACGACGAGTAATGCGGAGGAAAGACGAACATGCTGATCTCAATGAACTGGATTTCCGACTTCGTTGACCTGACGGGTCTTGACAAAATGGCGCTGATTCGCCAGTTCTCCCTGTCCACGGCGGAAGTTGAGAATGAAATTTTCCACAAGGGCGCGGATTTGTCCGGCGTTGTCGCCGCGCAGATCGTCAGCGTAGAGAATCACCCCGAATCCCACAAGCTGCACCTGCTGAAGGTGGACGCGGGCGACGGGCAGCTGACCGACGTGGTCTGCGGCGCGCCGAACGTGCAGCTGGGCATGAAAACCGCGTTCGCGAAGGTGGGCGCGCAGCTGGGCGACATCACCATCAGCCCGCGCAAGCTCGCCGGGTACACGTCCTACGGCATGTGCTGCTCGGAGAAGGAAATCGGCATCAGCGACGACAATTCCGGCATCATGGTCCTCCCGGAGGATGTTCCTTGCGGCACGGATTTGAAGGCGCTCTACCCCATTGACGATATTATCTTCGAGGTGGACAACAAGTCCCTGACGAACCGCCCCGACCTGTGGGGGCACTACGGCATGGCGCGCGAATTCTCCACCCTGTCCGGCCGTCCGCTGAAAGCCCTGCCCGTGGCGGATTTGACCGCGTACAACGACCTGCCCGCCATCGACATGAAGATTGAAGACCCGCTGTGCCAGCGCTACTCCTGCCTGCGGGTGGAGAACATCAACCGCCACGTCAGCCCGATGGCGATGCGTATCCGCCTGAACTACTGCGGTATGCGCGACATCAACTTCCTCGCCGACCTGACGAACTACCTGATGCTGGAAATGGGGCAGCCGATGCACGCCTTCGACAGCCGCAAGGTGGAGAAAATCCGCATCCGCCGCTTCCCGGAGAGCTTCACCTTCCAGACGCTGGACAAGGTGGAGCGCACCATCGACCCGAACACGCTGATGATCTGCAACGGCGACAAGCCGGTTGCCATCGCGGGCATCATGGGCGGTCTGGACAGCGAAATCGTCGATGACACGACGAGCCTGACGCTGGAATCCGCCACCTTCGACGCGGCGTCCGTCCGCAAGAGCAGCGTCCGCCTCGCCCACCGCACCGACGCCTCCGCCCGCTACGAAAAGAGCCTTGACCCGGAAATGACGACCGTCGCCATCGCCCGCTTCGTCAAGCTTTTGCAGGAATACGACCCGGAAATGCGCGTCACCTCCCGCCTGACCGACGAGTACGCCTTCCACTATCCGAAGGTGCAATTGTCCTTCGACAAGGCGTTTGTTGACCGCTACACCGGCATCAACATCTCCTCCGACGAAATCATGCACACGCTGACCGCGCTGGGCTTCTGCATGACGCGGAACGGCGATTTCTTCACCGCGGACGTCCCCTCCTGGCGCGCGACGAAGGACGTGACCATCAAGGCGGACATCATCGAGGAAATCACCCGCATCTACGGCTACGACAACTTCGACCTGCACACGGCGGAATCCCCGCTCTACCCGGTTCGCATGTCCACCGAAAAGACGGTCGAGGACAAATTGAAGGACATCCTCGTCAAGCGCTATTCGCTGCACGAGGTGCATTCCTACATCTGGCAGTACGCCGACGACTACAAGAAGCTCGGCATTGCCGTTGAGGACAACGTGAAGCTGCTCAACGCCTCCAACCCCAACATCGAGACGCTGCGCCGCTCCATGATTCCCACCCAGCTGTGCCAGGTGAAGGTCAACACGGGCTATGCGCCGTCGTTCGGCATCTTTGAAATCGGTCACGTCATCGACGGCGTGGACGAGAACAACCTTGCGAAGGAGCACAAGAAGCTGTGCGTGACGCTCTTCAGTAAGGTCGATAACGTGGAAACGCTGTATTTCCGCCTGCGCGACATGCTGTGCGTCGCCGTGAGCGACATCCTGCACAAGGATTTGTCCTTCCACGCAATGACCGCGACCCACTCCTATGAGCATCCGAAGAACCTGAACGCCATCGTGCTGGACGGCGTTGAACTCGGCGAAATCGGCGTGGCGCACCCGGTTGTCGGCAAGAACATTGACAAGAAGGCGGCGATTGTGTTTGCCGAAATCGACATGGAAGCGCTTGCGTCCATCGCGCCCGCGCCCATCGTCTACCGTGAGCCGTCCCGCTTCCCCGGCATGGAGCAGGATTTGACCTTCGTGGTCAATCGCTGCCAGCCGATTCTGGACGCGGTGAAGGCGGAGAACTCCCCGCTGGTGCAGAAAGTGACCGTGCTGGGCACATACAGCGACATCACCGGCAAAACCATCACGATTCGCCTCTCCTTCTCGCACCCGGAGCGCACGCTCACCCGCGACGAAGTGCAGGCGGTTGTTGACGGCGTGGTTGCGCGGCTGAAGGGGCAAGGGATTGAACTGAAGAAGTAACTTCATCTATATATACATCTTTCTTCCTCCGAAACGCGGCTGTGTTTCGGAGGTTTTTTCGGTTCTTCACGGAATCTTGGGGGAAAAGCAGCTTGGGGGCGCGTCTGCGGACGCGCAAAGTTACTGGCAGGGACGCTTCGCTGCCTGCACCTTTGTTGGCGACTTCCTTTGAGTAGGTTTGACGCGAAACAGTTGGGGCGTTGCCCCAAACCCCACAAGGGACGCTGTCCCTTGACCCTG
>ENA-UONS01002756-UONS01002756.1-human-gut-metagenome-genome-assembly--contig:-CS19-NODE-2756-length-13192-cov-7.474461_pt1 | contig 13192 bp, 10 predicted proteins | sample MGYA00242458_ERZ724005 | MGnify/ENA metagenome assembly ERZ724005
TTCTAAAGCTATGAGGTAAGATACGGGGTTGAGAAAGGTGTAAATTCTGTTTTTCGTTTCGAAAAGTTCGGGAGACGTCCATTTCTCTGTTTGCAAAATGTGATTGACTAAGAGGGATGTCATATTTTATACTACAAGTTTTTGTAAATTTTCATGAGGTTTTCCGCCTCCGTTTCTATATTATAACCCGCTTTAGTGATAAGTTCAGTATTTCTTTCGCAACGTTCTTGACGAGACAATTCGTATTTAACATTACCGAGATATTCCGCCCAATAGTCAGCACCTTTACTTAAAGGTAATTGAATTACATCTTCACCTATGTTTACCATTTTAGTTACAGCATCCGAAATAATGCATGGTAGACCTGATGCCTGTGCTTCTACCACAGATAATGGCATACCTTCATAAATAGAAGGAAAAAGAAAAATATCTATTGCTTGTAACACATCTGAGATATCAGAACGCAATCCAGCCAATATTACACAATCATTGACTTTATTTTTATCTATTGCCGCTTCTACAAGATGGCGCAGTTCACCATCACCAATTAGCAATAATTTTGACTTTGGCTGTAAAGCATGATATTTGGCAAACACTTCAATAAGAAAGGAGTGATTTTTTGCTTCCATGAATATACCGATATGGCCTACCACATATTCATCATCTTTAAAACCAAAGACACACCGCATTGTCTTTCTTTTATCTACATTGAATATAAAAGGTTCCACTTTGATAGCATTACGCAAAATAGTAAATTGTGTTTCACCATAAAGCCATTCACCAGCTTCAATAGAACAAGCTATAGCCTGAGTGAACGAACGCCTATATCCAGGCAACAATAATTTATTTAAAATTTTATGTTGGCAACAACTAGAATGATTATGTATAATTCTTGCCTTTATACCTAACCATTTTGCAATTTGTAATTCCAAAACAGCTGTAGCACTGTTTCCATGTATATGAACAATGTCATAACTTCCTTTATACATTATGCGACATAATGCCATTATATAACGAAATAATTGCTTCTGCCGATGTGGCAAATGAATGATTCCACACCCTAGAGACTTGAATTTATCTATAACATCATTGTTTTCTTGTACCGTTACCACTATATCAATTTTATAATCACTGCTTCGCTGTAAGACTGAAATATAATTGAATATATGAGTAGTTATGCCACCTAGATCCAAACCATTTAAATTCTCAACAAGTATTCTTGTCATTTTAGTTTCTGTTTTTCAATATTTTATAAAGTTTAAAGTATGGAAAAGGAATTTTAAGCAAGCATTTTAAAAAACCTATTTTCCATTTACTAGACAATAAATCATTTTTTAAACATCGAGGATTAAACACATAATAAATAAACGACTTACTAGAAACTAATGAAAAAGTCTCTCCCTCATCAAAAAATCTAAATTTTGCCAACATCTTTAAATCCTTTCGAGAAGGAGATAATCCCACTGCTTTTAAATTCGCAAACAACACATCCGGAGTGAAAGGAATATATTTTACAAACTCTATTGCTTCTATATCATTAATGAAATCTAGAGCTGCTGACTGAATTTTTTCTACAATATAATACTCCTCTTGTAATTCGCCATTCATTTGATATTCATAATCATATCTCTCTGCCACAAGCCATTCATTTTTGTCACGAATATAGTTTTTTACAGATCCTTTTTGCTCTAAAAACAATGTTTCATAAAGTCCAACAAACGGACTTCGTTTATCCACACTGTTTACATTATTATAAAAATCGAACAAATATCCATGTAATGATAGTTTTCCATCATTCATATTTCGTTTATAATAATCAGCTACCCCTGTATAATAACCTAAAATTTCATTTTCTATACCTATTATTCCCAGTGACTTTTGAAGAAATCTCTGCATACCACCTGACCACCCTATATCCACAACTGCAAAACGTCCTTCAACGTGCATTTGCTTCATATATTCACACATTAAGATAAATTCTTTTTTTGAGTTTAAAATAATCTCATTCTGCAACTCATTATATAAAAGCATTAATCTATTTTCTTCCAATATGGTATTTCTATAGAAATAAGAATTTAAATCATATCCATATTTTCTAACTAAAGCTATATGATCAATAATATTTAATCCAACTCCATCAAATATTGACTTCAATGATATCCTTTTGGAAGGTGACAGCATGGTCAATAAATTAATAAATGATGGATCATTCCACAAAATGGGTACTCTTAGACTTCTTCTTGAAACTTCTAGATAATAACTTTTCAAACTTTCATCTTTGTTTACAATATCAAATGCTCTTTTCATGATGAATCCATCACGAGCAAAAAAATAAATTCTATTCAGTTTTTCTTTTTGAAAATTTTCTATTAACCAATGAGTATATCCCCATAATAAAGGTCCCAAACATCTATAGCCTATATACTTCCAATAATCCTCTTTTGATTGACACGTGTAATCAATAATATTATTTAATAAAGATAAATAGTATTCATTATCTACTTTCATTTTTGGACAAGTTACTCTCATTGCATGTATACCCATCATTTTTGGTCTAATAAAATCAGATTTTAGACTATCTCCTATATGAACCAATTGATAAGGAGCCAGATTTTCTTTATCTAAAATATATCGAAACAATCGCCCTGTTTTTTTTGCTTTTCTTATCGAGGCAGAAAGATAAAGTTTTTCATAACCTATAATGCCACAATGATTTAAAATATTCCTTATCGTATCTTCAGGAAGATACATATCTGATGCTATTATTACTTTCTTTCCATTTCTAATACATTCATTAAAAAGATAAACTATAGATTTATTAGGGGTACAAACTTCATACTCCGTTTTTAATTCTAGTTTCTTCAATTCTTCAGTTATAGCAGGATTAAATTCTAGGCAATTATAAATTTCATTCAATGAAACTTCCTCTTTCATTTTTTTTCTAGCCTCAAATTCGGCTTTTATCCTCAATTCTTTAAAGCCGCTGATTTTCTCATTACTAACATTATGCAATTTATTATACTTCAATTCAACTATATCAAATACATCCGCAGGTGAAGAAACATATCTTTTTACCAACGTATCAAATACATCAAAAGAAACACAATCATGTTTTAATATATATTCCAACTTACAATTCATATCAGTATAATTATATTATTTTGCTATCAGAGTCAACAAATTCAATTAACTAATACCTTTTTCTTATTTCAAAAAATTACAATTCCAACATTCAATAAAGAATAAATATTACTTTTAACTATCCAAGATTATTCTTCAGTCTAAACATCAATTTCATCAATAAATAACTACGAATCTTGACACAAAAGTAAAAGACACGATGCCTTAAAGGAAGTTTATTAAATGGATAAAAAGCAAACAGTTCTTTCACATGGTCAGTATTTAAAACTTCTGCAATATTTGCCTTAACAACCTTTGTATCTTGCTGAATATAAAACTCTTGACTGATGGCTCCACGAACATGCAACAAAATGGTTCGTTGCAAACGAAGTTTGAATAGATGAGAATCATCAAATTCGTCACTACGAGACAACAGATAACAATCAAAAAAAGATAAACGATTCCACAGATTGCTACGATAAACATGAGTTAGTGAGTTAGGATTAAACCAATAGTGATACATCTGCAAAGGCACTGTTTTAACACATGACGCCTTCTGTAAAAAATCAATATTGAACACTAAATCCTCAGAAATGAACTTACGTTCAGAATGAAATAACAATCGATGCCGTTTTATTAAATCAAGAGAATAGATAGCTTTACAAACCGATACTTGGAACTTCACATCACTATCATATTCCGGCTCTGCACCTATAAAATCAAGCATCAGTTGCTGCATATCTGCGTGACCAGAATAAGTCCGTTCTGGATGTAATATAACATGAAATCCAGGATAATTGTCAGGGTTGAATTCTGTATATACTGCGTCTAGTTGTTCAATTTTCGCCATATTATAAAGTGTAGAATACATCTCTAAGTCCACCCAATCATCACTATCACAGAATGCCACGAATTCACCTATAGCCACCTCCATGCCACTGTTACGAGCAAACCCCAACCCTTCATTTTCTTTGTGTATAACTTTAACCCGATTATCATTCCTAGCATATTCATCACATAAAACGGGGCTATTATCGGTTGAACCGTCATCCACCAAAATTATTTCTATTTCTTTCAGCGTCTGGTTCAATATTGACTGCATGCACCTATTAAGGTATTTTTCAACATTATATACAGGTATAATGACACTCACTTTGGGATGTTCATTTGTCATTTTGTTATTCATCTTATGTCACTACTATTTTAAATCGCTATTTTCACAGACACCAAATGGCTATCTCATCATTTTTGTTTGCATTTATCAACATATTGCAAGAATTCTTCATAATCCTTGAATTTCACGTCATCGCGTTTCATAAAGTCTGTATATGCCACTCCAAGTTGAGATTTTATAGGAGAACCTTCTTGTTCATATTGTTCCACGTTATCTTTATGAGTAAAGTAAATAAACTCTTCATGCAACTCGTGTTTATAGGGATTACGTTTAAAACGTTCTTGAATACTTTGCACATAGTCCACAGCCTCGGCAAGCGCAACCTGCTTCCTCTTTCTGTAATATTCATCTATTGAACATATCACCCGACAGGGTACACCGGCTGCCACAGAATTAGCAGGAATATTCTTTGTGACTAATGAGCAAGCACCTATTACACAATTATCACCTATCGTTACACCTTTCAATATCACAACATTAGTTCCAAAATAAATATTATTTCCAATGTTAACATGTCCAGAAGAATTCACAAAGTCATGATATTTGTTTTTAAAAACACGCGAAGCCCAATCGTGTGTCAATATTTGGAAATTCATATTCATATCCACATTATCACCTATCGTAACAAGTGAAGGACGTGATATGTCTATCCGCACCGTACGAGGATCACGGATTACACAGTGCTCTCCGATGTATATTCCTTTCTTTCGGAGGTATTTAATATATGCTGCCGAGTTACGCCTATGCCAAAGTTTTTGTATCTGATCAAAAAATCCCATGATATAATTTGTCTTATTACATTAAATTTCTTCTTAGATAAGAGATAGACTCTCCACTCTTTTGCCTCAGTCGTGTCTCACATTTGTTTATATCAATTAATGTAGATACCTGCACATTTTTTGTATGGAGTATTATACCTCTATCCTCCATTCCACACAAACGTAGCAGATTAACCATCCGGTCATCACTACTGCTCTTGTCATTCAGTAACGAATAAAATGGTATACCAAAATTTAAAGCGAATGCCGTTCCGTGGAAAGAAGTAGTTATCACAAGTGAAGCGTTTGCAAACAAACTCAAAAACTCTGCCGGTCCCACGGCGTCATGCAAATGAATCATATCTTTTATTCCAAGGTGTTGCTTTACCGAGAAATCGAGACATACTATATGTAATCCTGTCTGTCGATGTGCTTCACGAATAAATTCCGTAGCGTATGGATAAGGATTATAAGCGTATTGCAGAATATAAACTAACATATAAGGTTTTTGGATATGTAGTGTACTTTGTCTTATAAGCGGCAAATAATCCTCTTTGCATAAGAGCAATGTGGGATCCAATGTAACGGGAACGTCTTTTCCTATCAACTCTTTTACAATTTTTACCCCATTACTTTCACGTACGGTTATTGAGGAAAACTTCCTCAGACTATCTGTCATCTTTTTCTTTATTCCTTCTTCCAGTTTAGCTTGAGCAAAGCTGGAAGAATAACTGATACGGCGTTTACTATTCGTAACAAAATCCAACAAGAAAACACCATCTCCTTTTATGTATGCAGGATTCCATATCTGATCGCTTCCAGCAACATAGATATCAAAATCCGGGGGATTATTATATATTGACTCCGCGCAAGAATATGTTTGTGTAAGATTAAAATTTACATTCCAAAACTTTTCAAAGTATTTTCTTTTCCTCTTCCATGGAAAGCCTTGCAGAAGATGACAACACCATCGCAATGCATTTTTTACAAAATTTTTCTTTTTTCCCTTTATGTGAAAGGCGTTGGGATAAATATAATCTATGATTTGAACCTCATATCCTAATCTGCGAATTACCTCCTGTGTAGCCCATGCTTGTAAAGCCGAACCGTAATTAATAACCTTATGCATGGTTATAATGCCTACTGTCTTCATATTTTGTTCTAGAACTTGAAATAATGGTATTGGGAAATAATGTCGAATACTTATACATTTTTATAAGAACAATTGCCATAATCAACAAAAAGTTCTGTTCTACAGCAATGACTATCGAAATTGTCTTACCAAATAAAAAAGCGATGGGCAACAAAATTAAGAACTTATTGTATTTTTTCAATACCATGATTGTTCCAATAACAACAAAAAGATAATTCATACATCCCACTAAACCATAATCAACCATAGTAGGAAACCAAATACTTTCAGCTCCAAATAACAAATCATGTTCAGGTTTTATATACTCCCATATATAATTCTTTCCAAACCCCCATATAGGACTCTCTATAAAATAGGAATAACAAATTTCAAACTGAGTTACACGTAATTGTGATGTAGATCCCATCTCTGCATTATCCGAATGAAGTATTGAATCTATTATGACATAAAAGAAACGATTAAAAATCAACAATATTAAACCTGCTATAACAATAAGTGTTTTAGCTACTTTGGTTTTAAGAAAATCTTTCCTAAGCAAGAAGGGAACGACACAAATAGCGAACACACAAAATTGGCTCCTTGTACCACTCAACAACACACAAAAAGGAAGCATCAACAATAGAAAATTTTCTTTTTGTCTGTGTATCTTTATATTAAGAACTTTCATATTAAGCAACACAAAAAACACCAAAGAACAAACCATGCCCAATGACGAGGAATAAGGAAGAAAAGAATTACAACGCAAAAGTCCAAATCTTTCACGTGCATCCTCACCTCCCATAATGCCTTCGGCTATACCAGAATGAATAAAAACCTCCGCAACAATATTATGCCCTATAATAAATTCAATCAATGCATATACAGACACACATACAAAAAAAGTCAATAAACTCTTAAGGTAATATTTCAATCTTTGCTCTGAGTCGATAAGATGCCATATTATGTATGGATAATAAAAATAGCATAAACAATTTACAATTATTATTGGCAAATTCTTTATCACACCAAATTGGTTGGATAAAATATATCCTATAGCAGTAGTAACACCCGGTATCAACAACCACAATGGATAAGATTCAGTCCTACGCTTATAAAAGCCTTCCATATAGAATAATGCTATTTGAATGATTGCTACTGCAAAAAATAATTTTACTCCAGCTATTCCTGATCCCAATTGAGGTAAAAACATCAAAGAAGATGCCGTAAACAAAACCACTTTTCTATATTGACAATAGGATGCTATACAAATAGCCATGAAAACAAGAATCATCACTTTTTTTGCAATTTAATCATTATTAATTCCTTAATACGAAATAGTTGGAAAACAAAATAGCATGTCCTAATATCCAAAGGTAATCGTAATATTTGCATCAGAATAGAGTAATAATAAGGGTACTTTACTGGCTGTCGAAGTTGTCCTTCTGCAACAGTAGAAAAGTCATAAGGAATGAATATACAATTAGTCGATTGTAAAACTTTTGCTCCCTTTTCTGTAAAAGCTACAACACAATTCACCCCGTCTTCGCAATCTTTATATTGTTGTCCCCACATATCACCTATTCGGATATCAGCCGAAGAGTCTTGATATTTATACTTGCAATTTTTGTAACAAGCTTTTCCTAAACAACCATCGCTCAAGAAAAATTTATAAAACAAATCTCCTTGAGACCACCTTGTATTTATAGAGCAGTTTTCACCATCTATTTTCATGACCCAAGAATCATGCCACCCTACAAGCTTATCACGCCAAGAGACATAAGTAACACGCCCCACTTTCTTTTTTACTCTTTCTAAATATTTCTGCCATACATGCATTGACGGTACTCCATGACAAAAAAAATCCATCAACACAAAATTATCCTCCACTTTAAACTTTTGAATATAACGACGAAAAGAGTCTATCTGACAAGGAACACCTGTTACTAAATATTTTTCCTTACGATTTATTGATTTAAATCCATCTAAAGTGTAACTTTGTATATATTTACTTCCTACAGAAAAAATCAGTTCTTCCACTGTAGATGCAATATAATGCTCAGCACACTCCTTGTCAACATTATAACGTACTCCACACACTTTATACCCTTCATTAATAAGTGCACGTCCTATTTCAAAGCCAATACCACCCGAAGAACACTTACGACGAACAGCTTCCTCATTGCTCCACGCTGCATAACTTTCAATCTTGAAATTTGTTTTCAAAGACAGTGCTTCATGATTGAAAGCACAGACATCGAGACACAAGCCACAATGGGTACATTTATCAATATCGGTTAATCGCGGCTCATAAAAGCCATCTTTATTATGAGAAATATTAATAATATTTTTAGTGCAAACGGTTGCACACACTCCACAACCATAGCAATGATGTATAGTAGAAATATTATTCATTAAAATGTTTAATATAAGACAATAGAAAGTTTCTTGATCTGTTCTGTTCTTGCAAAATTATTGACAAAATATCAGTACGACATATTTCGTTTGAGGAAAGCTGAAAAAAAGATTCATTAAATTTTGTATCTAACGTATGATGTGACAAACCATACGTTTCTAACAAATTTCTAATTCTTGAACCACGTTGGTTGTTTGGTGCTATATAAGTATAAAAATTTTTAGTCCCCATAAGGATAGAAAATGCCGTTCCATGAAATGAATCAGTTATCACCATATCTGCATTTGCGATATATCCTAAAAATTCTTGTGGGCCTGCATCTGTCACTGGTATATAGGAATTATCCACCACTTTGGATTGAACTTGTGCCAGATTATATAATGGCATACCACTTTCATTGCTTAAACGAAGGGCATAATCAAACAATTTGCGATATCCGTAAATTCCAAAATATAAAATATAAGGTTTATCTATAGCAGGCTTTAAAGACAACGACTCCCATTGACCAACATCTAATAAGAAAGTCGGATCTGAAACCTGAACCACAGACTTACTTATAAAAGACTCGAGTAAATGTTTTGCTTCATTCTCACGAACAGATATTGCGTCATATTTTGATAACCATTCCTTATATTTTTTCTTCATTTCTTTAGGCAGTGTAGCAATGCCAATACTTGCCGCATAAGATATTCGCTTCTTACCTTCAGGAACAAAAGTCAAGAAGAAAGGTTCCACGCAATAGGGTTGCAAAGGATTCCAAACTTGATCTGATCCTGTAATATAAATATCATATTCAGGTGGATTTGAATACAAGGAATCAATACTGAAATATGGCTGACTAGTCTTAATTTTCTCGTTAAAATCTTTGAATTTTTGTATAGAAGCAACAGAATAATATATTGGCTTTTTCTTGTTCAACAAGCAATTCCTTAGATGCTTTATTTTTAATTTCAACTTACCAAATGAAGATTGATAAGGACGGTAACGCCGACTTGCAATATAATCAGCCTGATAAGGCCGATGCAAATTTATTATCTCGCAATCCACTTCCGGCTGCATTGACAAATATAAATATAAAGCATACGATTGCAAACATGCGCCATAACTTGGACTATTATGGATTGTAATTATACCTATTTTCATAAATAAACAACTATTTACAAGTCATAAAACCTGATTGCTTTACAATAATTTTAATCACTTTCCAAGGTAAAACAACCAATGAACAGACGTAATTCCTCAACAGCCATTTTCTCACTAAAGGCTTAATAGCTCGCTCAAAATCTCCATCAGCCCTACGTATATTTTTTTCAAACTCCAAACGTAACGATGTTTTAGGGGTGGGACGTTGAAGTTGTGCATTGCTTTCAAGAGGTTCTTGAAGCGGTCGCTCTTCTGCGACAATGCGCTTCTTATCTATCAAAGTATCTATAAAGAAACCACCTTTAGTTGAATTAATTAAAATACAGGACAAATCATGATGGCCATAATTAGCAGGCAACAAACTACCAAGTCCTGTATAATCACAAAGTGTTATATCCCCTACCCGTTGAGAACAGGCAAAATGACAATGATAACAATTTTCCCGATAACTTATCCACCGATGATAACCGTATTGGTAACTATCCCCATGCTTTGTACGCTTTGCATAAAAACGCTTGTTTTCAGAATTATACAAAGTAAAAGTAAATGTATGTGTTGCAAAGTACGGATCACGAAACAACACTCGTTTCGCTATTGCTCCGCAGCGTTTCTCTATCGCTGTAACATGTTGGTGCAAATAACTGTATGGAGTAGAGCCATGACAAACTAAATCTACAAGAAGCAAATTGATATGATTTTTAAAAAGATTACGTAAAGCCGCTATCTGACATGGCAAACCGATGACTACAGCCTTGCCGCCCCCTCTTAACCAAGCCTTCAACTTTGGAAAAAGTTCGTACATATCACTAAACACATATTTTGAATTTTTAAATTCATTAAGTTGTTCTACTTGATCTGTTAAAGAAAAAGTCACTGTAAAATCCTCATTCATAACAGCACCTGCCGTTTGATAGCCTTCCAGCAACGCTTCTTTATATATTTCTACAGCAATACCACCAGAAGCACTCGTGACACGTTCTTGGTTATTATTGCTCCAAGCTGCATAAGCCTTCAATGGTTTATATTTCTCGGCAGGATTAAAAACAGGACATACATTGACACAGCTAGCACACTCTATGCAACTATCTGTATTAATCACAGGATATACTTGTCCTATTAAATCCGCTTTCATTATAATACTTTTAGAAGCACAAACAAAAGCACAAGCACCACATCCTGTACAGTTCATTTTTTCTACTAATTGGATCATTATTTATAGATTTTGTTCTTAATAATTAAAACTATCAATTTACGTTCGTCACTATTCAACCCCACTTGCCAAATAGCCAAAGAACTACACAGAAAGCAAAGAATAGTCATCAAACAAAATGAGCCAAAACCATTGTCTAAAAACGACAATACCATTATAGGAATAATCACCGCCAATGATGCACATAGTACACAACGTCCAAGTACATCACTAATATATTTCATAACCGGAATGGGAATCAACTTCCGGACAAGCCATAGCCTCATAAATAAATTGACAATAGAAATGAGTAAAGATACATAAAACACGCTTTGCGGTGTACCACCCAATTTCAAAATAATATAAGATATTGGAAGGTTAAGCATGGTTATTGTTCCTACCAATGACTGATAGAGTTTGATCTTACCGGTAGCGTGAGCAGATGTCATTAACGGACTAGCCATTGCATCTACAGCAGTAACCAAAAGAACAAGCCGAACAAACTCCACTACATAAGCTGGATTTTGTCCTAACCATAATTGAATAATGTAAGGTGTTTCAACGAACAATGGCAAGGATACTAAAAGTATAAGGAAAAACGACATTTTTGAACTCCGAAACACTAACTTGAACATATTTTCCAAATCACCCTGAGCATAATACTTTGTAATTTGAGGACGAACCGCTGTGTAAAAATTACCAAAAAACTGACTAACCGCCGTATTTACCTGAAAGACCAAACCACGTGCAGCATTAACAGACGGATTAAAAAACAAATTCAATAGGATATTCACGCCATGATCTTTTACCAAGCCTGATACAGAACCAAACATATTCCATCCAGAATAAGACATTAACTCTACAAACAACTTCTTTTCATTATAAAATTTGAATCGTGCTTCAGGATAATGTTTTATACAAAAAACGATATAACAAAATGTACTTATGAAAGAAACTATCATCAACATAAATCCATAGAGTATTAACAGGTCTGAGGTTCCTAAAAGAAGTATGTATGCAGCACATAATCTTAGAACAGCTTCAATAATACTAAGATAAGCATATACACTCATATTCTCATGTGTTATAATAACAGCATTATAAGGACTATAAAACAAAGTAACTATAACAGAAAAAACTGAAAATTGGTAAACCCAATTAGCTGCCTCCATGCGATCAGGTGATATTACCAACTGTGTGTTAAGGAACCATAATCCTACCGTTTCCGCAAGCAATAAAAGTATTATTGCAAAACAAAAATAAATAAACAATGAAGTACTAAAAACTTGCTTAAGTCGAACATTGTTCCCTTTCCCAAATTCATAAGTAAGATATCGTTGAGTAGACACAGACATTGCATTATTTAATATCCCCATCATCCCAACAACTCCACCAACAACATTATATACTCCATAATCCTCTACACCCAAAGCTTCCAACACTATACGACTGGTATAAAGTGCTACAATCATAAGTATAAGCATACGAAAATAGAGCAACAATGTATTTCTAGCTATTCTTCTATTATTTTGCTGAGATAAAACAGACATTTTTCTTTGATAAAAAAGCACATTAAAATATTATGTCTATAATAGACAAGTCCCGTAATATGTATCCTATTCTAAACATATTCAAATCACAAATCACTAGCAATATATATCATTCATCTGTAACATTACTAATCTTACACCCCACACATTAGTAACGTGTGGGGTGGCACGTTACCAACCTTCCGGCATGCACGTTACTAACCTTTCAAACGTCCTGTTCTTTTCCGAAAAGAACAAGGTCTTTAAAAAAAAGAACAAGAGCTTTTAAAAATTTGACCTGTTGTTTTTTCCATAACGGTATCTACATGCCGAAACGCCTTACTTTTCCTTCAAATCTTTCAGCCACTCCGCAAACACCCTGCCTGTCGGCATTCCGGCTGAAGGATATGCATTGTGAAATGTTTCAGCCGGAAAATATCCTTCAGAAAAACGATTCCCAAAAAATCGGAAGAATATCAGCTCGGCTGAAACATTCCAACCCCGGCTGAAGGATTCCTGAACCCAATCCTTCAGCCGGAATGCCCACGGGTAGGGCGTTTGCGAGCAGGCTGAAGCTTTTGAAGGATTTTTCAGGGTATTCCCTATAGAGCATGACGGATGACCATATTCCATTGAAAAAAAGTAAGATATCTTCGTAAACAAAGTAAGATATGTTCCCAAGCAAAGTAACACCACTTACTTGGTCCACGAAGTCCGCATACTTTTCTTTACAA
>ENA-UONS01002762-UONS01002762.1-human-gut-metagenome-genome-assembly--contig:-CS19-NODE-2762-length-13184-cov-6.462640_pt1 | contig 13184 bp, 10 predicted proteins | sample MGYA00242458_ERZ724005 | MGnify/ENA metagenome assembly ERZ724005
GCCCTTCAGGCAATTAAAATCTTTTTTAAAGATTTTAATTGGAGTTCAGTATGAGAATCCTCCGATTGGTACAGCCCGTCCGGATAGCCGGAACAACCTGTATCCCCGAGGCCATGATGTCAAAGCCCTCAACTTTGCTCATCATATCATGATTTTGCAGGAAACGCAACGAAGAATCTACCCATTAAAACACTTTTGCACGCATCCGCAACCAAACGTCCATCACACAATACAGCCCGGCAGGGGTTTGACCCCCGCCGGGCTGTAAGTCTCGTATTTCAATATATTCCCGCAATTTGCCCGAAGCACACGGACAAAATCGTCTCTTCTGTCCGCCGTAGAAAATCTTCCCGCGCATTATCTGTTTTTAGACTGGTGATGCCCGCGGTGTGCTTGAGGGGTGTATAGACGGCCTCATAGGTGCTGCCCAGCTTCAGAAAAATGTCGAGATGAATGGCATCCTTGGTGCTCTCCTTCTTGACAACAACCTTATCCAGAATCGTCGCCACCAGCGCCGTATCGATTTCCCCGGTGAAGCGCAACGCCTCGTCCAGCGCTTGCCGGATGGCCGGGATGTCCAGTTCCTCAGAAGACTGATTTTCTTCTTCCTGCCGGATGGCCGTCAGTTTTCCATGGCACTCCAGAATCTGGACGTTGAAGGCATCGTTGCGCTCCTTGAATTCCTCTACCGTCAATGCACCGGCGATGCTCAAATCCAGCAGCCGGTTTTTCTTTCGCTCCAAATCATCCATCTCATTTTCCACCTGGCAGCGGAGCTTCCCATAGTCTACCTCCTTGGGAATATTGGTCAGAACCGTCACCAGAGAATCAATGATTTTCTCTTTGTCCCGGACCAGCTCCTTGAAAATGTCGCTGAGAATCACATCCAGGTCACTGCTGCGAATCTGGGGTGCCGAGCAGGCCGCCCTTCCGTGGCTGCGGTAAACCTTGCACTGCCATACCTCCTGCTGCCCATTTTTTGTTTGAATCACCTGTCGGTGAAAGGTGGTTCCGTGTTCCTCACAATAGATTTTTGTGCTGTAGGGATAGCGATTGTGAAAGCTGAGGCCGCTGCTGCGTGACTTCATTTCTTCTCTCCTTCTCTTGTACAGGGCGTTGGCCCGATTCCACAGTTCTTCAGAAACGATAGCCGGTATAGAGGGATCCGGGTACGTCACCCACTCACTTTCATCCAGTAAGACATTCCGCTTTGTCCGGTAATCCACGCTCTGGCTCTTATTCCCACAGTACCAGCCCTTGTACTTGGGATTTTCCAGAATGTGCCGGATGGTCAGGGTGTTAAAGGCGTTCCCCTCCCGGCTGGTGTAGCCCAACTCCATCAACCTTTTGGAAATCGTGCGGGTCCCAAGGCGTTGGTTGCCGTAAAGGTCAAAGATGATGCGGATGATCTCCGCTTCCTCCTCATTGACGGTCAGAACGCAGTCCTTTTTATCGTAGCCATAGAGCTTGTCGTTGCCCAGCACATGGCCGTTCTTGATAGCCTGCCGAAAGCCGAATTTCAGCCGCTCCGACAGCTTCCGAATTTCGTCCTGGGCAACCCCCGCCATAATCACCAGCCGGAACTCGCTGTCCGTATCCAATGTGTTGATGTTGTCGTTCTGGAAGAACACCCCCACATTGTAGTCCAGCAGCTCTTGGGTATATTTGATGCTGTCCAGGGTCGATCTGGAGAACCGGGAAATCTCCTTGGTGATGATGAAATCGAACATCCCCGCCTTTGCATCCCGAATCATCCGGTTAAAATTGTCCCGCTTCTTCGTGGAGCCACCGGAAATTCCCTCATCCACATACCCCGGCACGAATTTCCAGTTGGGCTTACTCTGAATCAGCTCCGTATAATACTGCACCTGATTTTCCAGGGAATTGATTTGCTCGTCCTGGTCTGTGGATACCCGGGCATAAAAGGTCACCCGGAGGGGCAGGTCGTAAACGGACCTGCCCATGCGCATTTCAGCACGAATTTTCCGTACTTCCATATACATCCTCCTTTCCAGCCTCATTATCCCAGAAGAAAGGTGGAAAGTCCAAGGTGCCAAGAATCTTTTCATGGGATTTGTCGTAAACCGTCCTTGAAATCAAGCCCTTGCCCAAAAGCATCTGCAATAAAGCATCCAGAACGTCCCACTGTACCTCATTCATCCGCACTCACCTCGAAACACCATATGTCCACCCCCGCTTCATCTTTCCGCAGCCCGCTGTCGCTTGCGCTGATATTCGGTGAGCAGCTTCAGAATCGTCTCCTGCATCTGGGCTGCGCTGTAGCTTTTCGGAAAGAATTTTCGAAGGTCGTCAATCTTGAAGCTGACTTTTTCCTGCTGGTTGGCCTTTTCCTCCCGGATGATGGTGGAAATATCCTCTGAGGATAGGCTTCCGGCCTGGTACAGCTTCTTCATGCGGATCGCTTGGGATAGGGATGGAGTGCAGTCGTTTCGGTGCATTTCTTCCAGGAGACAGGTCTGGGCTTTTTCCGGGAGGTAGCTCAGTTCTACAGCGGGGGTGAGTGCGATTTTGCCGTCATCGACAAGTAGAAGAAGCTCTGGAATCAGGTAGGTCAAGCGGATGTAACGTTGTACTTGCCGTGCGCTCTCTTGTGTCGATTCTCCAATCATCTCATCTGTCCTTGACTTCGTGCCAACTTGGCACGAAGTACCCTGGTGGCTCATTGCCTCCATTTTCAGCTTATAAGCAAACGCCTTTTCGCTTGGCAGAATATGCTCTCGGTGGAGGTTGCTGTCCAGATGTTTCCCATCCCAGCCACTCCTTTCCGATTTGCTTATCAAATACTACTATATACCATCATTTTACCATAATTCCTTTGCAAAGTCCATCAGGAATCATCTTTCTTCACGATGATTGCATGAACGCTCACCCTCATACTGAACTCCCGTTGCCTCATTTTTCAAGCATTACGAACTATTTCAAGGAGCATCGTGGAACGCACACTGATTGCAAACCGTTTCTTGACATGAACAATGCTCCCTTCGTGATTGACAGTGCTTTTATTTCACTGTCTCTCATAAAGGGAGCATATCACGCCTGCCGGGGATGTTTCCTTTTCAAATGTCTTATCCACGGTGGTTCTGCATTACAAACGTCAGGCTATCCCGCAGCTCCTGGTTAAAGCTCCTCGTCATCCCAGCCCGGATACTGCGCCGGCGGGTCTCCAACCGCTTTGATCACACGAAAAGACTTCGTTTTCTCCTCCAATTCCTGCATCACTCTGCACTGAAAACGCCATTCATCTCCAAAATCAAACAAGTACTTAAATTTATCGCCTTTTTCCAGTCCCAGTCGTCCAAGTGGCATCTTGTAGGATATCCGGCAGCCCTCATCCATATCGTCAGAATAATAGGCACCTAAATCGCTCCAATACCGATCGTCCATAAAGAACGCATGGCAATGGTCATCGTCAAATTCGAAAGCACTCAAAATCGCTTCACTCAATGCGCCAAGGGTTTTCTGCTTGCCGATTTGAATGTACCGGTAACAGCTACGTCCCAGAGACACCTTGATCACATAGCTTTCCACCGTGCCGATTTCTTTTTCCTTGTTGGGACGACGTTCCGGTTCGCCGCCGCTTAAGGAAAAACGAATCGTATTGTCCTCCTTGGCCTTCCTGTAGATATCCTTAAACGCTTCGCTGTAACCACGTCCGAAGTGGAACGGATAGGCCCTGACTAATCCATCCGAAATAATCATATCCTTAAAGGGGATCAACACGGCATCCAGCAGTACCGGACCTTTTCCCATCATCTCCTCCCAGGTGGAAAACAGCCCTTTGACCATATAGACCGTCTGGTCATCCTCTGAAATGAACACGGTTCCCTTTTTTAAATGCCGTTCCACAATGTACTTTCCCGGCTTGCACTGCGCCCACCCCGCCACAATTTGGGCCTGCTCCTCCGGCAGCTTCGCCTGGGCAAGGTATTCCTGAAGCACCTGCGTGTGGGACCACAAATAATCTGCAATCTTCTTCGCTTCAGCAGCATCGATGCCTCGGCTCCGGTCAATAGTTCCCACGCCGGGACATACCCGGTATTTTTGATTTACGAAATCCAGCAAAGGGAACCAAAGCTCATAAAAAAGCTCCGCATCTTGTTTTTCTAATGTCATATGCTACTCCTTATCTATTGCGCTATTGTTCTTCCCGCAGGATGTCCGTGTTATGTTTTTAGCTTAGCACCTTTGCGCCAGACAGGCAACCGAAATCATCAGTTGAAACGAACATTCGTCTTTTTCACCTAGAACTTCTTTTTATTTCTGTGCAATATGACATAGATGGGCTTTTATCCGATAACCGCCCTATTCTTTTCCCATTGCACTTTCCAATCGCTATTCGTTCTACTCCCTCTAGCCAGCGGACTTCTCTTTCTTTGTGAACCAACTTTTCAATATCTTTTCGGCTTATTTTCAAGACTTTTCAATAAATATATCGGCCCCAAAATCCTACTTTTCAAATATTCAGGTGGTAAGCTCCTAGCCTTCTGTCCTCCACCCATAGACAAGCCCCAGCAAGCAACCTTCGCCTGCTGGGGCCATTTATATTCATCTTAGCACCACATTCCAGTAGATTTTCGCGCTGTGGTCACAGTACACAGACAGGTACACCCCATCCGTCCGCCACACGGGGTTGCTGTGGGCTTCATCAGTTCTTCATAATGTGCGCCACCAGCCGCAGATTCCGTTCTATGAGAACATTCCTCGCTTCCAGATCTCCTTTCCCTGCCAAGTCCAGATAGTACCGTTCCTCTTCCTCCGTCAGCGGGCGGGGAAAGCTGCCCGAGGACAGCTGCAATGAATAAAATAATGAACTGAGCATCAGCCAGGCCGCTGCCAACATGTTCGCCACCTCCACTGCCACTGTATTCCCCATTGCCCGTCCTTTTTCCAACAAAATACCGCCGGGGCATTTTGCCCCGGCGGCGAAAACTGTTATTCCTTTCAGGCGCTGCGGTATTGGTCGAGAAAATCCTCCCACGGATATCCGTTGATCGTTCCGTTCTCGGACATATCCAAAACAATCATTACTGCCATTGTATCACAGCAAACACCCGGTGTCATCAAAAACCGGCACATTTCCGCACGTCGATAACGGGACAGTGGAACTATGGTCATCATACACCATAACTCCCCAGTGTGAGGTGCGCGGCGCGCAACTTTTTTCAAAATTGTCGCACGCCGCGCGACCATAAGTTGAAGGAATCTGCTATACTAAAATCGCCAAATAAGCAGTGGACAAGAGCATCAAACGGTGATATTATTTTACCGTAATGGTTCCAAAAATCGGCGGGGAAGCCCCCGAAAGAAAGAGGAATGGAATATGGAAGTACGCAGATGCATGAAATGTATGCACCCGCTGACGGCGGGAGAAACCGTCTGCCCGGAATGCGGACGCGCCTACGGCAGCGCGAACGCGGAGACCTTCGCCCTGAAGCCGGGAACGATTCTGGAGGGAAAGTACCTCGTGGGCGAAATGCTGGGTCAGGGCGGTTTTGGCATCACCTACATCGGCTTTGACCTGCTGCTGGAGCAGAAGGTCGCCATCAAGGAATACTATCCCATGAGCACCGGTATGGTCAGCCGGGACGGACACTCCACCGTGGTGTGGAGCAGCGCCATGATGGGAAAAACCGGCACTCAGAAGGGCTTCGACAGCTTCCTGAAGGAAGCCCGGAAAATGGCAAAGCTTGGGGGCATTCCCGGCGTCGTGGGGGTGAAATCGGTTTTCATCCAGAACGAAACGGCCTACATCGTCATGGACTTCATCGAGGGCGAGACCCTCCTGAAAAAATTGCAGAAGAACGGCCCCATGGACTTTGACAGCTGCGTCAAACTCATGACCCCCATCATGCAGGCACTGGCAGAAGTCCATGAGCACGGCATTATCCACCGGGACATCAGCCCGGACAACATCATGGTGCGGCCTGACGGCAAGCTGATTTTGCTGGATCTGGGCGCGGCGAAGGATTTGGACATTCAGGGAAATGACGGCAGCGTCCAGTCCTCCCAGATGGTGGCCAAGCACGGATTCAGCCCCATTGAGCAGTACAGCAAGAGCGGAAAGGTCGGTCCGTGGATGGACATTTACGCCATGGCCGCCACCATCTACTATTGCTGCACCGGCATTCTCCCGCCCCCCGCGACAGACCGCACCATAGACGATACGCTGGCCTGTCAGCCGCTGCTGACGCAGGCGCAGTTCGACATTCTGGCGGACTGTATGCGTATGCGCCCGCAGGATCGTCCGCAGAGCATGGACACGCTCCTGCAAATGCTCACCCACCCGCAGGGGGAGGCGAAAGCGGAACCGTTTAATGTAGTTCCGGAAGCGGAACCGCCGAAACCGGTCGAACCGAAGACGGCCCCGCCCAAACCGGCAGAACCCAAAGAAGAGCCAGTAAAAGCGAAACCGGCAGTCCCACAGCCCCCGCTGACGTGGCCGGAAGATCAGCCCGTTCACCAGTCCCAGCCCGACGCGAAGCAAAAGCGGTCGTTTCCCGCATGGTGGGCAGCGGTAGTCGTTATTGTGCTGGGAATTATCATCGGCGTTGCAAGGACATCATCTACAGTCGCAGAAACACCACCCACCGCCGCAGAAGTACCGTCTGCGGGTGCTTATACAATGGTACAGGCCCCCTATACCCCCGGCGATGTATATTTCTGGGGGCAAACGAGATATAAGCGCAGTGATGTAAAGGCAATAACCTTCCAGAATGTCAAGAAAAATATCCCCAGCACGGCGTGGGACGTGTCAGCCGCAGGGGACAGAAGCGTGGTTGCATGGATAGTCAGCGGTAATCTGCATGTGGCATCCACCGGAAAAATTGCGCCGAATTCCGACGCTTCCTGTATGTTTGCATACTTCACAAATCTGACTGAAATTGAAATTGGGGGCTGACTGGATACTTCCAACGTAACAAACATGCGCAACATGTTCTATGAATGCGGCAGCCTGACCGGGCTGGATCTCAGCGGCTTTGATACCTCCAAAGTGACAAATATGCGAAGCATGTTCTCTTCTTGCAGCAGCTTGTCCAAACTGGATTTGTCTGGCTTTGACTCTTCTAATGTCAGGGATATGAAAAATATGTTTTACGGCTGTGATAGTCTGAAAAGTCTCATATGTACCGACAGCAAAATTCTAGCGGAATATTCCGCCTCCGCTGCATCTCTTTCCACGAATGTCCATGTAATGGCAAGGACATTTTATGCTTTGGGGAAAGAGGAAGAATGCTTCTGGGGGCAAACGCAGTATAAACGTAAGGATGTAAAGACTCTGACCTTCCAAAGCTCCCTCAGTGGTGTCCCCAGCAGTGCTTGGGACGTGTCAGAAGCCGGGGACGGAAGCGTACTGGCATGGATGGATAATAGTAATCTGTACGTAGCCTCTGATGGGGAAATTGCGCCGAATTCTCACGCTTCTTGGATATTTCAGAATTTCGTGAATCTGAAGGCAATCGATTTTGGGAACTGCTTTGTTACCTCCAATGTAACAGACATGAGCAATATGTTTAGCTACTGCAGCAGCTTGACGGAACTGGATTTATCCAATTTTGATACATCCAACGTGACAGATATGAGAGGCATGTTTGACAACTGCGGCAATCTGACCAGCTTGGATTTATCCAATTTCGACACTTCCAACGTAACAGATATGAATTCCATGTTTTACTATTGCCAAAGTCTGACCAGCTTGGACTTATCCGGCTTTGAGACACCCCCCTACGTGCGAAGCATATATAGAATGTTTAAGGGGTGCGACAAGCTGAAGAATCTCATATGTTCCGACGGCAAGATTCTTGAGGAATACAAAAATCGCTAACACTCACCCCGCCCGGCTCTGCCATCCAGAGCCGGGCAAAATTTTTTCAAAATTGTCGCACACCGCGCAACCGCAAATTTCGTAAACTTGCTATAATAAAATTATCAAATAGGCAGTAGACAACATCATCAAGCGATGATATTATTTTATTATAGTGGCCATCACCGGGAACACGGAACCGAACGTCAGGCCACTGAAAGAGGAGAGAAACATGAAATTTGACCGCTGTTTTGGCTGTATGGAGGAAATTCACGGCTACCCCTGCCCCGTCTGCGGCTTTGACCCCGCGCAGGCCGCCGCACCCAATTATGTGCTTCCCTATGGTGCGATTTTGAACGGCAGATACATCGTAGGAAAAATGCTGGGTCAGGGCGGCTTCGGCATCACCTATATCGGCTGGGACCTTGCCATGGAGCGGAAGGTCGCCATCAAGGAATACTACCCCTCCGGTCAGGTCAGCCGGAATCCCGGCTCCCGGGATTTGACATGGTATACCAACGAGCAGTCCCGGCAGGCAAGGCAGAACGGTATGCAGATGTTCCTGAAAGAGGCCCGAAAAATGTCCAAGGTGGACAATCTCACCAATGTGGTGCGAGTGCGGGATATTTTTCAGGAAAACGAGACGGCCTATATCGTCATGGACTTCGTGGAAGGCGAAACGCTGAAAGCACGGCTGGATAAGACCGGCCCTCTGACATGGAAGCAGGCGAAAGACATTTTCGTGCCCGCCATGCAGGCCATGGAGCAGGTACATCAGGCCGGTCTTGTCCACCGTGACATCAGCCCGGACAACCTGATGCTGACGCCGGACGGCAGGGTAATGATCCTCGATCTGGGCGCGGCAAAGGATCTGGCAATCAATAAAGGTGCGTCCTCGGCGATGGTCGTGAAAGGCGGCTTCAGCCCTCCGGAGCAGTACGCCCAGCAGGGCGGGTCCGGCTCATGGACGGATGTTTACGCCATGGCCGCAACCATGTACCACAGCCTGACCGGCGTCGTTCCCCCCACCGCTGTAGATCGTATGCAGGGAGAACCCGTAAACTGGGCATTGCTGGAAACCGGCGGCGTTCCGAATCATGTAATTGCGGCCCTGCAAAATGCAATGAAGCTCGACGCCAGAGAAAGAACGCAGACCATGGCAGAGCTTCTGAGCCAGTGCCAGTCCAAATCCGCCCATGCATCCAGGCCGGGGGCAAACCATTCCGGTTCGCAGAAAAAAGCAAATGCTGTGGTGATTGGTCTGGCTGTCGCCCTTTGCGCGATGACGGCGGTATTGGTAACTCTTTTTGTAAAAGCAAAGCCTGAGCCGCAGCCTGCGCCTACCAAAACCGTAGTACAGGCGGAACCCACTGTAAGCCATGTTGAACCGACTATAGCGTATACGAAACCAACCGCTCCAAGCTCCAACCCGACGAAGCCAACGGCATCTACCGTGCCCGAAGAAACTCAGGCAAAGAAACCGGCCGTGAACGTGAATGATATCGTCAGCTTTGGCCATTACGAGCAGGATGGCAATCGCAGCAACGGCGCCGAGGTGATTGAATGGCTGGTGCTGGACGTTCAGGAGGACAGGGCGCTGCTGCTGAGCCGTTATGCGCTGGATGCTCAGCCTTTTCACAAGAAGTATGAGTATGTCACATGGGACACCAGCACAATTCGGCAATGGCTGAACGGCACGTTTTATAATTCCGCCTTTTCCGAGGATGAAAAAACAATTATGGAACGGACAACCCTCCTGCCGGACAGGAATCCCTATATCAAATGCGATTCCGGCAGGGAAACAGCGGACTATGTATTTCTTTTGAGTCTTGAAGAAGTGGATGCGTTCATTCAATCGAATGGGAATATCGATAAGGACGCGCTGCTTTGCTATCCCACGGATTACGCGGTACAGCAGGGGACATACAAAAACAAGGATACCGGCGGATGCTGGTGGTGGCTCAGAACCTCCGCAGATGACAACCTTGCCGTGTGCAGTGTAAACAGTGACACCATAATCGACTATCACGACGGTACAGTAAACTCTCCGAAAGCCGGTGTCCGTCCCGCCATATGGATATCTATCGGTTAACATGTAAAACAGGAAGCAGAAATCTGGAACAAAGAGGAGCATGAGAGTAAGATGGAACTGAACAAATGCTTTGGCTGTATGGAGGAAATTCAGGGCTATCCCTGCCCCCACTGCGGCTTCGACCCGCGGAGCGTCAAAGGAATCGAGTACGCCCTGCCCATGGGAACGATCCTCGCGGGGAAATATCTGGTCGGCCGGGTGCTGGGTCAGGGCGGCTTCGGCATCACCTACGTCGGCTGGGATATCGCGCTGGAACGGAAGGTCGCCATCAAGGAATATTACCCTTCCGGTCAGGTCAGCCGGAATCCCGGCTCCCGGGGACTGACGTGGTACACCAGTGTGCAGTCCCAGCAGGCGAAACAGAACGGTACGCAGATGTTCCTGAAAGAGGCACGGAAAATGTCCAAAGTGGACGATATCCCCAACGTGGTACGGGTGCGGGATCTTTTTCAGGAAAACGAGACAGCCTACATCGTCATGGACTTTGTGGAAGGCGAGACGTTGAAAGCGCGGCTGGAAAAGACCGGCCCGCTGCCTTGGGAACAGGCAAAAGGCATTTTCCTTCCCGCCATTCAGGCCATGGAGCAGGTGCATCAGGCTGGCCTTGTCCACCGGGACATCAGTCCGGACAACCTGATGCTGACGCCGGACGGCAAGGTAAAGATTCTGGATTTGGGCGCGGCAAAGGACTTGAGCGTCAACAATGGCGCGTCCTCCATGCAGGTCGCCAAGGGCGGCTTCAGCCCCTTTGAGCAGTATACCCAGCGGGGCAGCTCCGGCCCATGGACGGACGTCTATGCCATGGCCGCCACGGTCTATTACACCCTGACCGGAAAACTGCCGCCCGTCGCCACCGACCGGGTGGTGGAAGACACCATCTCATGGGAGGAACCCGGCCTGAAAGCGTTGTCGGCGCAGGCGCTGGAAGCGCTGCAAAAGGCCATGGTAATATCCGCCAAAACCCGGATGCAGAGCATGGAGGAACTGGAAAAGGGTCTGTACAGCACAGCGGTGGAACCGGCCCCCACGCCAGTACCTCAGCCGGTGCAGGAAACCCGACCGGAACCCCAACCAGCGCCGGGAACCAAGCTGGAATCTCAACCAGAGCAGGAGGTCAAACCGGAACCCCAGCCGACACCGGAACCCGCACCTCAGGCTCAATCGGAACCAAAACCAAAAGCGGGGAAAAAGTCCGGGAAAAAGCTCTGGATTGCCGCGGCGGCGGTCATTGCCGTCGCGCTGTGCGGTGCGCTGGTATGGGCAAACGCCGGTAAACCCGCCGATGATACCGATACAGCCGCATTTGCAGCGACTACCCCGACCACAACTCCGACCGCTGCCGCAACCGCCGCCCCGACCACAACTGCCACAGTCGCAGAGGAAACATCCCCCCAGCCTATGTTTTACGGCTTAAACATGACGCCGGAGGAGTTTGAGCAGGAATCCGCACTGCTGATTGACACCGCAAAGTCATGGACGGAAAACACTGCGCCCCAAAACCTCAGTGACTTTCCCTTTTTCCCGGAATCGCTTTTTGAACTGTTTGATACCGTGGAAAGTGCGCAATCAAAGATAGAAATTACAGGCTCTACAATGATGTGGAAATCAAATTTGACCGAACTCCTGCCTATGGTGCAGATTGATGGCAGCACAATATACCGAACTTTTGATTACGTTGATACAGACACAAACGCTTGGAAGCATGTGCCATTTGAGTCAGTAGGAGATTGCACATATTCTGTTCAGTCTTCTGCAGATGCGTGGATAGGTAACACTGACCCGAAGTTGTATTTCTCTTGGCTCAACTATCTGGAAGGGTGGAACGAGATCTTACAGGTGTCGTACGAAATACCCAATAAACGTGTTGAGGGTGTGCCATATGTTAGTCTGATTATGTCCAACTCAGAGTATAGTATTTCGTGGAGCCGCAATTTGTGGGATGCCAACAACTACGCCATTGATATATACTCATATACGGCGGGGCGCATTTGGTTCTTAAGATATGACGCAACCAGCGGGAAACTTATTCAGATATCAAAATGAGTGATTTTTCCCCCATCCTCCAAAACTGACCAAGGAGTACACCATGAACCATTGTAAAAAATGCGGCCACGAGCTGTCGCCGACTGCGGAATTCTGTGGAAACTGCGGCGAGCCCGTGCCAAAGTGAAAAACGGCATACAACGCAAATTCTCTGATATTGCCCGGTCAAAGCGTTATAGTTGTTATATATTATTAAAAAATAAAGGAGAGAGGAACATGTATTGTTACAACTGCGGCAAAGAAATCGCGGAAACCGTAAAATTCTGCCCCTATTGCGGAGCAGAACAGAAGCAGCCCCAGCAGTCCCCTCAGTGGCAGCAGCCTCAGCAGCCCGTCCAGCAGCAACCCGCCCAATGGCAGAACCCCCAGCAGCAGGACACTCAATGGCAGCCCCCTCAGCAGCCCACCCAGTGGCAGAACCCTCCGGCGGCGAATAACAGCGGAAAAAACAATTCCTGGCAGTCCAGACTTCCCATCATTCTGGCAGCCGTCGCCCTTGTGGTCGTAGTTCTGCTTGCAGTGCGCGCGTTCCATAACCGCGCCGATGCCCAGAACGAGCTGAAAGCGATCACGACTACAGAACCTGCCGCTACCGAAGCCGCCCCCACCGAAAAAGTCACGTACACCGAGCCTCCCGCCCCGACGGAAACAGAGGCCCTCACGGACGGCTGGCATACCATAAACGGAAAGCGCTATTACATTCAGGATGGCGAAAAGTATGTAGATCTTCAGGAAATCGACAACGCGCTGTACTACTTCGACGAAGACGGCGCACTGGCTGAGAATGAAGACGTGGACTATTATGGGACTACTTTACATGCAGGCCGCGATGGTATAATAGAAGGAATTACTATTGATGAAATTGGGGGAGAATGGTCAGATGAGTACTACCATTACGGGAATAACGGACGTAGTTCTGTTCTGGAATTATCCTTTGAAGTAGAAGACTGCGATTCCTTCCGGTTCTATCTGGAGGCAGGCGGCTTGCATGGTGCAAAGGTGAATGGAAAGTGGAAAATCTATGTCAGGCACAACGGCAACTGGGAATTTGTACAGGATATCAATTACACAGAGCCAAATGGATATTTTGACATAAAACTCGACGGTTACAAGAACTTTGATGCCATTACTGCTTGCCCGATGGTGCAGGGCAACGCCACCTACTCCGCGGTTTTCTACCTGCAAAACGTACATTGCGTACTGTAATCGTGATCCGGCCGCAAGAAC
>ENA-UONS01002776-UONS01002776.1-human-gut-metagenome-genome-assembly--contig:-CS19-NODE-2776-length-13137-cov-9.186210_pt1 | contig 13137 bp, 13 predicted proteins | sample MGYA00242458_ERZ724005 | MGnify/ENA metagenome assembly ERZ724005
ATGGACAGGGCGATCTTGCCGTCCGGTGCCACATTGATGACCTGCACCTTTACGGTGTCGCCGTCATGCAGCACGGCTGCAATGTCCTGCACGAACTCGTTCGATACCTCGGAAATGTGGACCATGCCCACCCGGCCTTCCGGCAGTGCCACGAAGGCACCAAACGGCTTTACGCCGGTAACGCGGCCCTCAAAAACGTTTCCAACCTCAATTGCCAAAACTCAATACTCCTTGTTTTCCTAGAATGCGCCTGCCGCCCGGCTCATTTGCCCGTCACGTCCACAAAAATGCGCTCGTTGGGCGCGGCATAGTTGTAAGAGTCGCGTGCGACCCACTCGGTGATCTGGTCTGCGTCGCCGCCGAGGATGCGCTGCATCTCCTGGTTTTCCGTCTGCTGCTGGGCGATCTGCTCGTTCAGCGTTTCCAGCTCCGCACGCTTGGAGCTGATGGTGACCTGATTGGAAATGTAGGCTGCCAGCATGCTGAGCAGCATCAGCACAAAAAACAACCGGATCAGCGTTTTGCCAAACGCACGCTTCCCGCCCTTTTTGCGGCTCTGATTTGCCATTGCACACGCCCCCATCTGCGCAGCAGACACACTGCGTCCCTTCTCTTACTTTGATACGTTTGAATTATACAACACACGGCGCTGGTTTGGCAAGTTCTTTTTCGGATTTTTTGTGGTTCTTTTTGCGTTCCGGCGTTCTTTGCGTGCTGCGCGGCGCGCTGCGTGCCGCTGCGCCAGCGGCCGCAGCACCCATTGCCGGGCAAGGCGCACCGGAACACCCAGCACCCACGCCAGACACCGCCCGGCCCACCGCACCGGAATGCCCAGCACGGCTGCCGTGCAAAGGGCTGCGGCAAAGGCCGCCAGCACCATGTACCAGCGCAGCACCCCGGCACTGCTGAGGGCGGCAGCATAGCTCTGCACGCCGAACAGCACCGCCCCAGTGAGCAGGGCATCCGGCACAAAGGCGCTCCGCCCCCGCACCGGGAAAAACGCCCGCACCACACCCACGGCTGCACCCATTATGGTGCAGGCGGCCAGCTCCCGCCCCAGCTGGGCGGGCTGCAGCACCGGCAGCATCAGCGCAGAAGCCGGTGCCAGAAGCCCCCGGCAGCGGCAGTGCGGGTGTATTCCAGCGCATCGAACCGGCCGGTGAGCTTTGCTTCCCCGGCTTCCAGATCCAGTGAAACGACACTGAGCTGCGCCCCGGCCAGATGCAGCGTGCCCTTGCCCGTTTCCAGCGCAGCGCTCTCGGGGCTGCAATGCAGTACCTTCTGCACCCCGGTCACGGTAAGGGTGGTGCGGCTTTCCAAAATCAGGTCATGGGGCCGGGCTGCGGGTCTTTCTTCCGGTTTCGGCATAAGGCAAAGCTCCCTTCCTCTGGGAACATCCTATGCGGGGCGTGGCCGGTTTTATTCCTTGGGCGGCTCGACGGCCAGCACGGCGGGCTGCTCGATGATCTCGTACATCTCGCGGGCCACGTCCTTAGTGCGGGGCTCCACGTCCGAGAGCACCCGCACCTTGATGGGCCGGTTGCCAAAGGTGACTTCGATGATGTCCCCGGCGTTGACGGCCTGGCTGGCCTTGGCCACCTTGCCGTTGATGAGGATACGGCCTGCATCCGCCACCTCGTTGGCTACGGTGCGGCGCTTGATCAGGCGCGAAACTTTCAGATATTTGTCCAGACGCATGTGCGTGGTTCCTCCTTTTGTACAAAAAACGCCGCCGCGCCTCCTGTGAGGCAGCGGCGGCAAAGCAAAAATCAGCTTACAGGGTGTCCTTCAGGGACTTGCCGGGCTTGAACACGATGCTGCGGGAAGCAGCGATGGTGATGGGCTCACGGGTGCGGGGGTTGATGCCCTGACGCTCGGCGCGCTCACGCACCTCAAAGGTGCCAAAGCCGGAGATGGTGATCTTTTCGCCCTCTGCCATGGCCTTGCCCAGTGCCTCAAACATGGCGCTGACAGCACGCTCAGCGTCCTTCTTGCTCATTTCGGTGTTTGCTGCCACCTGTGCAATCAGATCGGTCTTGGTCATACGATAAACCCTCCAAAAATCCTATTTTTGTGTTACTTCGTTTCTTCTATCGGGGCAGGCGCATCCGCCTGAATACCGCGTTGTTCCTGCTGCAGACATGCATCGCAGAACCGCCTGGACGCAAAGGTCAGCGCCTCTTCGGCGTCCACACCGGCCAGCCGCATGGCGTTGGCCGCTGCAAACAGCAACTCCCCCGCTGCGTCGGCGTTCTGCGCAGCGTTCCAGCCGTCCACAGCCTGCTGCAGAGCCTGCTGTGCCTGCGTTCCTTCCGGCTCCGGCACACCGCAGCGCACCGCACGCTTCTGCAGCTTCTGGGCACGCATGAGGGCCGGCAGGGTGGCCGGCACCGTGTTCAGCTCGTCGGCCAGGGTGGTGCGGCCCTTTTCCTTATTCTTGAGCGCATCCCAGCCATTTATACCGGCATTCTGCGCCGCTGAAGAGGCAAAAATGTTCGGGTGCCGGAACACCAGCTTCTCGCACACCTCGCGGCACACGTCCTCAAAGGTAAAGCGCCCGCGTTCTTCTTCGATGACGGCATGGAACGCCACCTGCATCAGCACATCGCCCAGCTCCTCCCGGAGCATGGCCGGGTCGTCGGCGTCGATGGCCTCCAGCGCCTCACAGGTCTCCTCCAGAAAATTTTTCCGGATGGAAGCATGGGTCTGCACTTTATCCCAGGGGCAGCCGTTTTCCGGGTCGCGCAGGATGCGCAGCACTTCCAGCAGCTGTTCCGCGGTATAGGGTGCGCTCGGTACCCAGTCCAGCATGGCAGGCCCTCCCTTCCAAAAGATACTACAAATTGTACCGCATCCTCTGCGGTTTTGCAAGGGTATAAGGGCATTTCCCGGTATTTTTACGGAGATTTCTCTTTTTTCGCAAAAACAGGGCGGTATCCTGCCAAAGGGGACACCGCCCGTTTTCCGGTTTTTGCTGGGGCGCTGTTTACGTTACAGCTGTGCGCCGCACTTATTGCAGAACAGTGCATCGTCCGAGACGGGTGCACCGCACTGCGGGCAGGTCTTGCGGGGCTCTTCGGCAGGCGCTGCCTCGGCAGCGGGAGCTTCTTCAGCAGCCGGCTCTTCGGCTTCGGTAAATTCCACCTCAGCGGTTTCCACCGGGGTCAGAGAGGCTTTCAGGCGGGCGATCTCGCCCTCGATGCTGTCGATCATCTCGATGTATTTATCCACCAGCGGCTGGTTTTCTTCCTTGCCCTTGGCCAGACTGTACACCAGTGCGCCCAGCTGACGCTGTGCCTTGAGCAGCTTGCCCTGCTCATTGACGATCAGTGCCTGGGTCTTGCCCTTCTCGGCCAGGTCTTTGGCGGCATTTTTGCCTTTTTCTGCGTATTCCAAGCCCATTTCCTTGATCTTATTGAAATCGAAATCCATAAAAGACACCTCTCTCTTCCTCCATACACGGCCCGGCCTGCGCCGGACCACGGGTTGTGGGGTCATGCCCATTATAGCGCGCCGCCTGTACAATTGCAACGCACGTCCTGCATTTTTTACAGTTTGGTGCAGGTTTGGAAACAAATTTTTCGCATTTTCCCCATATCTTGGGGTCGGTCAGACCTTGCCGCCATAGAACTCCCGCAGCATGCTGTCGGGCGGCAGCAGGTCCAGGCTCAGCGGTGCCACATGCTCAAAGCGGCGGGCCGTCTCATCCCACAACTCGGCATTGTGGCCTTCCAGCGTGAACTGGCGGCGCACCACGCCCAGCAAGTTGGAGATCAGGCCCAGCTCGTAGGTAAAAGAGGTGTCCAGCAGAAAGTCTGCCGTGGTCTTGAAGCCCTTGATATACCGGGTCTCGCCGTCCAGCACATGGTCCCACATGGTCAGGGTCTTGGCCGGGCTGCGGCCGCGGGTGGCGGCATCCCGCAAGGTGCGGCGGCACAGGCGGATATCCTGGGTGTTGATCACCCGGCGGCCGTCGATGCAGTATTCCTCCCGCAGACCGGCATAGATGCGGTAGATGTCATCCCCCTTGACAAGGCCGGTGAGCTCCGGGTTCAGGGCATGGATGCCCTCCACCAGGCACACACCGCCCTGCAGGTCGATGGGTTCTGCTTTATCCGAGCGCTTCTCGGCCGAGAAGTCGTAGACGGGCAGGGTGGTCTTGCCGGTCTCGCTCAGCTCCCGCAGGCACTGCTTGATGAGCGGCAGGTCCAGCGTATCGGGGTTCTCATAGTCCAGCGTGCCGTCCGGCAGGCGGGGGTAGAACTCCGCCCCCTTGAAGAAATTGTCCAGACTGATGACCTGCGCCGGGGTGCCCTGCTGCTGCAGGGCCCGGGCGATGCAGTGGGCGCTGGTGGTCTTGCCGCTGGCCGACGGGCCGGTGAGCATGACGATCTTTGCGCCGGACATGCGGATCTTCTCGGCGGCATAATTCACCCGCTGGGCATAGCTGTGCTCGCTCAGCTGTGCCAGCTGCTGCGGGCTGCAGGCCGCCACATTGTAAAGGTCGATCTCAACCAGACGCTTCGGGACCCAGATCGTGATCATAAAAATCAGCCACTCCTTTTTTCCGTTCCAGTACCTCCGCAAAGCGCTGGATATACTCGTTCGGATACTTGAAATTGAAGATGCGCTGCATCCGTTTGCCGCCGTCGGCCACCAGCTTGGTGCTGCCGCCCGCACCGGCGGAAAGGATGGTCTGAACTTCCTCCATGATGTAGATGTTGTAATATCCCTCGTGGCCCGGTTTGCACCAGCCCACGTTTTCCAGGTTCTGCAGGGTGTTCTTCTGGCGGTAGAGGTAATAGGGCCGGTAGCCTGCCTCGGCCAGCAGGCGGCATTTTTCCAGCATGGCGGCCACGTCGGCGTAGTCGTTTTCCCGCTGGTCCTCGATGACGATCCGGGAGGCCCGCTTGAGGGTCAGGGTGTGCACGGTGATGTTCTCCGGGTCGAGGGCAATGGCCTGTCGCAGGCTGTGCTCAAAGCTCTCCACCGTGTCGCCGGGCAGACCGGCGATGAGGTCCATGTTGATGTCATCGTGGCCAGCCTTGCGGGCCTCGGCGTAGCAGTCCAGGATATCCTGGGCCGAGTGCTTGCGGCCGATGCCGGCCAGTACCTCGTCCGAGAAGGTCTGGGGGTTGATGGAGATCCGGGTGGCCCCGTACTCCTTGATGACAGCCAGCTTTTCGGCGTCGGTGCAGTCCGGGCGGCCTGCTTCCACCGTATATTCTACGACTTTGGACAGGTCAAAATTCTGCCGCACGGTGCCCATGAGCTGCCGCAGCTGGTCGGCCGAAAGGCTGGTGGGGGTGCCGCCGCCGATGTAGATGCTGCACAGGGTCAGCCCGGCCTTGTCAGCCTGCCTGCGGATCTCTTCCACCTCGTTGCACAGGCAGTCCACATAGGGCTGCACCATCTTGCGGTCACGGTCGAGGTTGCAGCTCACAAAGCTGCAGTAGCTGCACCGGGACGGGCAGAACGGGATGCCGATGTACAGGCTGTAGGTCTTGGGCGCACTGCCCACCTTCAAAATCGGCTCCTGCAGGTCGGCGATGGCCTTGGCCATCTGGTATTTCTGCTCCGAGCAGTCGAAGCGCTCCAGGAAGAAGTGGTCGATGTCCGTTTCGCTCCATCCGGCGGCACGCTTGTCGTGGATGAGGCGCACCGGGCGCACGCCGGTCATCTTGCCCCAGGGCGGGCGGATACCGGTCCACTGCCGCAGCAGGTCATAGGTCAGGCTGGCCAGACTGAACTCCGGCGTCTCGCCGCCGGCCTCCGCCGGAGCGGGCAGCGGTGCAGAGCGCTCGGCGCATTTGCCGCCCTGCCGCACCATGGCCCACAGGCCGTCCGGCTTTTTCTCGGCCCACACGCAGTCCTCGCCCGCTTCGGGCGTGGTCAGGGTAAGGGGTGCCATAGGGTAGAACAGGCGGACCAGATGTTCCACCTCGTACCCAGAGGGCAGGCCCGTGATATAAATCTTCATGTCGTTCTCTCTTTTATTGAAAAATCCAACCCTCTCAGGCTCGCTGACGCTCGCCAGCTCTCCCGAAAGGGAGAGCTTTCAGTCAGCGTTTTCGCCTGATTCACAACACCTCTCCCATCGGGAGAGGTGGCACGGCGCACGCCGTGACGGAGAGGGTTCGTGTTACAGTTCTCCGCCGCGCTGGGCGCTGCGGATGAAGTAATTGTTGTCCAGTTCCTCCCCGAAGGTGGAAAACTCGCCGTGGCCGGGCAGCACCTGGGTCTCCCGCGGGATGGGCAGCTTTGCCAGCTTGCGCAGGCTCGCGTTCATGGCGTCGCTGCTGCCGCCCTCCAGGTCGGTGCGGCCGATGCTGCCCGCAAACAGGGTGTCGCCGCAGAAGAGATACTCTCCGCACAGCAGCACCACGCTGCCGGGGGTGTGGCCCGGCGTATGCCATGCCGTAAACTGCAGCTCATCCACTGTCACGGTCTGGCCTTCCGCATAGCCGTGGTCGGCCTCGGAAAGCGGGTACATCTTATCCCCGGCCAAATCATCCGCTTCGCAGTAGAGCACGGCGTGGTACTTCCGGCGCAGGGCCTCGGCGCTGCCCACATGGTCAAAGTGGCCGTGGGTGCACAGCAGAGTGGTGAGCACGGCGTTGTGCTCCTGCAAAATCTGCTCGTAGTTCTGCACGTCCGCCGCCGGGTCGATGATGACCGCGTGGCCGGCGTCCGAGATCAGCAAAAAGGTATTGGTGTAGTACGGCGGGGGTGCCGGGATGTGAAATGCCTGCATGGGATCACTCCTTCTTTTTCCACTCGTCGGTGTCAATGATGATGGTGCAGGGGCCCTCGTTTACCAGGGACACCTGCATGTCGGCCCCGAACTCGCCGTGCTGCACGTCTTTGAGGCCCTGTTTGTTCATCTCGGCCAAAAACAGCTCGTAGGCGTCCACCGAGAGGGGCGGTTTTGCGGCCTTGATAAAGCTGGGGCGGTAGCCTTTTTTCGTGTCGCCGTAGAGGGTGAACTGGCTCACCACCAGCGCCGAATACCCAAGGTCTCGCGCGCTGAGGTTCAGTTTGCCCTCCGCGTCCGGAAAAATGCGCAGGCCCGCGCACTTATCCGCCAGTTTGGGCACGATGTCCAGGCTGTCGGTATCCTTCACCCCCAGCAGGATCATCAGCCCCGGCCCGATGGCCCGGGGCTCGCCTCCGTTTACCCGTACACTGGCCGACGAAACGGCCTGAATGACTGCTCGCATGGTCTTAGCTCCTTGTCACCTTGAGCACATCCTTCACCTTGGAAAGCCGCGCCACCACGCGGTTGAGGTGCTCGGTGTTGTTGATGCCGATGGTCAGGCTGACCACGGCGCAGTTGTTTTCCACCTGACGGGCGTTCAGGGCGTAGATGGGCACCCGGATGTCCGCCAGGGCGGCCAGCACATCCTGCAGCAGCTCGTTGCGGTTCAGGGCGATAATTTCAAGGCCGGCCTTGTAGCTGTCCTTGACGCTGTCGGCCCAGTAGGCCTTGACCCAGCGGGGCGCGTTGGTGGGGTCCTTCATGCTGGAAATGGCGTTGGCACAGCTCTGCTTGTGGATGGACACGCCAAAGCCGCGGGTGATGAAGCCCACGATAGGGTCCCCGGGCAGCGGACTGCAGCATTTGGCAAACTTGATGGGGGTGTTGTCAAAGCCCTCCACCACCACACCGTCGGTGGCGTGCACCTTGCTCAGGTCCACCTTGGGCAGGTCCTCCTCAGACCGCTCCTCTGTGGCCTTCAGCTTGGTCCACTCCTCCTTGAGTTTGGGCAGGCAGTTGGCAATGGTCATGCCGCCATAACCGATGGCAGCATACAGCTCCTCGGCGTTGTTCTGGCGCAGGCGGCGGCAGCAGCTGTTGATGAACTCGTCCAGCTGGTCGTCCGGAATGATGATCATCTCGCGCCGCAGTTCACGGGCCAGCGCATCGCGGCCCTGCTGGATGTTCTCCTCCCGGCGCATCTTTTTGAACCAGTTGCGGATCTTGCTCTTGGCCTCGCTGGTGCGCACGATCTTGAGCCAGTCGCGGCTGGGGCCTTTGTCCGCCGGGCCAAGGATGACCTCGATGATCTCGCCGGTGGAAACGATGTGGTCGATGGGCACCATGCGGTTGTTCACCTTGCAGCCCACCATGCGGTTGCCCACCGCCGAATGGATGGCGTAGGCGAAGTCGATGCAGGTGGCACCGGTGGGCAGGTTGATCACGTCGCCCTTGGGGGTGAAGGCAAACACTTCCTCCGGCAGCAGGTCGCTCTTGAGGTCATGCAGCAGGTTGCCGGAATCCTCGCTGACGCGCTGGTTTTCCAGCAGCTGGCTCACCCAGGCCAGACGCTCGTCCAGCTTGTCGTGGCCGCCCAGGCCCTCCTTGTACTTCCAGTGTGCGGCAACGCCGTACTCGGCCTGCTCGTCCATGGCACGGGTGCGGATCTGTACCTCGAAGGGGATGCCCTCGTGGCCGATGACCGTGGTGTGCAGGCTCTGGTAGCCGTTGGGCTTGGGGGTGGAGATATAGTCCTTGAAGCGGTTGGGCAGCGGGTGGTACATATCGTGGATGAGGCCCAGGGTGCTGTAGCACTCGGCCAGACTGTCCAGAATGACCCGAACGGCGTAAATATCGTAGATCTCATCAAAAGACTTGTTCTGCATGATGGTCTTGCGGTAGATGCCGTAGATGCTCTTGACCCGGCGCTTGATGGTGGCACCCTCGATGCCGCTCTCGATCAGGCGGCGCTCGATGACGCCGGACACCTTGGCCAGAAACTCCTCCCCGGCCCGCTCGCTCAGCATCTTGCTGATGTCCTCGTAACCCACGGGGTCGAGGTAATGCAGGCTGCGGTCCTCCAGCTCTTCCTTCACGTTCAGGATGCCCAGCCGGTTGGCGATGGGGGCATACACCTCCATGGTCTCCCGGGCCTTGTCGCGGCGCTTCTGCTCCGGCCAGGCGTCACCGGTGCGCATATTGTGCAGCCGGTCGCACAGCTTGATGATCATCACGCGCACGTCGCGGCTCATGGCCAGCAGCATCTTACGCAGGTTCTCGGCCTGCAGCTCCTCGATGTTGGAGAACTGGATCTTGGTCAGCTTGGTGACGCCGTCCACCATCTGGGCCACCTCGGAGCCGAACTGTGCGGTCAGGTCGTCCAGGGTGGTGGGGGTGTCCTCCACCACATCGTGCAGCAGAGCGGCAGCGATGCTCTCGGAGTCCATACCCAGATCCAGCACCAGACGGGCCACGGCCAGCGGGTGGCAGATATAGGGCTCGCCGCTGCGGCGGCACACGCCCTTGTGGGCGTCGTTGGCAAGGTTATAGGCCTTTTCGATCATGTCCATGTCGTAGGCTCTGCCGCTGGCCTTGATGGCCTCGCAGAGTTTCTCCCAGGTCACGATCTCCGGGCGCACCTCCGAGGGCAGAGCACCTTCCGGGGCATCTGCCGGCTGCGCCGTGGCAGCCACGGTGGCCGTCTCCTGCACCGGCTGGTGCAGGTGGGTCTTGGCCGAATACGAATCCTCCTCCCGCACCGGGGCGGGGGCAGGCAGTTTCTTTCCCTCAGGCATTTACATTCCCTCCAAACATTTCAGGATCGGGGCGTCGGCAAGGTTTTTCTTGCCGGCCGTGGGCACCAGCTCCCACACTTTGGCTCCGCCCTTTTCTGCAGCAGCGATCAGCCCCACCTGTTCCAGTGCCGTGACCGCCACCAGCGTTTTGCCGGTATTTTCTTCTCCCAGCTTCGCGCACAGGGGCTGCAGATCCTCCGCGTGCCAGCGGCGGGCCTGCAGCTCCCGGTATACCGCGATGATATCGCTGCGGGCCGGGGTGATGAGATTTTTCTGTTCGATTGTCAGCGGGGTGCCGCGGCGCAGTGCCTGCACCAGCGCTGCCTGCTGCGGCATGGCACTGCCAAGACCCGCCGGGTGCAGGTCGATGATGCGGCCCGAAAGCTGCGCGCCACGGGGCGCATCGTAGACCGAAAGATTCAGGGCAGTGTCTACCACGTCGCCCGTGGCATAGGGCAGCTGCTCCGGCCGCATGCCGAACCACACGGCGTACAGGCTGGCATTGCCCTGCCGCAGACGCAGGCGGCTGTGTTTGCCGTCCGACACCGGGTATACCCCGTCCAGCACGGCATTCTGCAGCAGGAACACCGGGGTGGGGTTCTCAGCCCCGAAGGGGGCCAGCTGATCCAGACGGCGCACGGCGTCCACCGTGACCCGGTCCAGATGGATGGACAGATCGCAGGTCAGCGGCGGGATCTGCAGCACGGGGCACTCCCTTGCCGCCCACTCGTTCAGGCGGCGTCGCAGGGCTTCCAGATTTTCTTCCCGCACCGAGAGGCCCGCCGCCATGGCGTGGCCGCCGTAGCGGATGAGCAGGTCGGCGCAGGCCCCGATGCAGGCGTGCAGGTTGAAACCCTGCACGCTGCGGCCGCTGCCCTTGCACTCGCCGTGCTCGTCCACCGTGACCACGATGACCGGGCGGCCGGTGCGCTCCACCAGCCGGGACGCCACGATGCCGATGACGCCGGGGTGCCAGTCCCGGCCCCACAGCAGGATCACACGATCCTCCAGCCGCTCCGGCTGCTGCTCCAGCAATTCCTCGGCGGCCTTGAAGATCTGCAGTTCGGTCTCCTGCCGTTTCGCGTTGATCTCGTTGAGTTTATGGGCCAGCTCCTCGGCGCGGTCCGGGTCCTCACACAGCACCAGCTGCAGGGCCGTCACCGCGCTGTCCATGCGGCCGGCCGCGTTGATGCGGGGCGCAATGGCGTAGCTGATATTCTCCGCTGTGACGGGTTTTCCGGCAAGGCCCACTTCTTCCAGCAAGGCTTCCATGCCGGGGCGGTCGGTCTGCTGCAGCTGCCGCAGGCCGGCCTTGACCAGGGTGCGGTTCTCTCCGGTCAGGGGCATCACGTCCGCCACGGTGCCCACAGCGGCCAGGTCGCCGCAGTAATCCAGCATTTCCTCCGGGGTGCAGTCGTCCAGCGCGGCGCACAGCTTAAAGGCTACGCCTGCGCCGCACAGCCCTTTGAAAGGGCTGGTATCGTCCTCCCGGCGGGGGTCCACCACAGCCACTGCCTTGGGCAGGGTCTCGGGCGGCAGATGGTGGTCGGTGATGATAAGGTCGATGCCCAGCTGGGCGGCAAAGTCGGCCTCGGCTACAGCGGAGATGCCGTTGTCCACCGTCACGATGAGCCGATAGCCCTTGTCGTGGATGGACTGGATGGCGTTGCGCGACAGGCCGTAGCCATCGCCCTCGCGGCTGGGCAGCATGCACTTGACGGCGGCACCCATGCCCTTGAGGTGCTGATACAGCAATGCCGTGGCAGTCACGCCGTCCACGTCGTAGTCGCCGAACACCACGATGGTCTCGCCATTGTCGATGGCCTGCCAGATGCGCTGGCAGGCTTTTTCCATATCGGTGAGCAGGGCGGGGTCGCTCAGCTCCTCTTCCCCGGCCAGCAGGGTGAGCGCGTCGGCCGGGTCGGTGATGCCGCGGGCCGCCAGGATGCCGGCCAGCAAGGCCGTCTCCTTCTGCTGGGCGGCCAGCGTGGCGGCATATTTCTGTTCGCTCCAGGGCTCCTCGTCCATGGCGCTGTATTCCAGTTCTTCGGTACGCTGCTCCGCGATGGCATGGGTCAGCTCCCGGACGGCGGCGCGGTCCAGCGTTTTCAGGTCCCAGGCACGGTAGGTCATTGGAAATCCCTCCCGGTCAGGCCGTCGTTGGCCAGCATCCCCTCCAGGGCTGCGATCTCGCTGGAAACATCCATGGCCACGTCCGACAGCAGATTGTCGTAGAGGTTGTCAAAGGCCTGGTTCAGCGTGTGCAGGATGCCTGCAATGTCCCGCCGGATGCTCTCGGCGTTGGCTCCCTGCTGGCCCTGCACGTCGTTGTAGGTGTGCAGCAGCTTGAGGGTGGTGGGGATATAGTATTCCGCAAAGCGGCGGGCCTTGGGCAGGCTTTCCGGGTGAGCCTCCAGCCAGTCGCAGATGGCATTGGCCGTCTTTTGCATATGGTCCAGCTCGTCGCGAGCCAGCTCGTCCTGCATGAGCTGCTTTTCCTGTTCCAGCACAGCGGCAAAGCGGCGGGCCGTTTCCAGATTGAGAGGCGTTTCCTCGCGCTGCTCCGGAGCCGGTTCCGGCTGCGGCTGTGCCTGGGGTGCAGCCGCCGTTTCCTGGGCGGCGCGGTAGTCCTCCACCGTCAGGTAGAGTTTTTCTGTTTTTTCATCCAGCCAGGCGGCAAGCCAGCCCTTTTGGATGTATCTGCGCAGCTTTTTCAGAGCTTTTGCCTTTTTCTGGTGGGTCAGGTCGGCCAGCATCTCCACCGGCAGGCCGTTCTTATAGTCCTCGCCCTCGGCGGCATCGGCCAGCAGCCGCAGCTTTTTGGAGGCCGACAGCCGGGAGGCACCGGCGGCGATCATCGCGCCAAAGCCGCAGGCGACAAGGGTCAGCACATTGCCCGTGATCTCCAGCACCGTCGTGGCCATAGAAGCGCCGGTGGTAAAGGTATAGGTCATGCCCTCCGCGGCCGTGGCCACCGTGTCACCGATCATGGTCTCTGTAATAAGGTCGGGCAGAAGGGCATCCGACGCCACGATGCAGCCAATACCGCCCAGACCGAAGATCACCGCAAAGGTGATACCCACCGCCAGCAAAGTGCAGCCGTTGCTGTAACGCTTTTTTGCGCTGATGCGGATGTTTTCCACCGGGGTCGGCTCCGGCTTTGCAAAGATCTGCCGGAACCAACCGGGCATCCCGGCGGCATCGTCGGTGGTGGTGCCGGAGCCAGCCCGGCCCTGCCGGAAGGCCTTTGCTGCCTCCCCGATGCCGTAGTTGGCCGCATGGACAGCGGCCTTGCCAATATCGTAAGCCCGGTCCCCGATCTCCATGCCCCGGCCCTCAAAGCCGTTGCGGAAGGCGTCGGTCATGGTGTCGCCAAAGGCGCGCAGCTGGTCCTCCAGCTCCTGCTGCACCTGACGGCCCTCGTCCTTGATCCGGTTGTCGTTTTCACGATCGTTCATCAAAATCTTCTCACCCTTCTGCCGGTGCATACCGGCTGATGATGGCGCGGGCCACCCGCAGGCCATCCACGGCGGCGCTCATGATGCCGCCCGCATATCCCGCGCCCTCGCCGCAGGGGTAAAGCCC
>ENA-UONS01002806-UONS01002806.1-human-gut-metagenome-genome-assembly--contig:-CS19-NODE-2806-length-13031-cov-4.925632_pt1 | contig 13031 bp, 9 predicted proteins | sample MGYA00242458_ERZ724005 | MGnify/ENA metagenome assembly ERZ724005
TGACGGAGGTAGCGGGGATATCCTTCACTGCCGTAAACTCATAGGGAGTCTTCACCTCCTCCTTGTCGGGCGTCTGGGCACCGAGGCTGAAAGCCGCCAACAAGGCGGCCGCCGTCACAAAAAATCTCTTCATTCCGATAGTCTGTTGTTTTTTATTGATTGGTAAATAAATCGTACATGCCTGCCGTTCCGCAACCACCGCACGGCCATCCTATTCGGCCCAGAGGCCGGCCAGGTTGATGATGGTCTGCATAGCTTTCTTCATCGTGTCGAGCGATGCATACTCGTATTTGCCGTGGAAGTTCATACCGCCCGTGAACAGGTTCGGACAAGGAAGCCCCATGTAGGAGAGACGCGAACCGTCCGTACCGCCGCGGATGGGCTTCACCAACGGTTCCACACCGGCCATACGCATGGCCTGCTCGGCCTTGGCGATTACCTGCGGATGCGGCTCCACCATCTCGCGCATGTTGTAATACTGGTCCTTCAGCGTCAGCTTCACCGTTCCCTCGCCGTACTTGCGATTCAGGAAATCGGCCACCTCCTGCGCGAAAGCCTTTTTGCGTTCGAATTTCGCCCGGTCGTGGTCGCGAATGATGTAGCTCGATTCGGCCGCCTCCACACTGCCGCCGATGCCCACCAGATGGTAAAAACCCTCGTACCCTTCGGTATGTTCGGGACGCTGTACGGGCGGAAGCATGGCGTTTATCTCGCACACCACCTGCAAGGCGTTCAGCATCTTGTCTTTCGCCGAACCGGGATGGATGTTCTTCCCCTGCACCTCGAAACGGGCCGAAGCGGCGTTGAAGTTTTCGTACTCCAGCTCGCCTTCGTAACCGCCGTCCACGGTGTAGGCATACTGCGCACCGAACCGCGTCACGTCGAAATAGTCCACCCCGCGTCCTATCTCCTCGTCGGGCGTGAAACCGATGCGTATCTTCCCGTGCTTCACCTCCGGATGCGACATAAGGTATTCGGCAGCGGTCATGATTTCGGCCACTCCCGCCTTGTCGTCGGCACCGAGCAGCGTCGTCCCGTCCGTGGCGATGAGCGTCTGCCCCTTGAAGAGCGGAAGCTCCGGAAATTCGGCCACGGTCATCGTCACGGCATCGTTCAGCCGGATATCCCCGCCGTCGTAATGTTCGATAATCTGCGGCTTCACATCCTTGCCGCTCATGTCGGGACTCGTATCCACATGGGATATGAACCCTATCACCGGCCGGTCCTCATAACCCGGCGTCGCAGGAATCGTCCCCATGACATAGCCGTAACGGTCCATCTTCACCTCCTGCAGGCCGAGCGCCTTCATCTCCTCGGCCAGACAGGCGAGCAGCACCTTCTGCTTCTCGGTCGAAGGGAAAGTCGTACTGTTCTCGTCGCTCTGCGTATCGAAGCCGACGTATTTCAGGAATCTTTCAAGCAATTCCATATGCATCTTTTTTGGTTATACTGTTTTCCTTGACGCAACGTATTCGTGCGGCAACCCTACCGCACGAATACGCCGACGTCCGTATGCAAATTTACGTATTTATTCCGAAACTTCCGGCTTGGCCCGCTTGGAATCCCATACGACATAGGCAATCAGCGCGACATAGACGAGGATGGCTACCACTTCGGAACCGGTCGTACCGTACCACGAGGTAAGCATCAAGTCTACGTTCAGGTACTTGAGGATGGCGCTGACGACGCCCATGAGCGCTCCGCCGGCAATCAGACCCGATGCGATAAGCGTTCCACGGTCCTTGCGGGCTTTGTTGAGCGCAGCATCCTTGCTGCGTGTCGAAACGAACCAACTGATAAGCCCGCCTATCAGGAGCGGCGTATTGAGGTCGAGCGGGATGAACATGCCGAGCGCAAACGCCAGTGCCGGAACGCCTATCATGGTAAGTATCAGCGCGAATACCGCACCTGCGAAATAGAGCATCCACGGCGTGGCGCCGCCTTCCATCAGCGGTTTGATGACCGCCGCCATGGCATTCGCCTGCGGTGCGACGAGCTGGCTGTCCGGGCCGAAACCATAAGTCTTGTTAAGCAGCATCATGACACCGGCCACCGTAGCCGCCGATACGGCCGCACCGAGAAATTTCCACTTCTCCTGCCGGGCGGGCGTCACCCCTATCCAGTAGCCTATCTTGAGGTCGGTAATGAAGCCGCCGGCCATGGAGAGCGCCGTGCACACCACGCCGCCGATTATCATGGCCGCCGTCATGCCGCTCGTTCCGCTCAACCCCGCGCTCACGAGCACGAGCGAGGTGAGGATGAGCGTCATCAGCGTCATGCCCGACACCGGGTTGGACCCCACGATGGCGATGGCATTGGCCGCCACCGTCGTAAAGAGGAACGAGATGATAAAGACCAGCAGCAGCGAAATGACCGTGAAGAGCCAGTTGTGCAATACACCGAACTGGAAGAAGAAGAGCACCGCCACAAGTACGGCAATCAGCACCGACAGGATGGTCTTCATGGGCAGGTCGCGTTCGGTCCGCTCGCGCGTTTCCACATTCTTTTTACCTTTGAGCTCTTTAACGGCAAGCCCCAGCGCCTGACGGATGATTTTCGAGGATTTGATGATGCCGATGATACCGGCCATGGCGATACCGCCGATACCGAGCGGACGGCCGTAGTTGAAGAAGAGCTCCTCGGGCGTCATGTTCCCCACCGTCTGCAGAATACCCTCGCCTACGGGCAACGTCATGCCGGGTGCGAAGTAGCTGATGAGCGGGATGAGTACGAACCAGACGGTGAACGAACCGGCGCAGATGAACGCGGCATATTTCAGCCCCACTATATAACCGAGGCCGAGCACCGCCGCGCCCGTATTCACCTTGAACACCACCTTGAACTTATCGGCTATCATTTCGCCCCAGGTGAGTACCCGCGTCGAGATGGTCTCCGTGCAGAGCCCTACGCTGCTCGCGATGAAGTCATACAGACCGCCCACGAGCCCGCTGACAGCCAACACCTTGGCCTGATTGCCCTTCTTCTCGCCCGACACAAGCACCTCGGTAGTCGCGGTGGCTTCCGGGAAAGGCAGCTTTCCGTGCATGTCCTTGACGAAATATTTCCTGAACGGTATAATGAGCAGGATACCGAGCAGGCCGCCGAAAAGCGACGAAAGGAAAATCTGATAGAACTGCGCCTCCAGCCCCAGAATATAGAGTGCCGGAAGCGTAAAAATAGCTCCGGCGACGATAACCCCGGAGCTTGCGCCGATGGACTGGATAATGGTGTTCTGTCCGAGCGTGTTCTTCTTTCCGAAGATGTTGCCCACGCCGACGGCGATAATCGCTATCGGTATGGCCGCCTCGAACACCTGCCCCACTTTCAGACCGAGATAAGCCGCAGCCGCCGAGAAGAGGATGGCCATGATGAGCCCCATCGTAACCGAATAGGGGGTAACCTCCTTCGGCTTCGAGCCGGCGGGCAGGATGGGTTTGTACGATTCGCCCGGCTTCAGCTCGGTGTAGGCATTGTCGGGCAAAGAGTAGTTCTGTTGATTTTCCTCCATATGATTTAAATTTAGTTCAGTGCGCACGCCTCACCTTACGGCACCTTTCCGTAAGGTGAGCAAATATACGAATATATTCCATGAAAACCGCAAGCGGCTGCCTCCGGCGACCCGGCAATTGACCGCAACGCGGTGCGGACGAACCGGCCATGCGTTTTTTTTCGTTACTTTTGAGCTGCAAGTCCTGTAAACGGTTCCAAAGGACCGACGCACGAGAAATGGAGATAGTCATAGCACCCGACAAATTCAAAGACACGCTGACGGCAGCCGAAGCAGCCGGAGCCATTGCCGACGGAATAGACCGTGCGGCCCGCCGCGCAGGCCGCACCGACGTGCGCCTCATACTGAAACCCATGGCCGACGGAGGCGAAGGGAGCCTCGGCATTCTGGCCGGGGACGAAGGAGAATACCATCCGGTGGAGACTTTCGATGCGCTGATGCGCCCCGTGCAGTCGGCCTATGCCGTACTCCCGGGCAACAGCGGAAAGTACGCTGCCGTGGAGGCCGCCTCCGCCGTCGGGCTTTACCGGCTGGACAGAGAGGAACGCAACCCTCTCCGGACGACTTCCTACGGAGTGGGAAAAGTCATGCGCGAAGCTATCGAGGCAGGCTGTACGGAGCTAATTGCCGCGGTGGGCGGTACGGCGACGAGCGACTGCGGCGCGGGCATGCTCGCCGCGCTGGGATGCCGTTTTCTCGACGGACAGAACCGCCTTATCGATTACCCCGCCGGCGGCGACCTGATACGGTTCGATGCCATCGACACGGCCCCCCTCTACCACCTTACGCAAGGGTGCCGGTTCAAGGTATTGTGCGACGTGGACAATCCGCTGACGGGTCCGAAAGGAGCTGCGGCTGTTTTCGCGCCGCAGAAAGGGGCCGACGCGGCTGCGGTCGCCCTACTCGAAGCGGGAGCGGAACACTTCGCCGCGAAAGCCGCAGCGGCGACCGGGCACGACTGCCGCGCGGTAGCCGGAAGCGGTGCTGCGGGCGGCATCGCCTGGGCGCTGAAAACTTTCTGCGGAGCCGACTTCATCCCCGGTGCGGCCTCCATTGCCGCGCTGACCGGTACCGACGCGGCCATACGCAAGGCTGCGCTCGCAGTCACCGGCGAGGGGCGGTTCGACAGCCAGAGTCTCCACGGCAAGGTAGCCGGCCATATAGCCTCGTTCGCACATGCCCACGGCATACCGACCATCGTCCTGTGCGGTTCGCGCGGAGAGGATATGACCGCCGACATCCTCGCTCCGGCAGGCATATCGGCTCTCTTCGCCCTGACCGACCGCGTTCCGCGGCACGAAGCCTTCACCCGCCCCGCCGAAAGCCTCGCGCGCCTCACCGCGGAAGTCTTCGGTTACCTGTTGGCCGAATAACTTCCCAACCGCCGGCGCGATTCCAATCGGAGGCTTCCCTGTCAATCGATGATTTCCGCCCCTGCAAAATCATCGCCCATAAAACGATACTCGTACACGCGGGTAAGGCGGTCTCCTTCAAGCCGTTCATATGCGGTCGAATCGAGCAGAAAAGCCGACTCATCCCCTGCCCGCTGCACGAACTCCCGCTCCCCCTGCGACACCTTCACCCACGTATCGTCACCGAGGCAGAAGGGCCCGGGAAAGAGGCCGAATCCGGCAAAACTAACTTCATGACGTCCGCCAACGGCGACCGTAAAGGCCTCCTCTACAGGCGGGGGCGTCAGGTCGTACTGCGCGGAATGAAATTCCACGGTTACAGACTCGGATGTCCCGTTCACATAACGATAACAGGATGTGCAAACATAATCGACATGTTCTCCCTTTCCGCCCTCTTCCTCCTGCGGTGCCGGCCGCTTGTCGCAACCCGCAACGAGCGCCGCCGCACACAGCACCGCCCACAACAAACACCGATTTCGTCTCGTTTCCATAACGCACTGTTTTTAATTCATTGTTTCTCTATAATTTGAAAAAAGAGCCGGCGTCATGTGTTCCACACCATACCGCCGATAAGACAACATACAAGTTCATGTGATTTTTCTACAATCCCCGGTTCCTTCAGACTAAACAATGATAAGCAAAATAACATTACCGACAAAAGAAAGATGCCGCTAAAGCACAAACCACAGTTAAGACCCGCACATCAATAAATTACCCGTCTGTACTTTTCATAATACGGCCATCTGCTGTTACTGTGCCTCCTCCCTGAAAAATGTGATTTTATAACACCTTTTATATTTAGGGTTTAAAATAAAACCGTTAAATTTGGAGGCGGATTGAAACCAATATTTAAAAACAAATAACGAACTGACATCATGAACAAACGGCTTGTGGAATGTGTCCCCAACTTCAGCGAGGGGCGCGACATGGGTATCATCAAGGAGATAACCGACGCCATCACCTCCGTGGAGGGCATCAAATTGCTGGACGTAGACCCCGGCCAGGCGACCAACCGGACGGTGGTGACTTTCGTGGGCGAACCCGAAGCGGTGGCCGAGGCGGCTTTCCGCGGCGTGAAGAAGGCTTCGGAGGTCATCGACATGCGTCATCACAAGGGAGCGCACCCGCGCATCGGGGCGACGGACGTGCTGCCGATTATTCCGGTGGCGGGCATCACCCTCGAAGAGTGCGCCGAAATAGCCCGCACGCTGGCCAAACGGATATACGACGAACTCGGCATCCCGACCTATAATTACGAAGCGGCGGCGCAGCGCCCCGAAAGGCGCAACCTCGCCGTATGCCGCAAGGGCGAATACGAAGGGCTGGAGAAGCGAATTTCCGACCCGAACGAAGCGCCCGACTTCGGCCCCGGCAAATACACCGAACAGGCGGCCCGCAGCGGCGCGACGGTCGTGGGCGCACGCGATTTCCTCATCGCCGTGAACTTCAACCTCAACACCACCTCCACCCGCCGCGCCAACGCCATCGCATACGACGTGCGCGAGAAGGGCCGGCCGATGCGCGAAGGCGGTTCGCCCGTAGGGAAGCCGCTGAAGGATGCCGAAGGCAACACGATTATGATACCCGGCACACTCAAGGGCACGAAGGCCATCGGCTGGTTCATTCCCGAATACGGCGTGGCCCAGGTTTCGATGAACATCACCGACATCAAACAGACCCCGCTCCATGTGGCGTTCGATGAAGTGTGCCGCGCTGCGGCAGCCCGCGGCGTCCGGGTGACGGGAACGGAAATCGTCGGCCTCGTACCGAGAAACTCCCTCATCGAGGCGGGCAAATATTTCCTGCGCAAACAGCAGCGCTCGACGGGCGTATCGGAAAGCGAGCTGCTCAAAATCGCCATCCACAGCATGGGACTGAGCGACCTGGCACCCTTCAAACCCGAAGAGAAAGTCATCGAATACCTGCTCGAAGCGGAGAACAAGAAAAACCGGCTGATTGACCTGACCTGCAAAGGATTCGCCGAAGAGACCGCGAGCGAATCTCCCGCACCGGGCGGCGGCTCCATCTCGGCATACGCCGGTGCGCTGGGCGCCGCGCTGGGCACCATGGTCGCCAACCTCTCCTCGCACAAGGCCGGGTGGGACGCCCGCTGGGAGGAGTTCTCCGACTGGGCCGACAAGGGGCAGGCGCTCATGAGCGAACTGCTCATGCTCGTGGATGAAGACACCGAAGCGTTCAACCGCATCATGGACGTCTTCGCCATGCCCAAGGGAACCGATGCCGAAAAGGCCGCCCGCTCCAAAGCCCTTCAGGAGGCCACGCTCTACGCGACGCAGGTGCCCCTGCGGACGATGAAGGCATCGGTGAAGGTCTTCGACATCGTGAAGGCGATGGCCGCCCAGGGCAATCCCAATTCGGTATCCGACGCCGGCGTCGGTGCCCTGATGGCCCGTTCGGCCGTACTCGGCGCCATGCTCAACGTAAAAATCAACGCCGCCGGGCTCAAAGACCGCAGCGTTGCGGAAGAACTCATCGGAGAAGCGGAACGCATCGCACGCGAGGCCGAAAAGCTCGAAAAAGAGGTGCTGGAGATAGTACACGAGAAAATAGATTGACAAACCGCCTGCGGCGGGGTGCACCGTTATCCCGCCGCAGGTTCCAAAAACAGAAACACCCATGACGTTAAAAGAATTCCAGGACGACATCAGGGCCGGTATTCCGGATGTCCTGCCTGCACCGAAACCTTACGACGCGGCCATCAACCATGCGCCCAAACGGAAGGACATACTCACTCCGGAAGAGAAGAAACTCGCCATAAAGAACGCACTGCGCTACTTCCCGGCCAAACACCACAAGGAACTGGCCGCCGAATTCGCCGACGAACTGAAACGCTACGGCCGGATTTACATGTACCGCCTGCGGCCCGACTACGAAATGTACGCGCGGCCGATAGACGAGTACCCCGCCCGCAGCCGGCAGGCAGCCGCCATCATGCTGATGATTAACAACAACCTCGACAAGGCGGTGGCGCAGCATCCGCACGAACTGATAACCTACGGAGGCAACGGCGCCGTATTCCAGAACTGGGCGCAGTACCGCCTCGCCATGAAATACCTTTCGGAAATGACCGACGAGCAGACGCTCGTCATGTACTCCGGCCACCCGATGGGACTGTTCCCCTCGCACAAGGATGCGCCGCGGGTCATCGTCACCAACGGCATGATGATTCCCAACTACTCCAAGCAGGACGACTGGGAACGCTATAACGCGATGGGCGTCACGCAGTACGGCCAGATGACGGCCGGTTCGTACATGTACATCGGCCCGCAGGGCATCGTGCACGGTACGACCATTACCGTGCTCAACGCCGCACGCAAGCAGCTCCAGAAGCGCGGCGGCGGGGAGATTCCCGGGATGCTCTTCGTATCGTCGGGCCTGGGCGGCATGTCGGGCGCCCAGCCCAAAGCGGGCGTCATCTCCGGCGTGGTGAGCGTCATCGCCGAAATCAATCCGAAGGCCGTGCACACGCGCCATTCGCAGGGCTGGGTAGACGAGGTGCACACTTCGCTGGACGAGCTCATCCCCCGCATCCGCAGGGCACGCGAACAGAAGGAGGCCGTATCGCTCGCCTACCAGGGCAACATCGTCGACCTGTGGGAACGCCTCGCCGCGGAGGGCATCGACGTGGACCTGGGCTCCGACCAGACCTCGCTCCACAACCCGTGGGCGGGCGGCTACTACCCCGCAGGGCTCACCTACGAAGAGTCGAACCGGATGATGGCCGAACAGCCCGAAGAGTTCCATAAACGCGTACAGGAGTCGCTGCGCAGGCAGGTGGCCGCCATCAACAAGCTGACGGCCAAAGGCATGTACTTCTTCGACTACGGCAACGCCTTCCTGCTCGAAGCCTCCCGCGCCGGTGCCGACTGCATGGCGCCGGACGGCAAGCGTTTCCGCTATCCCTCCTACGTACAGGACATCATGGGCCCGATGTTCTTCGACTACGGCTTCGGCCCGTTCCGCTGGGTATGTACGTCGGGCAGGCCGGAAGACCTCGCGACGACCGACCGCATCGCGCTGGAAGTCATGCGGGAAATACGCAAGACCGCTCCGAAGGAGATTCAGGGCCAGCTGGACGACAACATCCTCTGGATAAGCAAGGCGGGCGAAAACAAGCTCGTCGTGGGTTCGCAGGCACGCATCCTCTACGCCGACGCCGAAGGCCGCACGAAAATCGCGCTGGCCATGAACGAGGCCATCGCCCGCGGCGAAATCAGCGCCCCGGTCGTATTGGGCCGCGACCACCACGACGTGTCGGGAACCGACTCGCCCTACCGCGAAACCTCCAACATCTACGACGGCTCCTCCTACACGGCGGACATGGCCGTACAGAACGTCATCGGCGACTCGTTCCGCGGAGCGACCTGGGTATCGCTCCACAACGGCGGCGGCGTCGGCTGGGGCGAGGTCGTCAACGGAGGCTTCGGCATGGTCATCGACGGCTCGGACGACTCGCGCCGCCACATCGAGGAGATGCTCCTGTGGGACGTGAACAACGGCATCGCACGCCGCAGCTGGGCCCGCAACGAGGGCGCCATGTTCGCCATCAAACGCGAAATGGAACGCACCCCCGGCCTGAAGGTCACGCTGCCGAACATCGCCGACGACACGGTAGTGGAAGAGGCACTGAAAAACTTGTAAGGTTTCCGGCTCCGCCGGTCATCGCCGGCGCACGGCACATACACAATCAATAACGCAGCCCTTCCGCGACCCACGCGGAAGGAAGCAGTAACAAGACAACCAAATGAAAACGCATAAGATTTCATCCGCACACATCACTCCGCAGCAGGCCTACGAAATTGCCCGCGGAGGATACAGGCTCGAACTGTCGGACGATGCGCGCACGCGCATCCAGCGCTGCCGCGACTATCTAGACAGCAAGACCGAAGAGAAGGACGCAGCACCGATTTACGGTGTAACGACCGGCTTCGGTTCGCTCTGCAACATATCGGTAGACAAGAAGCGTCTGGGCGAACTCCAGAAAAACCTCGTCATGTCGCACGCCTGCGGAACGGGCGAACGGGTTCCGTCGGAAATCGTCCGCCTGATTCTGCTGCTGAAAATCCAGTCGCTCTCCTACGGTCATTCGGGCGTACAGGTAGCGACCGTGGAACGGCTCATCGACTTCTTCAACAACGGCGTCCTGCCCGTCATCTACCAGCAGGGGTCGCTGGGTGCATCGGGCGACCTCGCTCCGCTCGCCCACATGTCGCTCCCGCTGCTCGGTTTGGGCGAAGTGGAATTCGAAGGGAAAGATGTACCGGCATCCGAAGTGCTGAAAAAGTTCGGTTGGGAGCCCATCGAACTCCAGTCCAAAGAGGGGCTGGCACTGCTGAACGGCACGCAGTTCATGAGCGCGTTCGGCGTATGGTGCGTGGTGAACGCACGCCGCCTGTCCGAGTGCGCCGACAAAATCGGCGCCATGTCGCTCGACGCCTTCGACGGCCGCATCGAACCCTTCTACGAACCGGTTCATAAGGTACGCGCCCACCGCGGCCAGCTCGAAACGGCACGCAACTTCCGCGAGCTGCTCAAGGGCAGCGAGCTGATAGCACGCCACAAGGAGCACGTTCAAGACCCCTACTCCTTCCGCTGCATCCCGCAGGTACACGGCGCATCGAAAGATACCATCGACTACGTGGAGAGCGTCATCACCACGGAAATCAACAGCGTGACGGACAACCCCACGGTATTCCCCGACGAGGACATCGTCATCTCGGCCGGCAACTTCCACGGCCAGCCGATAGCCGTGGCGATGGATTTCCTCGCCATCGCGGTATCCGAGCTGGGCAACATCTCCGAACGCCGCACCTACAAGCTCATCTCCGGTTCGCGCGGGCTGCCCTCGTTCCTCGTGGCCAATCCGGGCCTCAACAGCGGTTTCATGATTCCGCAGTATACGGCCGCCTCGATTGTCAGCCAGAGCAAGGGGCTGTGCATGCCGGCGTCGGCCGACTCCATCCCCTCCTCGCAGGGGCAGGAAGACCATGTGAGCATGGGCTCCAATGCGGCAACCAAGCTCTACCGTGTGGTGAACAACACCGAACGGGTACTCGCCATCGAACTTTTCAACGCTGCACAGGCGCTGGAGTTCCGCCGTCCCCTCAAGTCGTCGCCCGCAATCGAAGCGATATTCACCGAATACCGCAAACGTGTCCCGTTCATCTCCAACGACGAAATCATGTACCCGCACATCGAAAGTTCGGTACAGTTCGTCAGGAGCATGTAACGGCGACGGACGACCGTTTCCACAGGGCCGCCGCCTTCCGTCCAGACGGAAGGCGCGGCCTTATTACGATACCGGGCTCCGGCCCGCAAACAAGCATCCGATGAAACTGACGATTAAAAACATAGGAATACTCGCCGGCATCGACGAGAGCGGCCGCGAACGCATCGCGGGTGCCGATATGAAACGCCTCGACACGATAACGAACGCCTACGTGACGGCCGAGGAGGGCCTCATCGTGTCCTACGGGCCGATGGAAGAGCTGCCCGAAGGGAGGGCCGACGAAGAAATAGACGCCCGCGGAGGCGTCGTACTGCCCGCCTTCTGCGACTCGCATACGCACATCGTCTACGCCGGCAGCCGCGAAGGAGAGTTCGTGGACAAAATCAACGGCCTCTCCTACGAGGAAATCGCCCGCCGCGGCGGAGGCATCCTCAACTCGGCAGACCGGCTGCACACGGCCACCGAACAGGAGCTCTACGACGAGGCGATGCCGCGCCTGCGCCAGATGATGGAATCCGGAACCGGTGCGGCGGAAATCAAGAGCGGCTACGGACTCTCCACGCAGGACGAGCTGAAGATGCTGCGCGTCATCCGCCGCATGGCCGAAGCATCGCCCATGACCATCCGCGCCACCTTCCTCGGTGCCCATGCCGTGGCACGCGACTACATCGGCAGGCAGGCCGAATACGTGGACCTTATCTGCCGGGAAATGATACCGGCCGTAGCCGCCGAAGGGCTCGCCGACTTCGTAGACGTATTCTGCGACCACGGCTTCTTCACTCCGGAGGAAACCGCACGCATGCTCGAATGCGGCGCGAAGTACGGCATGCGTCCGAAAATCCACGCCAACGAGCTCGCCGCATCGGGCGGCATCCAGGTAGGCGTGGCGCACGGTGCGCTGTCGGTAGACCACCTCGAATTTACCGGCGAGGAAGAGATTGCCGCGCTGCTCGGTTCGCAGACCATGCCGACCATCCTGCCCGGCGCCGCCTTCTTCCTCGGCATGAACTATCCGCCGGCCCGCAGGATGATTGACGCCGGACTGGGCGTGGCCATCGCCTCGGACTTCAATCCGGGCTCGTCCCCTTCGGGCAACATGAAGTTCATCGTGTCACTCGCCTGCATCAAACTGCGCATGAATCCGCAGGAAGCTCTCAACGCAGCCACCCTGAACGGCGCCTACGCCATGGGGTTGCAGGCGTCGCACGGCAGCATCACCAAAGGGAAGCGGGCGAACCTCTGGATTACGCAGCCCGTGTCGTCGCTCGAATTCATCCCGTATGCCTACGGCACGTCCCTCACCGCAGGGCTCGTGCTCGGAGGCAAAAAAGTATTGTAAGTCATACGCCATCATCATGACAACGGGGAGGCCAAAGGGCTCCCCGTTGTCGTTTCTCCGGTTCCCATACCGGCACTGTTATTCTATCGGCAAAAGATGTTCCACCCAATACCGCGGACTGTAGGCTGCTACCGACAAGCTGGAAAACAACGCATCCTTATCGGTTTCACTGAGGGCCGAAGATGCAAAAATATGTTCTGCATAATAATCAATGATAAAATCCACATCCTCTATCTTGCTTGGATACTTGGTATACAAGTCAGAAAAAAGTTTTAAAATTTCTTTTGCAGTAGAAGATGCATACATAGGATTATATGTCGGATTAATTCCATACTCGCCAAACACTTTATCAAACTCGCCGAGATAATACGAGATATTATCTAAAGCTGCCTGATATTGCCTGATATAATCGGGGTGCTGCATGATTCTACTTTCGATTGAACCACCAATTATGGCCGGAGTTACTTTATCACCCACAGGCTCCGATAATTTCTGCAAACAAATATTATGCATCGCCCCAAT
>ENA-UONS01002812-UONS01002812.1-human-gut-metagenome-genome-assembly--contig:-CS19-NODE-2812-length-13001-cov-8.873474_pt1 | contig 13001 bp, 15 predicted proteins | sample MGYA00242458_ERZ724005 | MGnify/ENA metagenome assembly ERZ724005
CGCCGTTCCCCGCCTGAATCTTATCCTCCCTGCAGCAGACTCCCAACCTCCAGCACCACCACGGCCACGGCCTCCCGGGCCCAATAGCCCGGACCCAGGGGCCACCAGCTGGCGCAGCCCAGGGACTCCGCCTCCAGGCCGCAGCGCCCGGCCCATACCGAGGCCCGCAGCTGGTGAAAATTATCCGATGCGATGGCCACCCGGGGGTTAAGCCCCTGCTGCCGGATGATCTCCGCCGTGAAGCGCAGATTCTCCTCCGTGGACCGGGACCGGCCCTCCAGCAGGATGCGGTCCGGGTCAATGCCCCAGGCCGCCAGGGTGTTGCGGATGCAGGCCGCCTCGGAGATGGGCTCGTTGTCGTTCTGCCCGCCGGAGGCCACGCACCGGCTTTCCGGATGGGCCGACAGGTAGTCATACGCCGCGTCGATGCGGTCCCGGAGCATCACCGTGGGCTCGCCGTTGGCGGACACCTGGCACCCCAGCACCACCACGGTGCAGTCCTCCTGCCCGGGCCGGTTCCCGGCCTGGACGGCCATCATCACCAGCACCGCCGCCAGCAGGGCCAGTCCCGCCCCCAGCAAGGCCCCGCCGGTGCACCGCAGCCACCGGGGAAGCCGCAGGAACCACCGGGGCCGCAGGAGCATAGCCGCCGCCAGGGCCAGCAGCGCCGCCGGATACACCATGCCGATGTGCAGGATACCCATGACCAGCGGGGCCATGAAATACGCCGCCAGAGCCAGGCACACAGCCGCCCCGGCGTAACGGACCGCCTTCATGTCAGTTCTCCGCGATGTGGTTGGCGATGCGCTGCATGATCAGGTCCAGGGCCACCAGGTTGTGGCCCCCCTCCAGCACCACGATGTCGGCATACTTCCGGGTGGGCTCCACAAACTGCTCGTGCATGGGCTTCACCGTGGTCAGATACTGGGTCACCACCGACTGCATGGAGCGCCCCCGCTCCTCCACGTCCCGCAGGGCCCGGCGGAGAATGCGCACGTCGGCGTCGGTCTCCACGAAGATCTTGATATCCAGCAGGTCCCGCAGCTCTTTATTCTGGAAGATCAGGATGCCCTCCACGATGATCACCTTGGCGGGCCTGATCTCCACGGTCTGGTCGGTGCGGTTGTGCAGCGCGTAGTCATACACGGGGCAGTAGATGGTCTGGCCCGCCTTCAGCTTTTTCAGGTCCTGGATCATCAGGTCCGTGTCGAAGGCGTCCGGGTGGTCGTAATTCTGCTTGCAGCGCTCCTCGAAGGAGCAGTCCTGCCGCTTATAGTAGTTGTCGTGGTGCACCACGGCGATATCGTCGCCGAACCGGGACACCAGGTGCTCCGTGAGGGTGGTTTTGCCGCTGCCGGTGCCCCCGGCGATGCCGATGAAGATGGTGTTCATATCTCTGCCTCCCGCATAAGCGTATATTCTGCATACATTATAAAAAACTTCCCGTCATATTGCAAGGGAACTTGTAAAAAAAGCATGAACTTCCAGGGATTTCAGTTGACGCGGCCCGGAAAAATGAGTATGATAATAGGGTATAATTTTCGTCCACTTTCGGCGTTTTCCAACGGAGGATATAGATCATGAAGCTCATCAAGTGCCCCAAATGCGGAGAAATGTACTCCGACAGCTATAGAACCTGCCCCTTCTGCCAGGAGGACGAGGCCCTGAAGGGCCGGGCCGCCGCGCCCCGCCGCAAGGTCACCCGCCGCCGCCGTGCTCCCAGCATTCTGGGCCCGGCCATGGTGCTGGTGGTGGTGCTGGCCGCAGTGCTGGTGGGCGTGCTGCTGTTCGGCGGCAAGGGCAATGCCGAAATGCCCGATGATCCCGCCGTGGTGGAGCCGGATCCCGCCCCCGCAACGCCCCTGACCCTGGACCAGACCACCCTGAACCTGAACCAGGCGGAAACCGCCGCCCTCACCGTCACCGGCGCGGAGGACGTCCTCTGGACCAGCAGCGACACCAACGTGGCCACCGTGGACGACACCGGCCTGGTCACAGCCGGAATCCCCGGCACCGCCACCATCACCGTCACCACCGCCGACGGCTCCCAGTCCGCTGCCTGCACCGTCAACGTGGCCACTCCCCTGCCGGAGCCGCCTAAGGAGAAGCTGGGCCTGCGCTCTATCTATCAGGACAAGGGCGAGACCATCAGCGAGTTCTCCGCCAAGGTCGGCTCCACCGTCCAGATGCGCGTGGACGGCACGGAGCAGACCGTCACCTGGACCATTGCGGACACCAAAATCGCCACCGTGGACGCCAACGGCCTGGTCACGGCCGTTGCCAAGGGCAAGACCATCCTGAAGGCCACCGTAGGCGACCAGAGCGTCAGCTGCTTTGTCATCGTCAACTGAATCACCGTCTCTCCCCCGCCCCGCAGAAGTAGTCTGCGGGGCGTTTTTCTGCATTTTACCGGGATTTTACAAAACACGCCTTTCCGGCTTTACATCCGGCCCGTATCCTATGAACTGTACCGAGGATATCCAAAATCCGTTGAATCGAAAGGAGATTCTGAAAAAATGAAAAGGTTTCTTTCCATGGCCCTGTGCATCGTCATGGCACTGGGCATCCTGGCCGGCTGCGGCCAGAAGGGCAATGACACCCCTAAGAACGACGATAACAGCACCGCTCTCTCCGGCTCCGTGTCCACCAACGGCTCCACCTCCATGGACAAGGTCATCGGCGCTCTGAAGGAGCAGTTCACCATCGACAACCCCAACGTCACCGTCACCTATGACCCCACCGGCTCCGGCGCCGGCATCGAGGCCGTGAAGAACGGCTCCGCCGATATCGGCCTGGCCTCCCGGGCCCTGAAGGACCAGGAGAAGTCCGCCGGTCTCCAGGAGACCACCGTGGCCCTGGACGGCATCGCCATCATCGTCAACGCCGGCAGCAAGGTTGCTGACCTGACCGTTCAGCAGATCGCCGACATCTTCACCGGCAAGATCACCGACTGGAGCGAGGTGGGCGGCGATCCCGGCGCCATCTCCTGCATCGGCCGTGAGTCCGGCAGCGGCACCCGGGACGGCTTTGAGTCCATCACCGACACCAAGGACTCCTGCAAGCTGGACCAGGAGCTGACCTCCACCGGCGGCGTCATTGAGGCTGTTGCCGGCAACCCCAACGCCATCGGCTACGCCTCCCTGTCCGCCGTGGAAGGCAAGGCCACCGTCAAGGCCCTCACCGTGGGCGGTGTGGCCTGCACCGAAGCCGCCGTCCTGGACGGCAGCTATGAAATCCAGCGTCCCTTTGTGCTGGTGACCAAGGAAGGCGTTACTCTCTCCGCCGCCGCTCAGGCTTTCTTCGACTTCGCCACCTCCTCCGCCGCTTCCGAGCTGATCAAGAACGCCGGCGCGGTGCCCGTGGCCAAGTAACCATCCCCGGGAATCCTCCCCTGACCCGTTATCCCGGGCCAGGGGCCTTTCCCGTTCCGGACCAGAAAGGAACCGACTATGCGTTCAAAGAATACAGGGGCCCATAAGGCCCTGGAAAATGTGATCCATCTGATCTTCCTGCTGTGCGGCATCGTGGCCGTGGGCTTCGTGCTGGTCATCAGCGTGTATCTGATCATTTCGGGCCTGCCCGCCATCCGCCAGATCGGCCTGTTCAAATTTCTGTTCGGCAAGGTGTGGGACCCCGCCAACACCACCACCGGGGCCCAGTACGGCATTCTCCCCTTCATCCTCACCTCCATATACGGCACCGCCGGGGCCATGGTCATCGGCGTGCCCATCGGCCTGATGACGGCCATCTTCCTGGCAAAGCTTGCCCCGCCCAGGGCCGCCGCCGTGATCCGCACCGCCGTGCAGCTGCTGGCAGGCATCCCGTCGGTGGTATACGGCCTGGTGGGCATGATCGTGCTGGTGCCCCTGATCCGCACCACCTTCTCCTTAGGCTCCGGAGCCTGTCTGCTGGCGGCCATCCTGGTGCTGTCCATCATGGTGCTGCCCTCCATCATCAACGTGTCGGAGACGGCCCTGCGGGCGGTGCCCCGGGAGTATGAGGAGGCCAGCCTGGCCCTGGGGGCCACCGCCACGGAGACCTATTTCCGGGTCAGCCTCCACGCCGCCCGCAGCGGCGTGGCCACCGCCGTGGTGCTGGGCGTGGGCCGGGCCATCGGCGAGGCTATGGCCATCATCATGGTGGCCGGAAACGTGGCCAATATGCCGGGACTGTTCCGGTCCGTCCGGTTCCTGACCACCGGCATCATCTCCGGCATGTCCTACGCCCCGGTGGGCAGCCTGTATCAGCAGGCCCTGTTCTCCATCGGCCTGGTGCTGTTTCTGTTCATCATGCTCATCAACGTATTTCTCAACGTGTTCATCAAAAAGAGGAAGGAGGACTGACCCATGGAGCAAAAGCTGTCGCCCCGCCGCCGCCTGTATGACAGAGGGCTGCGGTTTCTGGTGTGGCTGTGCGCGGGACTGACCTGCGCCCTGCTGCTGTTTCTCATCGGCTATATCTTCTATCGCGGCGTGCCGGGCATCACCTGGCCCCTGCTGACCAGCCAGACCAGCTATATCAAGGACACCGTGGGCGTCCTGCCCAACATTCTCAACACCCTGTATATCATCGTGGTGGCCATGGTCATCGTCCTGCCCCTGGGCGTGGGGGCCGCCATCTATCTGACGGAGTACGCCGCCAACCGCCGCCTGGTGGCCGTCATCGAGTTTGCCGCCGAGACCCTGACGGGCATCCCCTCCATCATCTTCGGCCTGGTGGGTATGCTGCTGTTTGTGCAGCGGCTGGGCCTGAAGGCGGGCATCCTGGCCGGCGGCCTGACGCTGGTGGTGATGATTCTGCCCACCATCGTCCGCACCACCCAGGAGAGCCTGAAAACCGTGCCCCAGGCCTATCGGGAGGGGGCCCTGGGCCTGGGGGCCGGGAAATGGCACATGATCCGCACCGTGGTGCTGCCCGGGGCCGTGGACGGCATCGTCACCGGCTGCATCCTGGCGGTGGGCCGCATTGTGGGCGAAAGCGCCGCCCTGCTGTATACGGCGGGCTTCGGCCTGGAGCTGGTGGGCTTTATCAAGTCCCTGCACACCTCCGCCGCCTCCCTGACCGTGGCCCTGTATGTCTACGCCACCGAGCGGGGCGAGACGGCCCTGGCCTTCTCCATCGCCGCCATTCTGATGGTGCTGACCCTGCTGATCAACCTGTCCGCCTCCCTGGTGGGGCGGAAGCTGCGAAAGAAATGAGGCAATTTATGGAACCGATTCTTGAGGCCAAGAGCCTGAATCTGTGGTACGGGCCCAACCACGCCCTCCACGACGTATCCGTCGCCATCCCGGAGCGCCAGATCACCGCCTTTATCGGCCCCTCCGGCTGCGGCAAATCCACGTTCCTGCGGACGCTGAACCGCATGAACGACCTGATCCCCTCCGTGAAGATCCAGGGCGAGGTGGACTTCCACGGGAAGAACATCTATGACGCCAGGGTGGACCCCACCCTGCTGCGCAAGCGCATCGGCATGGTGTTCCAGAAGGCCAACCCCTTCCCCATGAGCATTTATGACAACGTGGCCTACGGGCCCCGGACCCACGGCATCCGCAGCCACGCCAAGCTGGACGACATCGTGGAGCGCTCCCTGCGCTCTGCCGCCATCTGGGACGAGGTGAAGGACCGGCTGAAAAAAAACGCCATGGGCCTCTCCGGCGGCCAGCAGCAGCGCCTGTGCATCGCCCGGGCCCTGGCCGTGGAGCCGGAGGTGCTGCTGATGGACGAGGCCACCAGCGCCCTGGACCCCATCTCCACCTCCAAAATCGAGGACCTGGCCCTGGAGCTGAAGGAGCACTACACCGTGGTCATGGTCACCCACAATATGCAGCAGGCGGCCCGCATCTCCGACAACACGGCCTTTTTCCTGCTGGGCGAGCTGGTGGAGTTCGGCAGAACGGAGCAGCTGTTCTCCGCCCCCGCCGACAAGCGCACCGAGGACTACATCACCGGGAGGTTCGGATAATGAGAAGACAGTTTGACCAGCAGCTGGCGCTGCTGAACCGGGAGCTGATTGAAATGGGCGCCCTGTGCGAGGAGGTCATCGCCCTGGCCTCCAAGGCCCTGACGGAGGGAGACCCCGCCCTGGCCGCCCGGGTGGCCCCCCTGGACACCGAGATCGACCAGAAGGAGCGCACCATCGAGTCCCTGTGCCTGAAGTTGCTTTTGCAGCAGCAGCCGGTGGCCCGGGACCTGCGCCAGATCTCCGCCGCCCTGAAAATGATCACCGACATGGAGCGCATCGGCGACCAGGCCCAGGACATCGCCGAGATCGTCACCTTCCTGAAGGGCCGCACCGCCGAGCATGACGACATTCTCTGCCAGATGGCCCGGGCCACCATCTCCATGGTGACAGAAAGTGTTGACGCATACGTAAAACATGATACAATAAAGGCAGAGGCCGTTCTGGCCGCCGACGACACCGTGGACGCCTATTTCCGCCAGGTGAAGCAGGCCCTGATCTCCCGCATCGCCGCCGACCCCGCGGACGGGGAGTATGCCCTGGACCTGCTGATGATCGCCAAGTATTTCGAGCGCATCGGCGACCACGCCACCAACATCGCCGAGTGGGTGATTTTTTCCATCACCGGCCAGCACAAGGAGGGATAACCCATGATCTGGTGCGTAGAGGACGACGCCAGCATCCTTGATATTGAGGTATACACCCTTCAGTCCACCGGGTTCCAGGCCCAGGGCTTTGCCGACGGCGGGGCCTTCTGGTCCGCGCTGGAGTCGGCCCGGGAGCTGCCGGAGCTGGTGGTGCTGGATGTGATGCTGCCCGGTGTGGACGGTGTGGAGCTGCTGCGCCGTATGCGGGCCGCCCCTGCCACCCGTTCCATCCCCGTTGTCATGGCCACCGCCAAGGGCGCGGAATATGACAAGATCCAGGCCCTGGACCTGGGCGCGGACTACTATCTGACCAAGCCCTTCGGGGTCATGGAGCTGGTGTCCTGCGTGAAGGCGGTGCTGCGCCGCTGCGCCAGGCCCGCCCACCTGCTGCACCTGGCGGGCCTGGTCCTGGACCAGGACGCCCACACCGTCTCCTGCGACGGGCAGCGGGTGCCCCTGACCTATAAGGAATACGAACTGCTGCGGCTGCTTTTGTCCCACCCCGGCATGGCCTTTACCCGGGACCAGCTGATGGCCCAGGTATGGGGCACCGATTACTGCGGCGAGACCCGCACCGTGGATATGCACATCCGCACGCTGCGCCAGAAGCTGGGCCCCTACGGCAGTCTCATCCAGACCGTCCGCAACGTGGGCTACCGGCTGGAGGAACAAGGATGACCAAGAAAATTTTCCGTTCGTTTATGCTGTCCGCCGTGGCCGTGCTGCTGGCGGGGGTGGTCATCGTCATGACCTGCCTGTACAGCTATTTTGCCTCCGTGCAGGAAAACCAATTGCAGGATCAGCTGCAGCTGGCCGCCGCCGCGGTGGAAACCCAGGGCCGCGACTATCTGAACAAGCTCACGGCGGACCGGTACCGTCTGACCTGGATCGCCCCGGACGGGGCGGTGCTGTGCGACACCAAGCGGGACGCCGAAAGCCTGGAAAACCACGGCGACCGCACCGAGGTGCGGGAGGCCCTGCGCACCGGCTCCGGCCACTCCACCCGCTATTCCAGCACCCTGCTGGAAAAAACCAGCTACTATGCCCGCCGGATGCCGGACGGCACGGTGCTGCGCATTTCCATCAGCCGGGCCACCGTGGGGATGCTGCTGCTGGGGATGCTGCCGGCCATTCTGCTGACGGCGGCGGTGGCCCTGATCCTGTCGGGCCTGCTGGCGGGCCGCCTGTCCCGCCGCATCACCGCGCCCCTGAACGCCCTGGACCTGGAGCACCCCCTGGAAAACGACACCTATGAGGAGCTGTCCCCCCTGCTGTGCCGCATCAACGTCCAGCGGCGGCAGATCGACAGCCAGCTGACGGACCTGCGCCGCCGGTCCGACGAGTTCCAACAGATCACCTCCCATATGCAGGAGGGCCTGGTGCTGCTGGACGACGCCGGGGCCGTGCTGAGCATCAACCCCGCCGCCTGCCGGATTTTCGAGGCGGACGAGACCTGCCTGGGCCAGGATTTCCTGACGGTGGACCGCAGCCGGGACGTCAGCGCCGCGTTGGCGGAGGCCATGACCTCCGGCCACAGCGAGGTCCATGTGCAGCGCCCGGGCCGCATTTATCAGTTCGATATCTCCCGCATCCGGTCTGGCGAAGACGTGCTGGGCGCGGTGCTGCTGGCCTTCGACATCACCCAGCAGGAGACGGCGGAGCAGAGCCGCCGGGAGTTCACCGCCAACGTCTCCCACGAATTGAAGACCCCCCTTCAGGGGATCATCGGCAGCGCCGAGCTGATTGAAAACGGACTGGTGAAGCAGGAGGACCTGCCCCGGTTCGTGGGCCACATCCGCCGGGAGGCCCAGCGGCTGGTGGCCCTCATCGGCGACATCATCCGTCTGTCCCAGCTGGACGAGGGGGACCCCCTGCCCTGGGAGCAGGTGGACATTCCGGCTCTGTGCCGGGACATTGCCGCCGATCTGCGGGACAAGGCCGAGAAAAGCCAGGTCAGCCTCACCGTGGAGGGACAGGACGTCCAGGCGGAGGGCGTGCGCCGTCTGCTGCACGAGACCATCTATAACCTCTGCGACAACGCCATCGGGTACAACGTCCCCGGCGGCAGCGTCCGGGTCACCGTGTCGGATGCCGGCGAAAACGCCGTGATCTCCGTGGCGGACACCGGCATCGGCATCGCCCCGGAGCACCAGTCCCGGATCTTTGAGCGGTTCTACCGGGTGGATAAGAGCCACTCCAAGGCCTCCGGCGGCACCGGCCTGGGCCTGTCCATCGTGAAGCACGCCGCGGCCTATCACCACGGAACCGTGCAGCTGGAGAGCCAGCCCGGCAAGGGCACCACCATCACCGTGACCATTCCCAAGAAAAAGCCCTGAAATAACCACAGCTTGGCCAGAAAGCGCAAGCTTTCCGGCCAAGCTGAAACGCTATTATAAGAGAGGTACCGCCTATGCTGCTGACTGCCGACATCGGAAACACCAACATCGTTCTGGCCCTGCTGGATGAGAAGGACCGGATCGTATCCCAGTGCCGGGTCCCCTCCGGGGAAACGCTGCCGCCGGAGGCGTATGACGACGCCATCCGCCGGGTGCTGGAGGGGCAGGCCGCCCCGGAAGGGGCCGTCATCGGCTCGGTGGTGCCCCGGCTGACGGCGGAGACCGCCGACGCCATCCGCCGGGTCACGGGGCTGGAAGCCTTCATCGTGGGGCCCACCACCCCCGCCGGGCTGGACATCGCCATTGAACAGCCGGAGACCCTGGGGGTGGACCTGCTGGCTGCCGACGCCGCCGCTGCGGCGGAGTATCCCCTGCCGGTGGTGGTGTTCGACTTCGGCACCGCCACCACCGTCACCGTGGTGGACGCAGACCGCCGCTATCGGGGCGGCGTGATCCTGGCGGGGGTGAAGCTGAGTCTCCACGCCCTGTTTTCCGGCACGGCCCAGCTGCCGGATATCGCCCTGGAGGCCCCGGGGAAGGTCATCTGCTCCGTCACCGAGGACAGCCTTCAGGCTGGTGCCATTTACGGGGCCGCCGCCATGGCCGACGGTCTGCTGGACCGCATGGAAGAGGAGCTGGGGCAGCCCTGCACCGCCGTGGCCACCGGCGGCCTGGCCGGGGTCATCACCCCCTATTGCCGCCGGGACATCCGCCGGGACGACAGCCTGCTTCTGCGGGGTCTGGCCCTGATCTGGCGGAAAAACTGCGGAAATCGGTAAATTTTATCATATAGGAGGGACCTTATGGACCAGCTGCGACAGAAAAAAGGCTTTATCTGCGACATGGACGGCGTCATCTATCACGGCAACCGGCTGTTGCCGGGGGTGAAGGAATTTGTGGACTGGCTGTATCGCGAGGGGAAGAATTTCCTGTTTTTGACCAACTCCTCCGAGCGCAGCCCCAAGGAGCTGCAGCAGAAGCTTCGGCGCATGGGCCTGGACGTGGACGAACAGCACTTTTACACCAGCGCCCTGGCCACGGCCCGGTTCATCAGCAGCCAGGCCCCGGGTTGCAGCGCCTATGTCATCGGCGGGGCGGGGCTGATCATGGCCCTGCACGACGAGGGCATCACCATGAACGACGTGGACCCGGATTATGTCATCATCGGCGAGGGCAACAGCTATAATTACGAGAACATCCTGCGGGCGGTGCGGCTGGTGCTGAAGGGCGCCCGGCTCATCGGCACCAACAGCGACCTGACCGGCCCGTCGGAGGACGGCATCATCCCCGCCTGCCGGGCCATGATCGCCCCCATCGAGATGGCCACCGGCCAGAGCGCCTATTTCGTGGGCAAGCCCAACCCCCTGATGATGCGCACGGGCCTGCGGATCTTAGGGGTCCACTCGGCGGATGCCGTGATGATCGGCGACCGCATGGACACCGACATGGTGGCCGGTATCGAAACCGGCCTGGATACGGCGCTGGTGCTCTCCGGCGTCACCCGGAGGGAGGACATCGCCAAATTCCCCTACCGCCCCCGGCTGGTGCTGGACGGCGTGGGCGACATCCCCGGCCCGGCGGAACAATAAAAAATAAGCAATCAGCTTCCGGTTTCGCCGGAAGCTGATTGCATTCTGTAATATTCGACAGAAAAATTGCGGTGCGTAATTAAAAGCTGAACACAACGCCCACCACGGCGGAGGCCAGGATGAACACGATGGGGTGCAGACCCTTGGTGGGCTTCACCCAGCGGGTCAGCGCCAGGATCACCGCCGCCAGGGCCAGGGCCTTCCAGTTAACGATGGCCAGGCCCGTGGCTCCGGTGTTCAGCAGGGTGATGGCCACCACGGACAGGCCCGCCGCAGCCACCATGGCCGTGGACGCCGGGCGCAGACCGTAAAACGCCGCCTCCACATAGCGGTTGTGGCGGAAGGCCTTCAGAAAAGCCGCGATGATCAGAATCACGATGATGGACGGCGTCACCAGGCCCAGGGTGGAGATAATGGCCCCGGGAATGCCGCAGGTGACAAAGCCCACATAGGTGGCCATGTTCACGCCGATGGGGCCGGGGGTGGACTCGCTGACCGCCAGCATATCCGCCAGCTGGGGCCGGGTGAACCAGCCGGTGCGGTCCGCCATATCGTACAGAAACGGCAGAGTGGCCAGGCCGCCGCCTACGGCGAACAGGCCGGTTTTGAAAAATTCGTAAAACAGCTGCAGATAGATCATGACCGCTTCGCCCCCAGATTCTTAATCAGCAGCCCCGCCACGGCTGCCGCCAACACATAGATAATGGGCGAGAGCTTGGTGAACACCGACAGTGCCAGGATCACCAGGAAGATCACCAGGCCCCACACGTCCTTCACCGCGCCCTTCCACAGCTTCAGCACGGCGTTGAAAATCAGCACGCACACGCACACCCGGATCCCGGCAAAGGCGTGCTGCACCCAGGCCAGATGGGAAAACGCGTCGATGACCCCGGCCAGGGCCGCAATGATGATAAGAGACGGGAACACCACGCCCAGGGTGGCCACGATGCCGCCGATGATGCCCCGGTGCTTCTGGCCGATAAACGTGGCGGTGTTCACGGCGATGACGCCGGGGGTACACTGGCCGATGGCAAAGTAATCGGTCAGCTCCTCATCGGTGGTCCAGCCCTTGTTCTCCACTACCTCCCGCTGCAGGATCGGCAGCATGGCATAGCCGCCGCCGAAGGTCATGACCCCCACCTTGGCGAAGGTCAGAAACAGAGAAAGCAACTCCTTCAACAAACACACCTCCTGAGATAAGCGAACAGCCGCCATTTTCCGGGAAAGACGGCTCCCGGCGATACTATACTCCATTCCCCGGCGGCTGTCAATTGCCGGGGGCGTAAAAAAAGCCGGAAGTATTGCAAATTGAACAGGCAATTTATCAGAAATTCCTTGCTTTTCTGACCAAAAAGGTATAAAATATCCGGGAAGATTTTCTGGGAGGACTGGATCAACATATGAGCAACCCCTATAAGACCCGCGAGGGCGGGGCCACCGTCACGGTGTTCGTGCCCTACGACTGCAACAACCACTGCCCCTTCTGCATCAACAAGAAGGAATATGCCGACTGCACCGGCTTCAGCCTGGACGCCATTCTGGACAGCATCCGCACCATGGACGCCATCACCCCCCGGTGCGACTTCGTGTTCACCGGCGGTGAGCCTCTGGCCAATCTGGAGGCCCTGCAGAAGATGCTGGACGCCATCCCCACCACCCACAAGGTGTATATCAACACCACCTTCCCGGTGCAGACCGGGTTCTACACGGCGGAGGAGATGCTGGACTTTACCCGCCGCAACCGGGACAAGATCACCTGCATGAACGTCTCCCGCCACCTGGTGAAATATGTGGAGGAGAGCCCCGACCAGGTGCTGGGGCAGATCGCCTGTCCCACCCGCATCAACTGCGTGCTGTATAAGAAGTACCCGGCGGAGAAGCTCCCCCAGTATGTGGAGCGGTTCCTGCCCTACGGCATCCCCATCCAGTTCCGGTACGACTATACCGAGACCACGCCGGAGAACCTGTATGACCAGGATCACGACCCCATCCTGCAGGACCTGAAGCGGCTGTTCACCTATCGGGGGCTGGACGGCTGCCGCATGCGCAACGGCTTCCACTTCGAGTATAAGGGCCTGCACATGACCTATCACAAGACCCTGCCCTATTCCACCATTGTGGAAACCGGGGACGACGGCGTGACCTATGACATTCTGTACGACATCCTCATCAAGCAGAACGGCGAGATACACAGCGACTGGACGGGCGTGAAGCTGGACGTGGACGCCTACCGCAGGGTGGTGTTCGAGCCCTACGACCTGAAGGTGCTGAACGGGACCATCGACTTTTGAAAAAGAGACCGCTTTGCGGTCTCTTTTTTTCGGAACCCGCGGCGGGGTCGCTCCGTCATAGGTAGTGAAAGCCTTGGCGGAAAATAAATGGCTTGTTTGTATTTACCCCCTTTTACTTC
>ENA-UONS01002814-UONS01002814.1-human-gut-metagenome-genome-assembly--contig:-CS19-NODE-2814-length-12997-cov-5.131046_pt1 | contig 12997 bp, 7 predicted proteins | sample MGYA00242458_ERZ724005 | MGnify/ENA metagenome assembly ERZ724005
TTTCGTAGTATCTTTGTTTCTTATGAGAGCCCGTCATATTGTTTTCTTGTGCCATTCGGATATTTTTGGCTCGAACCTGTGACTCGTCAAAAGAAATTCCGTGTTTGTAAAACGGGCGACCGATGGTCGCCCCCTACGGTTTATTTCAAAATCTGACACACAACTGTACGGCAGATTTTGAATAATACAAAGTCAGCGACGACGAGGCACGGTTTAGCCACTTAATAAATAATTTAAAACGCCGTCGAATATTCGACGGCGTTGTTTTTTGAATTTTTATGAAAATTAAGCTGCTTTGCGAGCCTTTTCGGCTGCTCTTTCAAGTGCAAGCTTATAATCTTTTTGGTCAGTAAATATTTCGTTTTTATAAGGATTTTTCTTTTGTTCCTTTGCACGCTTAATAATAGAAGCAAATACACAAACATTAGCCACAAGAGCAATAATGGCAATTATGCCTTGCATTGTAGGGTCTGCGTTTGTTGGCGGAACTGTAGGGTCCATATATCCGTCTGCGTAAACGGATGTAAGAACCGAGAAACGGCTCTTGTCTTGGAAAAGCGGAAATACCTGAGCAAACATACACCAAAGTGCAAGCGTGTTAGCTCTGTTTTGAATCCAACCACCCTTATTCCAAAATGCATTTGCAAATGTAGGAGCAAGAAGAAGTGCAAGGCCGCAATACCAAGAGTGAGTAGGGAGATTATTATAAGTATATTCAAAGTTCCAAAGGTCATAAGCCAAAATATAGCACCATGTCATATCAGGCCACAGCATATCCTGCTTATTCTTTGAGGAATAGATACCCCACCAACCTGTCATACAGAAAATATTTATAATACCGGCGATACCGTTCACCCAGTTCCACCAGCCGCCTGAAATTCCGCCTTTAATTGCCGACTCAAAGTCAGAACCGACTGCGATAAGAATGTTGATAGCGACGATTGCAAACGGGAACACCTTAAACCAATTTTTTTGCCGATGCCCCATTTATACTTAAGCATCATAAAGCCGATACAACCTGCTGTTGCCGCATAAAGCTTTGCATAATGGAACCAGCTGTTCATATGAACATAGGTATCATTTTGAAGTGCCCAATCAACTCCCTTAGCCGCACCGATATAAATTGCAATGAAATATACCGTCAGTGCTGCCGGTAAAACAAAGAAGCAAAAAATTCCGCCTGCTTTTGTTCGCCTTGCAATTTCATTCATAACGACGAGACCGACAAAGACCATTACCCAGCCGAGAAGTTGCCAGCCGGCCATATCGCCGTAAATTTGGAATAACATTGTCATTCCCCCTCCTCTAAAAAAGTTAAATAAAAATCATATCATCAAGACAGAGTGCATTAATATGCTACCGTGCCTCAATTTCCTTTATCATAATTTCATTACCCGAAAGAAGATAGGTTTTTTCGCTTTGACAGTAAGGGCAAATTTTACCATACTCTACAGTTTTGTATTTGCCCTTGCAGCTTTCGCAATACGTTACTGCCGGGATAACTTCTACCTTAAGTTCTGCCCCATTCATAAGCTCACTCTTTGAGCAAGCCCATTTCCAACAATCCTCAAGATAATCGTGCAGCACACCCGAAACCTCGCCTATTTCAACCGTAACAGACGATACCGTTTTAAGCTCATTTTCCTTGCCTACATCTTCAATTTCGTTAATGATATGAAAAACTATACCAAGTTCGTGCATAATTAATCCTTTTTAGCCTTTTGAGCCTTTTTAATCTTGAAATTACGCTTAATCATATAAGGCAAAATTGCTTTCATCTTGTCATCTGAATTAACCATTGTGCTACATTCGGGATTATCTCTAAAAAGATGAATTGCATCAAATTCGCACTTGGTAGTACAAATTCCGCAGCCTATGCACTTATTTTCGTCAACAACGGATGCACCGCAACCAAGACATCGTGCAGTTTCTTTTTTAACCTGCTCCTCTGTAAGAGGAAGATGAGCATCCTTAAACGAAGATTTAGCGTCAATTTTCTTATTAATATTCGGGATTTGACGTGAGGAATTATCGTAACTGTCAACAAGGATATCGTTCTTATCAAGCATTATGAAATCACGTCTGTTTCTGCCGACTGTAAGGCTTGCGTTGAAATGAACAAACCTATGGATTGACTCTGCACCATCTCTGCCTGCAGCAATAGCGTCAATGGCAAAGCGAGGGCCTGTGTAAACGTCACCGCCGACGAAAATATCCTTTTGCCCTGTTTGATAAGTAAGACTGTCCGCTTGAGGAGCGTTACCTCTGCCAAGTTCTACCGCCTCACCGTCAATAAGATTGCCCCATTCAATTGACTGACCGATTGAAAGATAAATACGGTCACATTCAATTGTTTGAGTATCATTTTCGTCATACTGAGGGTTAAATTTGCCGTCTGCATCTTTAACACTTGTGCATTTTTTAAGCACAACGCCTGTCACCTTGCCGTTCTCTGCAAGAATTTCCTTAACGCCCCAGCCGTTGTTTATTTGAATACCCTCGTCCTCGGTTTCAAAAATTTCCTCTTCGCTCGCAGGCATTTCCTCTCTGCTTTCAAGGCAGAACATACCCAAAACATCAGCGCCGCAACGCTTAGTTGAACGTGCAACATCAACGGCAACATTACCACCGCCGATATTGGTAATTTGGTGAACAAAACCGTTATCCTCGGCACGCTGAAGAATTTCCATAACCTTTTCACGTGTGATATAGTGGCCCTTATTTGTTTCAACAAGGTAATCCGCCATATCGCCGACACCAATACACCAATCCTCAGGGTCATCGGCACAGCCTTCGCCGCACATTGCACGGCTATAACGGCACGAACACGGGCCTGCCGCATATTTGCCGTCATATTTATCAAGCCAATGAGAAATATGTTCCACATCAGCAGACTGATTTTCCATTGAAATTGCCTTTTCAACAGGGATAACGTGCATACCTATTCCGGCGCCTCCCGGAGGCACCATCGGCGTAATTGCTTCAAGCGGAAGCTGAGTCATACGCTCAAAGAAATTTGCGACCTGCGGATGCTCACAAATATTATCCCATTTCATATTAAAGAATTCTGCGCTTCCGGGAACGAACATAGGAAGCATATATTGCTTTTCATGCTCCGGATTTTCCCAATTAAATTCAACAAGACCTACATTTGCCATTTCTTTAAGAAGCGGCTCAAGGTAAGCGGCACTTTTGCCCGTAGCTTTTATAATTTCCTTAAGTTTCATACCCTTGTGTACCTTCATCTTAAGGGCAACCTCTGCCATCTCGTCTGTTACAATTGAAGCAAGACCCCAATACTCAGGGTCATTAACGGTAAGCTCTTTACCTACCTTTGGAAGCCACGGCAATTTATACAAAACTCTGTCTGTAATATGCTTGCCGAGTGCCAAAATCAAAGGACGTGCAGGCTCGTTTGAATGATTTTCATAATAGTGCATCACTCTGTCATCGTACACCCTATCCTTAGGCGGCTTGACAGTATCAAATTTGTATTCATACTCCTTATTTGACATAGTATTCTCCCTCTAAAATATACATCTTATGTCATAAATTACAATTTCATTTTATATGTTTGTTAATTATTTGTCAATATACAGTTAAAGGTAAAATGTCATATTCGGGAATGATTAATATTTAGTTTATTTTTTTATTCAAGGTTTTAAAAACGCAAAAAGAGACGGCATTTCTGCCGTCTCCAAATGCTTTAATCAAAGTGTCAGATTAGTCATTTCCACCGAAGCCCCAGTCAGTACCACCGGATGTAGTAATAACATCAGCTGTCTGAGAAAATTCATTAACCTCTGACACCGGCTTTGTATAAAGCTCTTTCATTAGGTGTGTCCTCCTTAATTTATCAAATCTCGCCTCCACCCCTTAAGGCAGAGGTGAAAGCTTTGCTAAATTGTGTTAATTAAGCATTATAGTCGTAAAGTGATGCTTCTGAATAGTAAGTATGAGTACCATCTGCATCCTTAGTAACTACGAATGCTCTTGCGCCGGCAACGCCTGTCATTGCAGTAAGACCGTAGTTCAAACCAATCTGTGAAGCGTTGGTGTTGTTATAAATAACTCTAACCTTACCAGGATTTGTACCTGATGCAGTCTTGCCAACGTTTTCAAGTGTAAGGTCAGAAGCTGTTACATTCTTACCGTATACGAAGCCCTGGCTAACTACTGTCTCATTATCAGCAACAGTACGTGTTGCAACAAAGAGAACGTCGCAATCTGTAGCTGAAGGACGAGTTGTTGAAACGATAGCAACCTGAGTCTTAGAAGTGTCATCAGCCTTTGTAACTGCTGTGAGTTCGATATCCGAAGCACAGAAGAATGAGTATGATTCACCGTAACCAACTGTTGCGCCGTTTACTGTCCATGATGTTGCGCCTGCCTTAGTAACTGTTACCTTAGCGTCATATGCAACATTTTCAGCCTTGTCAGTGTAGTCAGTGCCGTTAACTGTGATTGTTGCGCCTGCAGCCTTAACTGTGTAAGTCTGAGTAGCATCCTTCTCATAGATAGCTCTGATGGTCTTACCTTCTGTAAGAGCGGTAATCTCATCGTTTGTAAGAGCCCAGCCCTTGAATGTATAACCAGGATAGATAGGAGCAGTTGCAGGAACCTTAATGTCAGCACCGCTTGCTACTTCCTGAGTTGATACAACGTTACCGTACATATCAATGAATACAACTACGAATGTTGATTCAGCTGTTTCTGTAAATACAGGAGTTACCTCTGTATCAGCAACTGCTGTGAATGAATATGTTTCGTTAGTTGAAACGAGCTTGTTAGCAACCTTCCAACCTACGAACTCTGCACCCTCATTAGCCTGAGCTGTAAGAGTTACAGTTGAGTTAGCAGGAACCTTAGTAGTCTTACCGTTTGTTGCGTCCTCGCTGTTAAGAGTTGTTGTACCGTAAGCAGTCTTAGCAACTGTGATATCATAACCCTTAAGCTGAGGAAGAACCTTAGTTTCGAGAACCTGACCGCAAATTGTACAGCTTGTAACTTCTGAACCCGGCTTATCAAGTGTAGGCTCTGTTACAACAGGTTTACCCTTTGTGCAATCTTCTGTTACAACCTTAGCAACTTCGTCATAGTTAGCGTTTGCTGTTACAGCAGAAACTGCCGGCCAGCTATAAGTTGTATGGCTGTGCTGTTTACTACCTGCCGGTGTAGCAGTTGTATCAGCAGTATTTGTCTTTGGAGCTACAGGAGTAGCGCCTGCAGCAAGCTTCTGAGTATCAACTACAGTGCCTGCGGCGTTTGTAAATGTGATTGTATAAACCTTAACAAGACCCTTAACTGCATCTTCAAGAGCAGTAGCAGCAGCAGTTACCTGTGCCTGATCTGTATAAGCTTCAACCTTAGCCTGAGCGTTAGCTTCAAGAGCAGCTGTTACCTTAGCATAAGATTCAGCTGTGTACTTAGTACCGTCAACAGCCTTTGCAGCATCAAGTGCAGCATAGTAAGCTGTACCATCAAGCTTATCGTCCTTAGTCTGAGTATCTACATGTTTACATACAGTACATGTTCCTGTAAGAACAGTGCCTGAAACAAGTGTATGCTTACTTGTCTCTGCATAAGTAATGTTACAATTTTCCTCAGCTGTAGTAGCAACCTCAGTGTAAGTTGCATCTGCAGTAGCAGCTGATACTGCAGGCCATGAGTAAGTTGTTACTTCGTGCTTATTGTCGCTCTTATAATTTACAGTTGCAGCAGTATTTGTTGAAGGAACTGTTGGAGTATCGCCTTCTTTAACTGTCTGCGTATCAACAGTCTTGCCGTTGATGTCATTAAATGTAATAGTATAAGTCTTAGTTTCAGGTGTTGATTCCTTTGCATAATCTGTCCAAATTAATGCCCAGTTAGCAAAAGTGCTATGTGTATCGTCATATGTAATAAGGAACAATTCAGGATTTACAGCATTAGTGTTATTCGGTTCACCAGTACCGTCGAGTGAAGTTCTGTAATAAGGCTCAAACTCTGTACCGGCAATATCTGTGTTAAATGTAAATACATCTGAAAGGTCGCAGTCTTGAAGAACCTCAAAACTATATACAAAAGAAACAATACCATACTTACCGAATGGTTTTACGCCGTCTGCAGTACCAATAAAGTTAGATACTGACTGATCACCTGCTACAGCAGCCTTACCTGTAACTGCACCATAGAATGTACCATCTTCAACATTTACATTGTTTCCTGCAAAGGCTAACGCTGTAGGATAAAACTGAGTGCCATCGGCTATACAACCTGAAGCACCTGAAGAAACAGCCTTCCATGTATCGCCACGTGATGGCTTTGAAGAATAAGCTGCAGCTTTAAGGTATTCCTTATTGAACTTACCCTTGAACTGACCGTTTTGAAGAACGTCAAAACCACCAAATTCAACTGTTACAGCAATACGATCGCCTGCCTTAAGTGTTGCAGGGTTAAGAATATTTTTAGCTGTCTTAACGGCTTCATAAGTATGTGACGCATCCATGCCATAGTAATTCTGAAAGTATGATGCAGCATACTTTTTAATTGCGTTTGGATCTGATTTATCTTTAACTTTTGCAATAGCCTCTTTCATACCTGCATTAGTACCCTGTGAAGATACTGTTGCAGCAATTACAGGCTTATAGTCATTACGATGGTCTTCATAGCCATTATTTCCATAATCTTCAACTCGTCCACCGAAGCTTAAACTCCATGAACCCATTTGGTTATAAGTTTCGTCGCTGTTATAGCTCCAATATTCAGGAGTTGACTGAAGCTTTGAAAGGCTTGTATCAACGCCGTCATCAACCCACCATTTTCTGTTTTTAGTAACAGTATAATTTGTTTCACCGAACATATCCGGCGCATCAGGAGTACCTGCTAAAGCAGAAAACGGAACGGAGAATGCAACCATAAGAACTGCAAGAAGAACAGCTATTGCTTTTCTAAATGTCTTTTTCACTTAGAAATCCCCTTTATTTATTTTGAAAAAAATCACTTTATCTCTAATCCGTTATAATAACCGGAACCGGATGAACATGCATAAATTGCTGTTGCATCGGCGCCTGTTACAACGCCGTCACCGTTAAGGTCATAGTTTAAATCCGTTTGCTTTGAAGCAAAAAGATATACACTTGTTGCATCGGCAGCTGTAATTATACCATCCTTATTAAAATCACAAGCCATCATAGGGATAACCGCATTAGTAATATCGGCACCGTTTACGATAACGGTAACGTCATTACGAGCTATTGCATAATCAGACGAGATTGAAAGATAGTAGGTTCCGTCCTTTAACGAATCAATAGAGAAAGCGTTTACACCATCTTTAAGAGATGATGTGGTTGTACCGACAAGCTCGGTACGAGCTGAATCGGAATATACGTTAACCGTATATTCACCGTAAACAGGACTGTTGGCAGTATTGCCTTTCGCATCTGTCATAATAACAAGCGAACCGTTTACGCTATGACCGGTTGACGGTGAAACGTCACAGGTCATTAAATATAGAGAACCGGGATAATCGGCAGATTCGGTAACAAGAGCGTACTCATCGTCAAATCCGTCATTATAATTAGCCAAAACGAAAGTCTTATTTGGGTCTGTTGAAACCGAAATAACATCAGCGGCGTCACAATCCTTTGCAAAAGCAACCGAGAAGGTTGCAAGCAACGTGCCGTCCTTTGTTACAGATGAACAAGTGTCAGCATCTGAAACAAAGCCGAATACCAAATTAGAATCATTCGTTACGGTTCCCATCGAAGATACGCCGGCAACCTCATCAGAAAGAAGAGCCTTAGGCTCACTCTGCACCGATACATCCGAAGAATAGCTTGATGTAACCTGCACAACCGATAACTCGGTGACGCCCTCTAAATAAAAGCTGACGTCGTATGTACCGGCAGGTAACTTATCACCGTCGTATTGTTTGCCGTTAGAATCTGTGTATGTGCAATAAACGTTCGGGCTCTCCGTTCCGAGCGCAGCAGCATACGAAGTACGAGGAAGGCACACAACAAGCGCAACAAAAGCCAAAAACGCAAGTGTACCGAAAATAACACCTACTCGTTTTTTCGCAATTGTATTCATTGGTGTTACCTCCTTGTTAAAAAAATTGCTTAATTTGGGTAGAAGCAGAATCGCCGTGAAGGGCAAAGACAAAATCGGTCAGAAAACATAAAAATATGAAACCAAGCAACTTTGGTAAAAGCCAAACACCGTGAAACACTAAATATTTACTAAACGAAACTGCCCATAGCCTCCCCGCCCAAAGCGGGCATAGTATATAAACGGCAAAAGCCGAATATATCAAGACAAAGCAAAGCCATAGCTCTGCTTAATTAAATGATAACACAAGTTATCGTAATTTTCAAGTAAAACTTCTTAGGGACTTTCGCCCCTAAGAAGTATAGAAGCTAATATTACTTAATAGTAACAGCAGGAAGTGCGATAGCAGATGATGCAATAGCATAAACAGTTGTAGCATCCGCACCGGTTACCGAGCCGTCACCGTTAAGGTCATAACGAAGATCAGCAGCCTTAGAAGCAGCTGAATATACAGCAGTAGCATCTGCGCCGGTTACATTGCCATCCTTATTGTAGTCACAAACAACCATTGCAATTGCAGGACCTGCAATATCAGCGTCACCAACAACAATGCTTACTGTACGTGCAAGAGCGAATTCAGAAGTAATTGTTACTGTATATGTGCCAGGTGCAAGGTCAAGACTAATCTCGTTTGCATCAGTTGTAAGGTCAAATGGCTTTTCAAGAACAGGAGTGTTTGCACTGTCATAAACAGTTACTTTATATGTTCCGTTTACGCCCTTATTGTTAGTAGCACCCTTTGAAGATGTTGCTACAACAAGTGAAGCAGTAACATTATGAGTTGACGGAGCCAATGACTCAACCGAAGGAACGATTGTAGTATTGCCTGTAACAGTAAGCTCATATGGGAATGCTGTTGCTGTATCGTCAAATGTAAGTTTGTCGCCGTTAACAGTAAGTTCAGGTTTAAGAGTATAACCATCCTCTGCTGTTACATTGATTGAAACAACCTGACCCTTTTCTACAGCTACAGGACCTGAGTAAGCAACACCGTCGATTGTTACTTTAGCACCTGCAACAGGAGTTACAGTAAGCTCACAGCTCTCAAACTCAGTAAGACCGATTTCAGCTGCCTGAAGTTCAGTATCAACATTGTAAATCTTAGCAAGCTGAGCGTCATAGTTCTTACGGTCATTGATATTGAATGTGCCGGAATTCTTATACTTATAAGAACCGTTACCATAGTTAGCAAGGTCAACTGCGGCAGCAAGAGCTCTCACGTATCTGTTCCAAGATGCTGATGAGTACTTTGTTGTGCCTTCGTTAACAAGCTTACCTGATGCATCAAATGAACCAAAGCGTGGGTTAGCTGCTACGCCATTCTTAGATACGGTTGCTTCAGTAGCAACTGTACCGTCCTCATTGTATGTAGCAGGTGTTGCCTTGAGCATTGAGTAAGCATTACCCGATGCGCACTTGATTTCATTTTCAAGCTGCTTGCCCTGGTAACCACGTTCAATAACTGCAGAAGCGAATATGTTAAAGAGTTTAACGTATTCTTTTGCCTGAACAGAAGATACTTCAGAAGCTGTGGTATAAGTAAACTTAGTACCTGCATTCTTGAGGTCATTCATAAGCTTAGCAGCGTCAACATAAGACATACCGTTTCTTTCAACAGTCTTGCCTGTTGTTGCGTCAACGTAATCAACGTCAACTGTATACTGCTGTTCAGCCTTCTTTGCATATTCTACCATCTTATTATATGTAAGAATATCAAAGTTAATTTCTTCAAGACCATTTCTAAGCTCAGAAATCTCATTGTAGAGTGTTGATGATGAGCTGATAAGGTGAGACTTAACTACGCTAAGAACATATTCAAGTCTGTCATTAGCCTGAGTAGCAATACCACGATTATCTACTGAGTCCATCTCGCCTGAGTTAGGAATGAGCTGATACTCAGCTGATGGGAACTTACATGCCCAATTATCGCCTGAGTTGCACTTTTTGCCTTCAGCATTTCTGTATACATATTGAACCTGATTATAAAGAGGCTCGTTATCTTTGTTTGTATCCTGAGTAGTTGTCGGTCTCTGCCATGGGCCGCCAGGATATGTATCGAGATCCCATTTTGTAGCATACTTAACTGAGTTAGTAAGGTAATAGTTACCGTCCTGACCGAGTGTTACATTAGCCAATGCAGCATCCTTGCCATTCTTAACATCTGATGATGTAAGCGGCTTTGGTGAGTAAATAGGCATTGTACATTTCTCATCGGAATAGTAAATTCCCTTTACGCCGCCACTGGTTGCACCTGTTGTAGCGTCTATTGTGCCGCCGACATAAGCAGTTGCTTTAACCGATTCAGGGATTGTGTAGCTTACCTGAGTACCCTTTACAGTAAATGTTACTGTTTCGTTAGAGGTTGAGTAAGGAACGTATGCACGATCGCCTGTTGCGGAAGTTGTAACTGAAGTTGTAACTGCATACTCTGTTTTATCTGACTGAGTAAGAGCTGATTCAGCAGTGTAAGGAGCTGACTGAACGCTAAGTACATTCATAAGAGCATCCTTAGCCAAATCATAAACTGAACCGATAGATGCATCCTCTTTGAAGTCGGATGTTTTATAGTTAGCCATGATATTGGCAAGTTCGTTATAGTTTTTATCAAGTGAGCCGGCTGAACCGCTTTCACCGATAACAAGCTGGAAGCTGCCTGTCTTATAAGAACCTGAATTATAGAAGTTAACATTAACATCATAAGTGCCGGTCTTAACAGTAGCCTCACCGTCGAAACCAAACGGTCTGTAGTTATTAACAGCATTTGAACCAAATGTTTGCTTTGAGGTATTTATATAGATAGCATCAATACCGGTACCGAGTGTAACCATATTAAAGATGTTATCATAGTTATATTTACCACCGGTCTTAAGATACATTGTATCATAAATACCGCTTTCATTGATATGGTAACCGGCAATAATCTTAGCATCAAGTGCTTCCTGAAGAGTGAATGCAACGTGAGTTCTTGTTTCAATCTCCTTGCCCTCATTTTGCTTTGAAATGTTACCGATTTCCTCAGAAGTATAACCTCTGTAGTAGTCAACAGCACCAAGGCCGCTACCTGTAGAACCGTTTGTATGGTTACGCTGCCATTCGCCGAATTCGCCTGAGCCTGCAGATGTTTCTACACGATAGTCATACATACCAATCTTAAGAAGATCACCTGTTGACTTATCCCAACGAGCAATAGCGTTATTTTCACCGATATCTACTGTTGTTAAATTAGAATCATCGAATGCCTTAGCTGCAGTAGTAAGGTTATTTGATTCATAGCCGGATTTTCTGTCAAAGAAGAATACACCGTCAATGCTCTTTTCCTTACTGCCGCCCTTCATAAAGAATGAATACTGAGCGATTTCGTTAAGCTTGTTAGAAGCGATAACCATCTTATCAGGATAGTTTGCAGAGATATTACCGCCGATACCTGTAAGAGAATGAACGGTTACACCGTTTTCTTCTCTGTCAGTGCCGTCTGTCTGCTGGAATGTAGAGTTGAAGTTATAATCAGCATCATAAAGAGCATTTCTGAAGCTTACTTCACTTGTAAGAAGCTTATAAGCTGTTACAGTATTGCCTCCATAAAGAACATTGCCCTGATCATCAACAATATCATAATTTACAACAACACGGCATGTGTTTGTTGTATCAGAACCTGAAACATCGAACGGAACTGAAATATTAATTTTAGCACTCTTACCCGGATCAATAGGAGTTTCAGGGAAATCTATTGTATCATCAGGCATTTCTTCGTTATAAACATCATATTGAAGCACGCTTGTAATCTTTACATAGTAACGTGAAAGCTGAGTAGGCTTGCCGTCCTTAATGTACGATGCATTGATACCTACCGAGTTGTTTGTAACAGTAAGTGCATCATCATAAGGTTGACCTGAAATACAGCCTGTTACGGTGTTAGAACCGAATGAAGCAGTAGCCATCTTGAGCTGATGCTGACCAAGTGTAGTCAATGCATTAGGAATGAAGCTGTTAACTGCCTGTACTGCAAAACAGATACCTCTGATAATAGAATCAGAGTAGGTCTTAGGACCGTTTGTACCGTATCCGCCGAACTCTACGAAGTTACAGATAAGCTTTTGGAATGCACCCAAGTCCTTACCGCTTGTACCTGCGAGTACCTTAACCTGGAAGAAATCATCAAACGGATGAGCACTTGTAGCATCAGGAACGATTGTCTTAAAGCTCTGTCCGCTGTAACGTGCGCCAAACAATCCGTTAATGAGATCCTTAAGTAAATCATAAACTGTTACGACGAATGAAGTCTTTTGGATAGGCTCTGCAGAAACGATTGTAAATAACTGGTTAAGGAAGTTAGATACGCCGCAAAGACCTGTCTTTGAATTTTCTTTACCAATATCAAGGAATGAAAGAACAATGTTGTTCCAAATAAGTTCCTCTGAATTGAATTTAGCATAACCTGTACCCTGAAGTGTACCGAGAACAGGCATAAGCTTATTAGCTATTGCATTAATGTTTTCCCAAAGAGTATTCTTTGTTGTGATAAGGCTGTTGCCGTTTCCATCACAAATACCGAGGAGAGCACCTACGCCCATAGCTCTTTCGCCCTTATTTACAGCCTTCTCCATTGCATGGTCGCCGCCGTAGTAGCAAACTACAGAATTAAGAAGGTCAAAGAGTGTTGTTTTAGAATCAACAGCTGCTGACTCTGTCTTCCAAGTATTGCCGTTTTCGTCCTCAAGAGGAACGTAAGCCTCAATTACATAAGCAACTGCGTCACGAGCCATTGGAAGAATTGTGCCTTCAAGTGTTGCATTGATTGTTCCGTCGCTGCCAATCTTTACAAGCTTTGAATAATCCTTGTCAGGCATTGAGTATGATAAATACTCCTTAAGGCATACATAAGCTACTGCTTCTGCATCCTTACATC
>ENA-UONS01002821-UONS01002821.1-human-gut-metagenome-genome-assembly--contig:-CS19-NODE-2821-length-12940-cov-12.008071_pt1 | contig 12940 bp, 13 predicted proteins | sample MGYA00242458_ERZ724005 | MGnify/ENA metagenome assembly ERZ724005
CGTACTCGAACCCAATTCTCTATGAGAAAGGGTTCGGGTACGTTTTTTGTTTACAAGAGGTTCTGAGAAGGCACTACTCGGAACAGTGGACAGGAACGAGTAAAAGCAGGGTATCACCATGAAGGTGGTGCCCTGCCTTTTGCTTTGCATCAAGTTCGCAGTCTGAGAACTTGATACTGCCTATCCCCCTATCCTGTGCGTTTCGGGTCAATCGCTGCGTACGTCCGTACACAGTCCGTACGCACGTACGCAGGAAAAAGGGAAAGTTCTGGCATATAGGGGGTAGTCTTTCGGTTGGCGGTATGGTATACTCGGCTCAGAAAATGGTATCGCCACACTGAAATAAAAAGGCTGAAAGGAGCTAAAGATGGATTTTTTGGTTATGCGTGTCTTTGTGAAAATCTGGTGGATTTTCCCCTTTGTCTTTGTGTTTTCTTTGCTTTTCGCAATTCGGGAAACGGTCAAAGATGGTCCAAATGATTTGAAGTATGCTTTGGCTGCGGCGGTCAGCCTGTTTATTCTGGTTGCAGTTTGTATGCCGTATTATAGTTACTACTAAGCAGGGTTTGGGGCAGGCACGCCCCAACAAGAAGCTGTCCCAAAGGGGCAAGAATTGAAAATTTGTGGCCACGGGACGATTCTTGCCCTCACCGTCAGAATCATCCGCCTTGCATCCGTAGTCATTTTGTGATACAATCATTCTGACAGGAGGTGTCCCGTATGATGCAGACATTTGTTCGCCCTTCCCGCGACCTGCGCAATCATTATGCCGAAATTTCGGAGATGCTCAAAGACCATGACCATGTGATCATCACAAATCATGGCCGTGGAGAATCAGTTCTCATCAGCATTGAGGACTACGCCAAGTACGAGGAGTTTTTGCACCAGCGGTATGTTGCCGAGGCACTTGCCAAGGCAAAGCAGCAGTCGGCAGACCCCGACACGCAGTGGGCAGACCACGAGAGCGTATGGGAGACGCTAGGCAAGCAGTATGACGTATAAAATTAAATATCTGCCCCTTGCTGTGCAAGATTTGAACGAGATCGCCCGGTATCTGTCTGGCTTTTACCCTAAAACGGCCCGCCGCGTACTGAAAGAGCTGCGGGAGAAGATCACAAAATTAGGCGATACTCCAAAAATGTGCGAGGTCTACCGCCTTGACCCTGCTTATCGCAGGATGGTCGTTGACCAGTATCTGGTATTCTACCGCGTCAACGATGAAAACAAGATTGTGGAGATTCACCGTGTGCTGCGAGGTGCTTGGAATCTGCCGCAGTATCTGGAATAAATTCAGGTTCGAGTTCTGTGGACAATGCTCCACCACAAAAATCCCGAGTCATTCGACCCGGGATTTTTTTCGTAGTCAGAGCCGCCCTATCCAAACCTCCAATTTTCCGCACCAAAGGGGCAAAATCTTGGCCAGAATTGCCGTTGCACCGCCGGGGCTTTTGGATTATACTGTTGACTTGTATTCCATGATGTAATCTCTCGTTTCTTTCAAGCCAAAGGAGGCATCCCTACGAACTATCTGTTTCAATTCACGCGCATCCTCGCGTTCTGTTTTCTGGGCGAGATCTGTCACGCCCTGCTGCCCCTCCCCGTCCCGGCCAGCGTCTACGGTCTGCTGCTGTTGCTGGCGGCGCTCCGCCTCGGCATCGTGAAGCTCGAGCAGGTCAAGGAGGTGGGGCTGTTCCTCACCGGCATCTTCCCGCTGCTGTTCGTGCCCGCCGCTGCGGGCGTCATGGAGCTTTGGGCCGAGATGGGCGCGATGCTGCTGCCCATCCTCATCGCCATCGTGCCGGTGACGGTGCTCGTGCTTGTGAGCGCAGGCCGCACCACGCAGGCCCTCACCAGCCGCCGCGCTGCAAAAAAGGAGGTCGAACATGACTGAACTGCTGAACGGATTTCTCTCCGGTTCCGCCGCGTGGGGCGTGTTGCTGACGCTGGCCGCCTTCGCGCTGGGCACCCTCATCAACAAGACCACCGGCAAGGCCATCTTCAATCCGCTGCTGCTGGGCAGCATCTTTGTCATCCTCTTTCTGAGCCTGCTGAACATCTCCTACGCCGACTACAAGGCCAGTGCCGCGCCGGTGAATTACCTGCTGCTGCCGGCCACCATCAGCCTCGCCATCCCGCTGTATGAAAAGTGGGACCTGCTGAAGGAGAATGCCGCCGCCATCATCGCGGGCATCTCGGTGGGCACGCTGGTCAGTCTTGGCAGCGTGCTGGCGCTGGCACTGGCTATGGGCCTCACCCGGGAACAGTACGCCACCCTCCTGCCCAAGTCGGTCACGACGGCTATCAGCATGGATGTCGCCGCCGAGCTGGGCGGCATCGCGGCCCTGACCGGTGCCGTCGTCATCCTCACCGGCATCGCGGGCAACCTGCTGGCCGAGGTGATCTGCAAAGCCTTCCACATCACCGACCCCATCGCCAAGGGCATCGGCATCGGCACCTCGGCCCATGCCGTGGGCACCAGCAAGGCCCTTCAGATGGGCGAGGTCGAGGGCGCGATGAGCGGCCTGTCCATCGCGGTGGCCGGTGTCCTCACTGCTGTGCTCTGCCCCTTCTTTGTCAGCTTTATCCAGTAAACCGCAAAAAAAAACAAGTCCTCTGTGCTGTGGTGCAGAGGACTTGTTTTTTGTATCATGCATCCCGCTGGCGGGCCGCTTCTTCGATGACTCTGACCGCCTTTTCGTGGATGGCCAGAGGCTCTGCGGCCGGGCGGGCCAGACAGTAGCCCTGCAGAAGGTCCACGCCCATCTCCAACACCCTGCGCAGGTCATCCATCGTCTCCACGCCCTCGGCCAGCACCTGCACGCCGCGGGGGCGGGCATAGTCGATGAGGGCCTTGAGGAACTGCTGCTTGTCGGGGTCGGCATCAATGCCCCGGATGATGGCGATGTCCACCTTGACATAGCGGGGCGCGATGGTCAACAAGCTGCTGCCGTTGCTGTAGCCGCTGCCGTAGTCGTCCAGCGCAAAGACGGCGGGCGCACCGGTGGCATTCCGCTTCCGCTCCAGCGCCTGTTCGTCCATCTCCTCCTCCTCGGTGATCTCCACCACCAGCTTCGAGAGGATGGCTTTGTGGGCTGCACGGAAGTGCGCCCAATCCTCATCGTTCAGGCTGACGCTGGCGATGCTGTTGACGAAGACGAGGGCATCCGGCTCCACCTTGCCCGCCGCTTCCAGCGCTTCATAGCACTCGCAGGCGCGGAACAGGGTCAGCTTCTCGATGTCATACAGCCGCCCCATCTCGCTGGCCAGCTCCATCACCCTCTGGGGAGAGCTCAGAGCAGGCAACCGGGGCCGCATCAGGGCCTCATAAGCCGCCACATGGCCGTCCCGGGCCGAGAAGATGGGCTGGAAGTAGTAGTCCACCTGCCGCTCCCGGACAAGGATCTCGAAGTCGCTGCGCTGCTTCATCGCGTAGATGCCGTCGCGGTAGTGCTCCATGTTGAACTCCCGGACTTCGCCCTTGGTGGAGTGCTTGACCTCGTACATCGCAAAATCGGCGTATCGCTTGAGGGTTTCGAGGTCGGCGGCATCGTCGGGATACCATGCTACGCCGCCGGACATCCGGATGCACAGCTTCTTGCCGTCCGGCAGGGTAGCGCTGCTCCGGGCAAAGCCCTCTTCCAGCTTCCGGATGTCCTTCCGCACGGCCTCCTTCGTCTCATAGCCGTAGAACAGCAGCAGGAACTCATCGCCGGAGAGCCGCGCCACCACGGTGCCGCTGGGCACGCCCTGCTGCAGGCTGTGGGCCGTCTTGCGCAGATAGATGTCGCCCCAGTCGTGGCCGTAGGTATCATTGATGGTCTTGAGGTTATCGAGGTCCGTCATCATCAGGGCCGCGCAGCGCATCATTCTGGGCTTCTCGAACAGCTCGCCGCAGACCCGGAAGAAGGCCTGACGACTGTACAACCCGGTGAGGGCGTCGTAATCGCGCTCGTGCTCGATGCGGCTGCGCTCGGCTACGGCTGCTTTGTAGTTGTCGGTGCTCAGGGTCACGATAGCGTCGGCCAGCCTGTCCAGCTCCCGGATGCCGGTGCGGGAGAACTCCGGGACGGCCTAATGCCGCTCCTGCGCATCCGCCAGCTCCTTCGAGAGCTGAGCGACCGGCTGGGCCAGACCGATGCTGACGAAGAATGCGCAGCCCAGACCAAAGCCCAGCGTCAGCAGGATCGCAAAGCTCACGAGATTCGTCACCGACTGGGAGAAGCGGAAGAGGTCGTTCCTTCCCACCACGCCGATAAGCAGCCACCGTTCGCCCGAGAAGGGGGCGTTGCGGTTGTAGAGGCTGATCTGGCGGATGCTGACGACCTGATCTGCACCGCCGCTCGGATAATGCCAGTAGCTCTTGGCGCGGTGGAGGGTCAGCTCCCATCCTTCCTTCTGCAGCGCGGTCGTCTGCTCGCCGGTGTTGGCGGTGACATGGATCTGCAGCTCCTCGCCCCGCAGGTCGGAGGTCGTGGAGGCCAGCAGATAGCTTCCGTGGTTGTCGTTCTGCAATTCGTCCCACGGGAGCTTGGTGTCCATATAGCTTTCCAGCATCTCGATGCCCAGAACGCCGTACACCGTGCCGTCGTCCAAGATCAGAGGCTGCGCGTAGGCGATGGCCTCCCGGTCATCGCCCAGCAGCGTATAGGGCAGGGTCGTCCAGCGGCCATAATCCGCCGCAGCTCCGGTCTGCTCCCCGCTCTCATAGGCAGCTTGGAAGGGCCGGACATAAAAGGCATCCTCTTCCTCATCCAGATACTGCTGCGCAGGCGTCCACGCCTTGTCCGTAGTGATGCCGAAGGCCTGCACCAGCTCTGCCGGAGCGCGCTCGAACATCACGTCGGAGTTGTCCGCCGAGGAGGCGGCTTCCGGGTCGAGGTCCCGCAGATAGACGCAGGGCAGCCGGTCGCCGGAGGTGCGGTCTGTAAAGTCGTGGGTGTTCAGGATGAGGAAGACGCCGCTGACCTGCTTGGCGCGGAGCGCCTTGAGCAGCCTCGGAGCGGCCGCTTTCAGCAGGGGCAGGCTCTCGCCGCCGGTAGAATCCAGCGTATCGAGAGAGAGCGTCCCCTCGTCCAGCATCTGCCGAGCCGTATCGTTGATAAAGCTCGAAAGCTCCGTCAGGTCCTGTGCCTGCTGGAGCTGGGTCTCAATGTACCGGGCACGGTTCTCCACCTGCTTGTCGAGGATGTCCACCGCGTTCTCATCCAGCCGGAGGGTGACGCCGCTGACCCCAATGGCCGAGGCCATCAGCATGACCATGATGACCAGCATGACCATCAGCGCCGCAAAGATGGTGACAAAGATGGTGTGTTCTTTTCCTTTTGCTTCATCTCGCATCAGAAGCTTCATGGTCTCTCCCTTCTTTCACTCGTCTTTGTGCCGTCTCAGCCCTCGTACTGGCGCAGGGCATCGCAGAGGCTCTGATACCATGCCTCGAAATACTCATCGGTCATAAACTCCGCCTCGGCGTCGGCCGCGCTCTCGCCTGCGGCGATGCGCGCGACGACGGTGGCACGGTCGGCCTCCGCAAGGTCGCTCATGCTGTAGGTCAGGGTGTCGCGGGCCTTGGTGCCGCCCTCAAAGGCGCGGGGCGTGTACATCTCGCTGCTGTTCACGGTATTGACGGCCTGCGTCAGGATGTTCTCCATATTTCCGGTCAGGATGAGGCCGCTGCTGCGGATGGCGTCCATCTCATTGGCGGCGTGGGTCACGGGCAGATAGCCGGAGCCTACCGCAAAGGCAATATTATTCTCCGGCTGGGTCAGCCACTTGAGGAAGACCACGCTGGCTGCCTCCTCGGCGTCGGTGGTCTTTGCCACGGCCATACCGGCCCCCTGCTGGACAGCGAATTTCTCGCCGTCGGCAAAATGGGGCGCAGGCAGGACTTTCAGGGCGATGCTGTGGCTCTCGGTGTCGCTCAGCATTACCCGAGACGGAAAATAGGTGGCGCTGGAGCTGGAGCCGACGTAGGCCAGAATGTTGCCGATCTTAATATCGTCGCTGCGGAAGCGGCCGCTGGCGGAGAACCAGCCCTTGACGTAGGGCACATAGTAGTTGTCCCACAGCCTGCGGGCAGTGGCCTCGGTCAGCTCCACGGTCATCCTGCCGCCCTTGACGTCGAAGAGGGTGTCTCCCAGCTCCTTTGCGCCGATGAGCATATAGTTCGCCATCGCGTCGCGGCCAAACAGGGCCTTGCCGTCGTCGGGCGTTTCGGTCTGGGCGTCCGTCCAGTTGTAATAGGCTTCGGCGGCCCCGGCCAGCCCCTCGATGGTCTCAAGGTCGGTGCACTCTGCGCCGGTGGCATCGGCAAAGGTCTGCCAGTCGGTGTCGTTCAGGAACAAAAGCTCCACAGACTTTGCCACCGGGAATATTTTGATGCTGCCGTCGTCGTTGAAGTCGCCCTCGGTCAGGTAGCTCCCGATGTAGGCCGCCCTCTCCTCATCGGTGAAGTAGGGCGCAAGGTCCACCAGCTCGCCCATCTGGTCCATCGTATAGGCGGTGTCCGCGTAGGCCATGAAGATGTTGGGCATCTCCTCTGCGCCCACCTTGCCCTGTGCCGAGGCCATCACCTGTGCCTCAAGGTCATTGACATTACCCTGACTGCAGTTTTCCACGGTGATGTTCTGTTCCTTGCCGACAGTCGCATTAAACTCTTCGACCAATCTGTTGAAGCTTTCCAGCTGGTCGCCGTTGTAGTACGTCCAGACGGTCAGCTGCACCGGCTCGACATCTGCCGGTCCGCCGCTCTGCTCAGCCCCGCAGCCTGCGAGGCTGAGCACCAGCGCTGCAGCTGCTGCGAATGCTCCCAGTCGGTGCATCCAGTTTCGTTTCATCATCTTCGTTCTCTCCATCATGCAGCTGTATTTCTCTCCAAAGATACCTTTATCATACCATTACCCGGCAGAGCCACATTTTTCGATAAAATCAGCAATATCACAACATCCCTCCCCCGCTTTCTTTTCCATAAAAAAGCAGGGCAGGCCCGCGCCGCCCAAAGCTACCAGCTTCTGGCAAAAGCGCAGGCTTGCCCTGCATTTGGTTCTTCTCTTACAGCTTGCTCAGCTGGGGACCCTGAGCGGTATCCTTGACGGCCCAGCCCATCTCGGTCAGCTGGGCGCGGATGGCGTCGGCGGAGGCCCAGTCCTTCGCCTTCTTGGCGGCGGCACGCTTCTCCACCAGCTCCGTCACTTCGGCGGGCACCTCGTCCTTCTTGCGGTTGTACATCAGGCCCAGCACGCCGGTGATCTCGTCGAAGGCGGCAGCGCCGGCCTCAAGAGCGGCCTTGCTGGAAGCGGCGGACAGGGTGTTGATGTCCTTCACGAGGTCGAAGACTGCGGCCAGTGCATCGGGGGTGTTCAGGTCGTCGTCCATCGCGGTGCAGAACTTGCGCTTGGCCTCCTCGGCCTTCTCCTTCAGGCTCTCGTCGGTGCCGAACTCGGCCTTGCTGAGGGCGAAGTCGAGGTTCTCGCGGCAGGTATAGAGGCGCTCGAGGCTGTTCTTGCAGCTCTCGATGAGGTCCACCGTGTAGTTCAGCGGCATCCGGTAGCCGGCAGTCAGCATGAAGTAGCGGATCGGCTCGTAGCCGTAGAGGTTCGCCACATCGCGGACGGTGAAGAAGTTGTGCAGGCTCTTGGACATCTTCTGATTGTCCACGTTGATGAAGCCGTTGTGCATCCAGTAGCGGGCGAACTCGCAGCCGTTGGCGCACTCGCTCTGGGCGATCTCGTTCTCGTGGTGGGGGAAGATCAGATCCTGACCGCCGCAGTGCAGGTCGATGGTCTTGCCCAGATGGGTGCGGCTCATGGCGCTGCACTCGATGTGCCAGCCCGGACGGCCCATGCCGTAGGGGCTCTCCCATGCGGGTTCGCCGGGCTTTGCGGCCTTCCAGACGGCGAAGTCGGCGGGGTCTTCCTTCAGGTCGTCCTCCATCTGGCTGCGCAGCTCGCGGTTGCCGCTCTCGAGGTCGTCCAGCTTGAGGTGGCTCAGCTTGCCGTACTCGGGGTCGCTCTTGACCCGGAAATAGACGTCGCCGTTCTTGGCAACGTAGGCGTGGCCGCTCTCGATGAGGTCCTTCACGATGTCCAAAATCTGCTGGATGTGCTCGGTGGCGCGGGGCTGAACGGTGGGCTTTTTGCAGTTGAGACCGGCGGCGTCCTTGAGGTACTCGGCCTCGAAGCGCTGGGCGACCTCCTTCATGGAGGTGCCCTCTTCCTGTCCCTTTTTGATGAGCTTATCGTCGATGTCGGTGATGTTGGAGACGTAGATGACCTTGTTGCCGCGGTACTCGAGGTAGCGGCGCAGGGTATCGAAGACGATGAGCGGGCGGGCGTTGCCGATGTGGATATAGTTGTAGACGGTGGGGCCGCAGACGTAGATGCGGTACTCGCCCGGCACCTGCGGCACGAACTCTTCCTTCTGGCGGGTCAGGGTGTTGAAGATCTGCATAGCTGAAATACTCCTTCTTGTGGGACAGGCCGGAGCCGCGATGCCCTCTTGCCTGAAAAAGCAAAAGCCTCCAACGCTGCGCCAAAAGGCACAGCATCGAAGGCGGTTCTTTCTCAAGATCGCGGTTCCACTCCGGTTTGTCGCTCAGGGCCGGTAACGGCGGCCATCCGCACTGCGATACTCAAATTTCCCGCAGCGTGCTGTCCGGGCGCACTTCACACAGCGGTCTGCAAACAGGCTTTCAGCCAACGGCCCGTTTTCTCTGCCCAGACGATGCGGCGCTACTCTGCCCGGATAAACGCATTTATCCTTTTACAGTTTTATTATAATAGCCGCCGGGGCGTAAGTCAAGCGTTTGACTCCCTCTCCCGGCTGTGCTACACTGGGCAAAAACACAGACCGGAGGTTTTTTGTCATGCAGCTCCTCACCGAACGCCTTTTTCTCATCCCCCTGCGTCCGGACGGGATGCGCGCCCTTCTGGCCCGCACCACCGACCCGGAGCTTGTCCAGCCCTACACCGATATGCTGGATCTTTCACTGGCCCACCCCGGCCAGTGGGTCTGGTACACCGCATGGGGCCTCTATCAGAATGACTCCGGCGACTGGGTGGGCGACCTCTGCTTCAAGGGCCTGCCCGAAAATGGCCATCCCGAGATCGGCTACGGCCTCCTGCCGGAGTACGAGCATCAGGGCTATGCCACCGAGGCCGTCCGCGCCGCCTGCCGCTGGGCCTTCGGCCAGCCCGGCGTCACCGCCGTCGAGGCCGAGACCGCCCCCGGCAACACCGCCTCGCAGGCCGTCCTCCGCCGGGTGGGCTTCGTGCCCACGGGAACGATGGGCGAGGAAGGGCCGAGGTTTATTCTGCGCAAAAAGACCTGACCGCGCTGCAAAATCAGCGCTTTCCCCTTTACATCTCCCCCGACTTGTGCCATAATTTACTTTATTAAAGGGAAGCTGTCCTTCGCGCGGCACTTCGGCGGCGCAGGGCAGCAGAGAGGGGTAAACTGCCATGAGCAAGATCATCATTCCGGCAAACTACACGCCCGCGCTGAACCTGTACGACACCCAGCGCGCCATCGGCACGGTGAAGCGGCTGTTCGCCGACACCCTGTGCGCCACGCTGAACCTCTACCGCGTGTCGGCGCCGCTCTTCGTCGAGGCCTCCACCGGCCTGAACGACGACCTGAACGGCGTCGAGCGGAAAGTCACCTTCGACACCAAGGACAGCGGCATCGAGGTGCAGGTGGTCCAGTCGCTGGCCAAGTGGAAGCGCAAAGCCCTGAAGGACTACGGCTTCCGGGTCGGCAAGGGCCTCTACTGCGACATGAACGCCATCCGCCGCGACGAGGACATGGACAACCTCCACTCCATCTATGTGGACCAGTGGGACTGGGAGAAGGTCATCCGTGAGGAAGACCGGAACGAGACGTATCTGAAGAACGTCGTGCGCTCCATCGTGTCGGCGGTCTGCGCCACCGAGATGAACCTGCACGCCATGTTCCCCCAGCTGCAGGATCTGCCGCTCCACACCCCCAACGTCACCTTCATCACCACCCAGGAGCTGGAGGATAAGTACCCCGACCTGACCCCGAAGGAGCGGGAGAATGCCATCGTCAAGGAGAATGGCACCACCTTCCTGATGAAGATCGGTGCTCCCCTCAAGAGCGGCAAGCCCCACGATGGCCGCGCCCCCGACTACGACGACTGGGATCTGAACGGCGACCTGCTGTTCTGGAACGAGCCGCTGCAGTGCAGCTATGAGCTGAGCAGCATGGGCATCCGCGTCAGCCCCGAGAGCATGGATCGCCAGCTCACCGCCGCAGGCTGCGACGACCGCCGCACGCTCCCCTTCCACAAGGCTGTGCTGAACGGCGAGCTGCCCTACACCATCGGCGGCGGCATCGGCCAGAGCCGTCTGTGTATGCTGCTGCTGGGCAGCGCCCACATCGGTGAAGTCCAGGCCAGCGTCTGGGACGCTGCCACCCGCGAGGCCTGCGAAAAGGCAGGGATCCCGCTGCTGTAATTATGGCTCTCCCTTTGGGAGAGCTGGCGCGTCAGCGCCTGAGAGGGCAAGCCCGCTGTCAAAGAGCCGTAAGCGCAGCGATAAGCAGCTGTTTTTATGGAAGTGCTGTTATCGCCGTGTTTTTGCATTCTCTCTACCAGCCTTGCCCTCTCCGTCATCGCAAGCGATGCCACCTCTCCCAAAGGGAGAGGCCAAAAAGGCCGCTGTACCCACAGATAAGGTACAGCGGCCTTTTCTTATGTCCGAAATTTCAAGCCCACTTTGCTCTTCTTTCCGTTGCCGCCCAGCCACCAGAGCAAGAAGGCATACAGAAGGTCTGTCCCAAGGATGATGGCGAACCATGTCAGCGTCTCCGGGATGGTCTGGTCATACACCCGCATAAAGGGATAGGGGCCGTCAATGGTCCCTGTAATATTCCCGTGCAGATCATACAGGCCGTATAGGACGGTCGGGACCAGCGCCCACCAGACCTGTCCCAGCGACAGGCGGGGCAGACGCTCGAAGAGCACCAGCGACAGGATAGCCAGCACCGGGTTGAGGAAGTGATGGTAGAGCATCGAGTCGGTGAAGAGCATGATATACCAGCCGTTGCCGTCCTCGTACATGGGGGCCAGAATGATGACCACCGTCAGGAAGGTCATGGCAAGGCAGCTGGTGGAGATGAATTTGAGCCGCTTGAGCCAGAGAGGCAGTTCCCGCCCGGTGAAGACGCAGCCCAGCTGCCACAGCCCCACCAGCAGGCAGACCGCACCGTTGAAGATGTTGGACAGCTCAGTGTACATGGTGAACATGATGGTGCCGCCCAGCGCCCAGCTCATGGGGAGGGCAATGGTCTCGAAGTACACGATGAGGAAATTCAGGGCTGCCGAAGCCAGCTTCCGCCCGACGATGAGGATGTTTTTCAGCATCTTGCGCTCTCCTACCTGTAATTATTTGCTGCAATATCAAAGAAACGAGCGGTTTTTCCGCTCGTTTCTTTTTTACACCCGGTGAGGCACTTATCTTGCCGTATTGATGAAGCTGCGGTTGTCCCACAGATACTTGATGCCGGAGATCGCGGTCACAGCGGCCACGCCCCAGCACAGCACAGAGGCCACATCGGCGCACTGCTGGCCCAGCACATTTCCGGTCAGGGAGACCGTGAAGTAGTAGAAGAGGATGGTCAGCATCTGCAGCACGGTCTTCACCTTGCCCCACATATTGGCGGCGATGACCCGGCCATCCTTGGCACCGGCGGCCACCATGCGGAGGCCGGAGACAGCGAACTCGCGGGCCAGAATGATGCAGAGCACCACGGGGCTGCATACGCCGTCCCGCATCATGTAGATGAAGGCCACTGTGGTCAGCAGCTTGTCGGCCAGCGGATCGGCGAACTTGCCGAAATCCGTGACCATATTCCACTTGCGGGCCAGATGGCCGTCAAGGAAGTCGGTGAAGCTGGCCACGGCAAAGACCACACCGGCGATGAGGTAGTAGCGGGGGTTGTAGCTCGGCGTGATATACTGGCCGAGAGAGACGAAGATCATGAACACCGGCACCAGCAGAATACGGGTCAGGGTGAGCTTATTGGGCAGATTCATACAGAATTATCCTCCAATCTGTTATTTTACGACAGTACCATACAAATCGTAAAGATCGCTGTCCTCCACCAGCACGTCATAGAACTCGCCGGGGTAGAGCGGCTCTTCGCTGGACACGCAGACATTGCCGTCCACCTCGGGGGCGTCGGCGGCGGTGCGGCAGAGGTAAAGGCCGCTCTCGTCGTCCACGCCGTCGCAGAGGACGCGGACGGTCTGGCCCACCTTTGCGGCCTGCTTCTGGGCCATGATGCCGGTCTGGATCTGCATCACCAGCTCGGCGCGCCTGTCCTTGACCTCCTGCTCGATCTGACCGTCCATCTTGGCGGCGACGGTGTTCTCCTCGGCGGAGTAGGCAAAGCAGCCCAGACGGTCGAACTGCACCTCTTTCACAAAGCTGCACAGGTCCTCGAACTGCTCCTCTGTCTCGCCGGGGAAGCCCGCGATGAGGGTCGTGCGGAGGGTGATGCCCGGGATCTCACGGCGCAGCTTGCCGATGACCTCCAGCAGCTCGGCGCGGGTAGAGCGGCGGTTCATGTTCTTGAGGATGGTGTCGTTGCAGTGCTGGATGGGCAGGTCGAGGTAGGGCAGGACCTTCTCGTTCCGCTTCATGGCAGCGATGAACTCGTCGGTGATGCGCTCAGGGTAGGCGTACATAATGCGGATCCACTGGATACCGTCGATCCGGTTCAGCTTGTCCAGCAGCTCACAGATGCTGCCCGGCTTGCCCCAGTCCTCGCCGTAGGCAGTGGGGTCCTGCGCCACGATGATAAGCTCTTTGACGCCCTCACCGGCCAGCCAGCGGGCCTCTGCCACACAGTCAGCCATCTCGCGGCTGCGCAGCGGGCCGCGGATGCCGGGGATGGCGCAGTAGTGGCAGCGGTTGTTGCAGCC
>ENA-UONS01002826-UONS01002826.1-human-gut-metagenome-genome-assembly--contig:-CS19-NODE-2826-length-12904-cov-6.651179_pt1 | contig 12904 bp, 12 predicted proteins | sample MGYA00242458_ERZ724005 | MGnify/ENA metagenome assembly ERZ724005
TACAGGAAATAATTTTTCCATAAACCTTTTATTATCAGACTTGATATCATTTGTACAACTTAAACTTGAATTTATACAAAAAAATTTAGGTTTATATTTTATAATATCTTTTTGTGTCTTTCTACCATCTTCTTTGTTACAGTAACTCTCCCAATCTACTTTTTTAATAAAATTTAATATTTTCCTCCATGTCTTAGGTTCTTGAACAATCTTTAGTTTTGCAAATCCACTATAGACCATATCTAAATTAATTAATGTGCGCTCTAAATCATTTGCACTCCTAAAACTATTGCAAAACCTTGTTTCTATATGACTTCTAAATCTATTTAATGCAGCAATAAACAAAGACTTGCTATAAGCATCAATATTATGATGAGGAACATAAAAGTCATTTTTCCCATATGTCATTTTAAGTATATTTAGAGAATTAAATATTGCATTTCTCCATGAATACTCTTCAGAACTATATGTACCTGGTTCTTTTATACAACCTTTATGCTTTTCTACTCTAACAATCGGTTTACCATTATCAAAAAAATCTTGTGGCTGAACATAATTACCAAAAAACATATCATCATTACCATAAAGGAAGTTTTCTTGTAAACCAGGAATAAATGGTAAAAAATATTCAATAACAGCTGAGTTAAAACACGGAATAATATCATTTGGCATAATTTCAGAATGATCTACCACTGTGACTTTTTCATAATTAGTATTTAACCATTTAGGAATTTGTCTATCTGTTACAATATAAACATGATTGATCCAAGGTGCATACATTTCTAAAGATCGTAATGAATATTTCAACTCATCATTATCAAAAAAACGAATGGTTCCAATTACTTCTGGATTTTTATCAATAATATTTTTACTTTTTTTTAATGATTCTTTTCTTTCTACAAACTCTTTTTCATTACCATCACACCATAAATACACCATATCAATTTTATCTCTATCGTTTTGTTTAACATCATCCATTTTATTAATCCATCCCCATTTTTTATTACATAAATAACTACTTAGCAGCAGCTTTTAAAATTTCATATACAAGGTAAGCGGAATTGTACAAATCTTCCTCTTTGAGAAATTCTTCTACAGTATGAACATTGCTCATGCCAGTACCTAAAATAACACAGGGAACACCGTAAGCATTGATAAAGTTGGCATCACTGCCGCCGCCTGTCAAAGTAACATCAGCTTTAAAGCCGCAGGCTGTGCAGGCATCTTTAGCCAGCTCTACAACCTTGCTGTCCTCAGCAACCAGGAAAGAGCTGTATTTATGCTCTACTTCTGCTTCTGCCTTAGCACCGTATTTTTCAGCGCTGGTGCAAATGGTATTCACGATTTCATCTTTAATAGCATTCAGCTTATCGTTGTTGCGGCTGCGAGCATCGCCCTGGATAACTACCAAATCAGGAACAATATTAGTGGCAGTACCGCCATTAATGATACCGATATTGCAGGTAGTTTCCTCGTCAATACGTCCGTAGCGTTTTACATCCGCTAAAGCTTTGGCAGCAATCATAACAGAGTTAATGCCTTTTTCCGGCTCCAAACCGCCATGAGCTTTTTTGCCATGGATGCTGATAGTGTATTTATATTGTCCAGGAGCGCCTACTACAATTTCACCAGGTGCACCTTCACTGTCCAGTGCATAGCCTACTTCTGCTTTCAGCAGGGATTTATCCATGCAGCGGGAACCGTTAACGCCGCCTTCTTCGGCAATAGTAAACAGCAGCTGGATATCGCCATGCTCAGCATTTTCTTCCAACAGCATACGCACGCCTTCCAAAATAGCTACTACGCCGGACTTATCATCACCGCCTAAAATAGTAGTACCATCGCTGTATAAAATACCGTCTTTTTGTACTACAGTAGTACCGCCGCAGGGTTCAACACCATCCATATGAGCAGAAAGCAGTACGGAGGTTGCACCTGCTTTGTTACCAGGCAGGAAAGCCCACAGATTGCCGCAGTTGCCGCCCAGCTGTTTGCCGGCATCGTCCTCCTGCAGCTCAAAGCCCATGGCAGCCAGCTTGCTTTGCAGCAGCTCCAGCACAGGTCTTTCCTGCAGTGTATGGCAAGGCAGTGCTACAATTTCTTTAAATTCTGCCAGCATCCTTGTTTTATTAAGCTCTTTCATCTACTTCACGCCTTTCTCAAATTCTATAATTTATATGGCTCCCAGTACACCAGTGTGTTCCAGGAGTATTTTTACACCAATTATCAGCAGTACACTGCCGCCAAAAATATTAGCCTTTTTACCTACGGCTGTACCAAGTCTAAAGCCAGCAAAGCCACCAAAAGCTGAAATAATAAAGGTAACAATACCAATCATAGCCACAGCCAGCCAGATATTGGTATCTAAAAATGCCAGGCTGATACCTACAGCCAAAGCGTCGATACTGGTAGCAACTGCCAGCACCAGCATCTCCTTGGTAGTGTAGCTTTTCTTAATACTGCAGGAATCAGATGCTTCCCTGATCATATTACTGCCCAGATAAGCCAAAAGAATGAAAGCTACCCAATGGTCATAATCCATAATATATTCACGAAAAGACAGTGCGCCTGCATAGCCCAACAGCGGCATCAAGGCCTGAAAAACACCAAACCATATGCCAAAACGCAGTGCACCGCCGCATCTATCTGCCGGTGCCAGTACCATACTGCCGCATACAGAAACTGCAAAAGCATCCATAGCCAAGCTGGCAGATAAAAGCAGCAATTCAATAAATCCCATATTTTCTCCCCTCAAAAATCAGTTATTCTTAGCAGCATTTTTCAGCCGCTGCAAACGCTGTTTACGCTCTCTGCTTATTTTCAACACTCTGAAGACGCTGGTCATAACCATCATACCCAAAGCGATAGCCGCTGAGTCCGTGCAGGCCGTAAGCAGTGTAGCCGTCCCCAGCTCATAATTTTTTTCAATAATCTGCGTCATTCCTTGATACATGCCCAGTCCAGGCACCAGCGGAATAATCCCCGGAATAACGAAAACCGTTGCTGGCTGCCTGCACAGGCGCGCCGACAGCTCGCTGCCTAAAGCAATAACGACGGCAGCAAAGAAATTGGCATGAAAGGAATTATACCCCAGCTGATGACGCAAAAGTACAAACAGCACCCAGCCCACAGCGCCAATAAGACCACTGCTGACCAAAGTTTTTTTCGGCGCCTGAAACAAGATTCCAAAGGCTGCCGTAGCAAAAAAAGCAAAAACGAAGGCGGATAAAACATTTACTTCCATAAATCCCACCCCCAAATATGCCATGCCTGCAAGCTAAATGCCAGACCGATAGCAATAGATGTAGCAAACAGCAGCGCCTCAGCAATACGTGAGTTACCGGAAATAAGGTCCCCTGCCATATAGTCACGCAGACCGTTAGTAAAAGCAACGCCGGGCAAAAACGGCATTAAAGCACCTACAATAATTTTTTCCATAGTACACTGCACACTGACAGCACAGCACAAAATAGCTACGACCCCGATAGCCGCCCCTGCCAGAGCATTCTCCCAAAAGGCACTAGGCCTGTATCCGCCCAGCTTCTTTAACAGCAGCATAGCTAAATAACCTGTAATAAAGGCTGCCACAAAATCATGGCTGTTGCCGCCAAGCATGACTGAAAAGCTGCCTGAGCTGATGCCGGATGCCAGACAAACCAACCTACTGCTGTAAGGCGGCAAAGATTTCAGCTTGCTTTCCAGATATTTAAGCGTAGCAGCATAATCCAGCGGCCACTGCTTCAAATTATAGGAAAAATCATTCATCTCACTGATAGTCTGCAGGTTGGTACTGCGGTAACGGATACGGCAGACACAGCTGGTACCGTTAGGCGTTTCGTCACCAAGGATAATAACTGTCGGCGTTACAAAAACATTGACATCATGACAGTTATTAGCCTGACAAAACCTGGTAATGGTATCTTCTACTCTGGACGTTTCTGCACCACTTTTCAGCAGTACTTTGCCTATCAGCATCGCCAGATTAAGCGTTTCCTCGCGCTTTAAATTATTCAAGCCCATGATAATTAACCTTCTTTGGCAAAAAGAGCAGCAGCTGCAGCCTTAAAGCGATTAGCACCGCCCATGGAAGGATGCGGCACAGCGCTGCAGGCTACTCCGTACTTAGCCAACGTTCCTGCTGCCTTCTGCCCAATAGCCACAACCTGCATACCAGGTACTAATTCCAGCAGCATTTGTGTATAACGAATGCCTTCATCCAGCTCACTGCCGGAAGGAGTCCTGTTGGAAAGCAGTTTGCCTTCTTTATAAGGATGAAACGGAAAAATGTTCCACAAAATAACATCAAAAGCAGCCAGTCCATGATTCTGCAGTGCATTCCACACAACTGTATCAGTAGGTTCATTAAAACCTTTCTGCTTCTGTGTATTATTTAAAAGTGCGCTTTGGCAATCGCTGGTACGTCTGTAATCCCAGTCACCCAATACGCACTCAGGCTTAATATCAGGATGATTTCCTAACAGAATACGCTCAGAGGTAATGGCAATACCGCTGAAATGTCCTCCCTGGTAACCTAAAGCCTCAGCAATAAAAAGATATTTTGCCTGTCTACGCAGCTCCAGATATCTTTGCAGATTAGCACTGCGGATAACAGGCGCTTCCTGCCCAATATCACAGGAAATATCAAAATCGCGCCACGGGTTAAAAACCAAAGGACTGCTGTATTGTTGTAAATTAGTAATAAAGCTTTGTATATTCACAATAATCCTCCATCTTTTTATTATACCCTGTTCCGCAGTATTCGCCAATAAAAAAGCTATCCAAAGTTTTTAAACCTTGGATAGCCAAAGATAAGCTTAGAATAACAGGAGCAGCATGCCTGCCAGCAGCGCCAAAGTAATACCAAGCGCATTGCGTTTGCATACTTCCATGGGGTCTACACCGGCAATGCCTGCGCAGATAATAGTAGCACCGGCAATTGGAGAAATGGTACGGCCCAAAGTACCGCCCAAAGAAGCCATGGAACCCATGCTCATGGTGTTCAAGCCGAATTCTGCTGCGTGCGGCGTAACAGCTTCGTTGAACGCTACAGTTGCAGCATCACCGCTGCCGGAAATCAAAGCCAGCAGGAACGGGCCGAAAGTAGCAGCAATCTTAACAATACCAGTAGAGTTCAGCATCCAGTTAATCAATGCTTTAATAAGTCCCAAAGAGTTAAGACCGGCAACAAACACGCCTACAGAGATAATAATACCAATGATATTAGCATAAGCATCGCCCATGCCGTCGAAGAAAGATTTTGTCAGTTTAACAGGATCTTTACGGGTAACAGCCAGGCTGACAATCGCACCGATAACCATGGCCTGCGGTACACCCATCTTTAAGATACTTACCATACCGGTACTGCCAAGCAGCAGGATAATAACCGGCAGAAGCGGCATCAAAGCATGCAGAGGATTAATTTTAAAATCCTCTTCGTCCACAACGCCGCCTTCAGGCACGTAACCTTTATTTTCTTTCAGCAGCACAGCAATAACAGTCAAAGTAGCAGCAGCTACAACAACGCCAACTACAGTAGCCAGCATATGATGAGCAATAACATCAGTAATCTGTACGCCAGCCAATTTAGCAATAACACCGTTATGCACCAAGCCCGGATTCAGCATACTGCCATAAGTACCGGATTTTACTGCAGCCGCAGCCATAGCCGGATGAATACCGGCAGCCATCATAATAGGAATAAAGATAACGCCAACAGCAGCACTGCAGCCTGCCGCACTGGGAATTGCAATATTAATGATAAAGGTTGCCAGTGTAGCACCGGGGATAAGCAGGAAGCCCATCTTTTTCAATACCTTACCAATCATTACAACTAAATGCTTATCGCAGCCAGTGTATTTCATGCACAGCGCAAAGCCCATGCAGGAACATACGGAGGTAATGAGGCCGGCATTCGTCATGCTTTTGGCAAAAGCATCCAGAGACGCCATCGGCTTACCTGCAATAACGCACATCAGTATACCGGCTGCAATCAGCACCATTCTTGATTCATAACGTTTCAGAAGCAGCCAGATAACTCCCAAAACAATAAGTGCACCAATAATTAACATCATCCAAACCAACTCCTACAATAAAACATATCGGTTTATTATTATAAAACAAAAACCCGCAAAAGCAAATACTTTGCGGGTTTTGTATACATAATACTTTAGAACTGATGCCACATAGTGTACTCATGTACAATGTAGTTACTCAAAGCATCCTCATACTCACTGTCCGGCACCGGCTTATCCATCTGGTCCACAAAATGCATTTCATCAGACCAGTAGTATGCCTTGCCGCCAAAATAGCCTAATGCATAAGGAATATTAGTGTAATCCAGCAAGTTACGTCCCATAAAAGCCTCAGGCACTTCAATGCCTAATAAATACAACAATGTCGGTGCTAAGTCAATCTGCGAAGCATACTGCCCGGTACGCAGACTGTCCAACGGCGCCAAATTCTTGCTGACAAATATTAAAGGAATAGGCGCAATACTCTTTTTATCTTCCGGATTAGTTACAATCTTAGTATATTCACCGCCGCTGTGGGGATTGTGGTCAGAAGTAATAATAAAGAGCGTTTTGTCATCCATCAAGCCGCGTTTTTCTGCTTCTGCAAAAAAGTGCTGCAGCGTACGGTCTACCCAGTACATGCCGCGAATAGTAGCATAAGGCTGATTACGTACTGCTTCCGGGCTGTCATTCCAGCTGATACCGGTATAAGGATATGGCTGGTGCATATCAAGCGTTTTCGTAACCATCAGCAAGCGGTCATTTTTAGCCGCTTCCAGCATCTTCAAGGTCGCGTCATACATCACGTCATTATGAAAGCCCCAGCCGCTGGCACCCGTGTACCCTTGTTTTTCCAGATATTCCTTGGCATAGTATTCTGCCATACCAAACTGATCAGGATATTCTCTCAGCTCATTAGCATAATACTGACTGGAAGCATTCATAAAAATACCACGCATACCGGCACTTTGCACACTGCGGAACAATGAAGGAGTACCGGCTCCCAGTATATCCTTGTCCATAATCAGATGTGAACGGAATGTAGCATTCAATCCCTGCGTAGTAGGTACAGAAGATGAGTAGTATCTGTCCAAATGGGGATAGCGGATAACCAAACTATTTAAAAACGGTGTCGCTTCTTCAGGAATATTCTTATTATAGTAATTGATATAATCTCTGTGCACTGATTCCAAAATCAGCAGCACAACTCTATCATAAGCAGGCTTAATCTTTTCCGGCTGCACACGCGGCAGATAAATACCAAGCTCCTGCAGAGTCTGTTTATCTTTTTCCGTCAGCTCACGCAGCTCCAAATGATTAGCACCGGCAATTTTATCCGTATCAAAAGCCGCCTTGCTGACAAAGTTAACATTTATCGGCATCGCTACCATATTGCGGTATTCCTGCCGCGTCTTTTCTATCTCTACCTCGGCATACATGCCGATAACATTCTCAAAGCAGTAAATACCCAGCGTTCCCAGCACTCTGTCTGCCAGATTCAGACCAATAGAGAACATAGCTACGCACAAAAGCGACCAGGCAAAGTTAGGTTTATGACGCTGCGGCGGTGTAACCCTGAACAGCAGAACAATCGCTAGAACAGCTGCAATAATGCCCCCAATCATCAGCGGGCTCATAGTTGCAAAAACGCCCTTCACCGCATAGATGTTCATATTTTGGAAGAGCACGCTTTCCACGTGCATAGAGGTCTGCCAAAAATAAAAGCCGTCAAATACAATACTGAGCGCCGTAAAACCATATACAACAAAATAAATCAGCTTCATCAAAAGATTAGGCCATTTATGATAGCACATGGCAGTTACTAAAAGCACCAGGATATTGTTATTAAGTCCGGCCAGCACCGATAATGTTGTAAGCAGTCCAAAATCCAAGCTCAGCTGATTAATCATAAATACAGCCGCTGCCAGATACATTACACCGACAACAACTACCGGAAAATAACGCCTCACCCTGTCGTTAATACGGCTGCGGCGGAAATACAAGCCCCACGCAGCCCAGCCTAACAGGCAGTCACGCAGCAGGTGGTCAAAAATACGAAAATAAAACTCATTATAAGGAAACGGCTCTACGCCGGCAAAAAGCGGCCATGCCAATACGCCCTCTATTGCCGCTGCCAGCAGCACGCAAAGCAAAACTAAATATTTTTTCTGCACATCCGTCACCCTTTAAGCCAAAAATTTAACAGGTTTATCCTCCAGCTCAATCGTCAGCGGCGCCGTCGTAATAGCGTCACCGTCAAGCTCTGCCGCAAAATCCTCTTCGTTGCAGCGTATCTCTATCTTTTTCGCTGTTCTGACCATAATACTATCATCAATATGCAATGCTTCCATAGCAATGCAGGCTGCATAACGCATAAAGTCACCGCGTTTATCGCCGGTAAACAGCGCCGCATGCAAAAGCGGTGACGACAACGAAGCATTATTGAACAGATTATAGCGTCCCGCATAATAGCGGCTCTTACCTACAATGACAGAAGAAGCACCATGCCATACATCTTCATCATCAAAACGTACCTGAAAATGATAACGCCAGTTGCTGAACAGTAATTCCTTACGCATCAGCTCCGTACCCTGCCATACATAAGCTAATTTATTCAGAAGCTTCTTTTCCTTTTCGGAAACATTATCTACTACCAGCGAATCAAAACCAATGCCTGTAACCGTCAAAAATACATTTCCGTTAGTACGCCCCAAATACACAGGCACTTCAATACCCTTAGAAACACGCTTAAACCATTTACCCGGGTCACTGCTTAAAAGCAGCTCCTTAGCAACAAGATTCACCGTGCCTGCCGGAAAAACGCTGATATAAGGAACATATTTTTTATTAACCAGTTTTTCGATAAGAGCGCGGATAGTTCCGTCACCGCCGGCAATAATTACCCAGTCTACCTGCTCGCGTACAGCCTTTTCGGCAATTTCATCCACCTGCGAAAAATAGTGAATGGTAAACATCTCCACATTTTTATAGCCAATCAAAGCTTTCAATCTTTTAAAGAGCTCGTTGACCTTGGAAAGCATACTGGCAAAAAGCTGCTTACCGGAATTGCTGTTGTACACCAGCATTACCTTTTTAAATTTCTTTACATCAACATAATTTAAGGGCATTTCTAACTCCTAAAAAATCCATTTTTTACGCGCCAAATAATTCCAAACCACTACAATACAACTGGTTAAAACCTTGCTTACCATAGGGTGCCAATCCAACAGACTGACAAAAACATACATCAAGAGTAGATTGAATCCCAGTCCCATAACACTGACTACAAAAACAAGGCCCAGTTCCTTACTCCGTCCATAGCGGCTGCCGCTGTCAAAAACCAGGATATTTCCCAGAAAATAATGGTACAGCGTCGAAAGCGAAAAGGCCATGGCAGTTGCCGCCATCGTCAGCTCTGTTATGCTAAGACCCAAACCATGCAGCAGATAACGGAATAAAAGGTAGAATAATCCCCATTCCACCAACGCTGCTGTACCGCCTACAAACAAGTACAACAACACCTTGATAAACTCGTTGTCAGTATAGTCTATACCAAACAATACTTTTTTGCGCATAAAAATACTCCGCGAATAAAATGATACTATATTATATCATTTTACCGCGAAGTTGGCAAAAAGAGCCTTAGTTTTTATCTATCGCCATACATTTTCGTATAATAATTCTGGTACTCGCCGCTGATAATACGCTGCCACCAGTCTTCATTATCTAAATACCATTTAATCGTCTTTTTGATTCCTTCAGCAAAGCTGGTCTGCGGCAGCCAGCCAAGTTCATGATAAATCTTAGCAGGATCAATTGCATAACGTCTGTCATGTCCCGGTCTGTCTTTGACAAAAGTTATTAAATCTTCACCTTTGCCCAATTCTTTGAGAATAGTTTTAACTACTTCCAAATTAGTCTTTTCGTTATGCCCGCCTATATTATATACTTCACCAACACGTCCTTTTCTGATAATCAAATCAATAGCACTGCAATGATCTTCTACATACAGCCAGTCACGCACATTTTCGCCCGTACCATATACAGGCAATTTCTTATCATGCAAAGCATTAATAATCATCAATGGAATCAGCTTTTCTGGAAAATGATAAGGACCATAATTATTAGAGCAACGCGAAATAGTTACCGGCAAACCATATGTACGGTGATAAGCCAAAACAAGTAAATCTGCACTGGCTTTAGACGCAGAATATGGACTGGAAGTATGCAGCGGAGTTTCTTCAGTAAAAAATAAATCTGGTCTATCAAGCGGTAAATCACCATATACTTCATCCGTACTTACCTGATGATAACGCTTAATACCATATTTACGGCAGGCATCCATAAGCACGCCTGTACCGATAATATTTGTTCTTAAAAACAGCTCCGGCTCTAATATACTACGGTCAACATGACTTTCTGCTGCAAAATTTACTACAATATCAGGTTTTTCTGTTTCAAAAAGCTTATATACAAAATCACGGTCAGCAATATCACCTTTAACAAATTTAAAGTTATCATGGTACATTACAGGCTGTAAGGTTTCCAAATTGCCGGCATATGTCAATGCATCTAAACAGATAAATTCATCTTGCGGATGATTTTGCAGCTGATAGTAAATAAAATTGCTGCCAATAAATCCGGCGCCACCAGTAATTAGAAGTTTCATTATTTTTCCTCCGCAACACGCAGTAAGTATTTACCATAATCAGCCTTAAGTAGAGGTTGAGCAAGTTCGATCAACTTATCTTTAGTTATATATCCTTTGCGATAAGCAATCTCTTCAATACAGGAAATATATAAACCTTGTCTGCGTTGAAAAATAGCTACAAAATTACTTGCCTCCAGTAATCCATTATGCGTTCCCGTATCTAACCACGCAGTACCTCTCCCCAATAACTGAACCTTAAGCTTATTACGTTTTAAATATTCCGCATTAACAGATGTTATTTCTAATTCACCTCTATCAGATGGAACTACATTCTTAGCAATACTTACCACTTCATTATCATAGAAATATAGACCCGGTATTGCATAATCAGACTTAGGGTTCAAAGGTTTTTCTTCTACAGATATAACATTACCTTTATCATCAAATTCCACAATACCATAATCTTGCGGATTAGGCACTTTATACCCAAATACTAAAGCCCCTTCTTTAATCTTTGCAGATTTTGATAAAGTTTCCGATAAATAACTGCCATAAAAAATATTATCGCCTAAAACCAGCATTACATTATCTTTACCGATAAACTTCTCACCAATAATAAAAGCTTCTGCCAACCCTTTAGGAGCTTCCTGCACTGCATATTCTATTTCTAATCCTAACTGCTTACCATTGCCAAGCAATTCTCTAAATACAGGCAAATCACGCGGAGTTGATATGATTAAAATTTCTCTTATTCCTGCCAGCATAACCACAGATAAAGGATAATAAATCATCGGTTTATCATAAATAGGCAACATCTGTTTAGATACAGCTATTGTTGTCGGATATAATCTAGTACCAGACCCACCAGCTAAAATAATTGCTTTCATAAAAGGCTCTCCATCAATTTTTACAACTCAAAATAATATCACAAATTCTATCTACATCAGCTAAAGATAAATCAGCATACAAAGGTAAAGTCAACACTCGATTACTGATATCTAAAGCAACCGGCGTCTGCTGAATATCAAACAATCCTTTATAACAACTAAATGTATTAGTTATAGGATAGAAATATTTTCTAGCCCCAATATTATTGTCAGCCAAAGCCTGCATAACTTCATCTCTATTACAGCCAAATTTATTTTCATCAAAAACAACCGGGAAATATGCATAGTTTGAAGTAACATTAGCTTGAATAGGACTAAGCTGCAGACCATCAATATTTTGCAAATTGAAACGATATCTGTCCACTACATTCTTTCTTTTAGCAATTTCCTGCTCTACATGACGAAGATTACATAAACCCATAGCAGCACAAAATTCATTCATCTTTGCATTAGAACCAATTTCATCCACATTTTCCTGATCTGTAATACCAAAATTTCTCAATTTTCTCAGCTTTTCACCAAAAGCTGAACTTTGATAACAAACTGCCCCGCCTTCTATGCTATGAAATACCTTAGTAGCATGAAAACTAAAACAGGAAACATCTCCATATGAACCAATACCGTGATTTTTATACTTTACACCAAAAGTATGCGCTGCATCATAAATAACCTTCAAATTATATTTATCTGCAATTGCTTGAATAGCTTCAACATCAGAAACATTTCCATAAACGTGTACAGGAACAATGGCGCTTGTTTTCTCTGTAATCAAACTTTCTATCTTATTAACATCAATAGTAAAATCTACATTATTGATATCACAAAATACAGGCTTTAATCCATTACGTACAATAGCCTGCGTAGTAGATGCAAAAGTAAAAGGAGTAGTAATAACTTCTCCCTTTAACCCTAGTGCCTGCATAGATAATTCTAAAGCCATATGCCCATTAGTAACTAAATCAATGTTAGGAACATCAAGATAATCCTGTAAATTTTTTTGCAACTCCTGATGTTTTACTCCCATATTAGTTAACCAGTGACTGTGCCAAATATCTTTTATTTCATTGATATACTCTTCGTAAACAGGCATTGACGACTGTGTAACATTAATCACTCAACATCCCTTCTCTCTCATAATATCATTAAACATTTCTACCCATTTGTGCTTTAAATTTTCATGGTTAAGAATATTTTCGACAAAAACTTTATTATGATCTCTAACCTTACGTTGAAACACATCACTAATATTCATTGTATTAAGTTCATTCACATCAAAAACATCTAATCCTTCATTTTTAAATCCGTAATATAATATTCCACTAGAAGAAAGAAAAATTAATTTTCTTAAAAATAAT
>ENA-UONS01002837-UONS01002837.1-human-gut-metagenome-genome-assembly--contig:-CS19-NODE-2837-length-12841-cov-4.960895_pt1 | contig 12841 bp, 10 predicted proteins | sample MGYA00242458_ERZ724005 | MGnify/ENA metagenome assembly ERZ724005
TACCGATGGATTGACGAAAAAGATCCGGCATCCGCCGCAGATGATTGATTCAGAGTTTCCTTAAAAAAGGGTGATCTGGCTCGTATCCGGCAGGTCACCGAACGCGCCCGCCTGCTTCAGGTTCTCGATATGAGTCTTGGACACCTTTGGACAGGCTGCAGAGAATTCCTCAATGGAGACAAAGTGCTTGCCCTCGCGGCCCTCCATAATATCCCAGGCGGCGGACTCGCCGAGGCCGGAAACAGAGACGAACGGCGGGAGGAGCCTGCCGTCCCGGATGAGGAATTTTGTGGCATGCGAGGCGTAAAGGTCAATATTGTCGAACGTGAAGCCGCGCAGATAGAATTCATAGCAGACTTCGAGCGTCGTCAGCAAATCTTCTTCCTTGTCAGAATGGTCCGGATCAGCGTTGATACGCTTGATGTGCTCCTTCACAGTCTCGATGCCATGCGTCATCATCACGGCGTCGAAGCCGTCCTTCTGACTGCGGCGGTAGAAATAGGCCGCATAAAACGCCAGCGGGTGATGTACCTTGAACCACGCGATGCGGAAGGCCATCATGACGTAGGCCGCTGCGTGTGCCTTCGGAAAGAGGTATTTGATCTTTTTGCAGGATTCGATGTACCATTCCGGCACCTGATGCTCGCGCATCTCCTCCACAATGCCCTCCGGCCACGCCTTGCCCTTGTGGATCGCGCCCTTTCGGACGGACTCCATGAATTTGAAGGCGCGCTTCTCCGGCAGACCGCACTTGATGAGATAGAGCATGATATCGTCGCGGCAGCCGATGGCCTGATTGACGGAGGCCGTGCCGCTCAGGATCAGGTCCTTCGCGTTGCCGAGCCAGACGTCCGTGCCATGGGAGAAGCCGGAAAGGCGAATGAGCGTGTCGAACTGCGTCGGCTTGGTGTCCATGAGCATCCCGCGGGTGAAGATCGTGCCGAATTCCGGAATGCCGACTGTGCCGACCTCCGTCAGGATCTTGTCATGCTCATAGCCGAGCACCTTGCTTGAAACGAAGATGGACATCGTGTCCTTGTCGTCGAGCGGGATCTTCTGGGCGTCGACTCCCGTCATATCCTCCATCATGCGGATCATCGTCGGGTCATCGTGGCCGAGCATATCGAGCTTCAGAAGGTTTTCCTCCATGGAGTGATATTCAAAATGCGTCGTGATGATATCGGTATGGATGTCGTCCGCCGGGTGCTGCACCGGGCAGAAATCCCAGATCTCATTCTCCTGCGGGATGACGACAAGGCCGCCTGGATGCTGGCCCGTCGTGCGGCGCACATCGACGCAGCCCGCTGCAAGGCGGTTCTCCTCCGCGCGGCTGACGGTCAGGTTTCGCTCAGCCAGATATTTTTTCACATAACCGTAGGCCGTTTTCTCTGCGACCGCACCGATCGTGCCCGCACGGAACACATGGCTCGCGCCGAACATTTCGATACAGTACTGATGGGCGCGTGACTGGTATTCGCCTGAAAAGTTCAGGTCGATATCCGGGACCTTGTCACCGCCGAAGCCGAGGAACGTCTCAAACGGGATGTTGAAGCCGTCCTTATCGAGCTTCGCGCCGCACTGCGGGCAGACGGCATCCGGCAAGTCGGCCCCGCAGTTGATGCCATCCGGAACGTCGAAGGTGCAGTATTTGCATTCGGGGCAGCGATAATGCGGCGGCAGCGAGTTGACCTCGGTGATGCCGGACATGAAGGCCACGAGCGACGAGCCGACGGAGCCGCGGGATCCGACGAGGTAGCCGTGCTCCAGGGAATTCTGTACGAGCTTCTGCGCAGACATGTAAATGACGTCGTAATGGCAGTTGATAATGTCTCCCAGCTCGGTCTCAACACGTTTCGTAACGATCTCGGGAGGATTATCGCCGTACAGACGGTGCAGCTTGCCGTAGACCAGCGATTTCAGGTCCTCGACGGAGTTCTTGATCTTCGGCGCAAACAGGTTATGCGGTACGGGGCGGACGGTTTCGCACATGTCGGCGATGTGGTTCGGGTTCTTCACAACGACCTCATAGGCCTTTTCCGGGCCCAGGTAGGAGAATTCCTCGAGCATCTCGTCCGTCGTACGGAAATAGAGCGGATTTTCGCGGTCGCAATCCTCAAAGCCCTTCGTAGCCAGCAGAATCCGGCGATAGATCTCATCCTCCGGGTTCAGGAAGTGGACGTCTCCCGTCGCGCAGACGGGCTTTCCCAGCTCCTCGCCCAGCCGGACGACGGTGCGGTTGAACTCGCGCAGCTCCTCGTCGCTCTCCGCGATGCCCTTGGCCAGCATAAAGCGGTTGTTGCTCAGGGGCTGGATCTCAAGGAAATCGTAGAACGAAGCGATGCGTTTGAGCTCCGCGTGGCTCTTGTGGGCCACAATGGCCTGGAACAGCTCGCCTGCCTCGCAGGCCGAGCCGATAATGAGACCCTCACGGAATCGGATAAGCTCTGACTTTGGGATGCGCGGCGTGCGCTTGAAATATTTCAGGTTGGAATCCGAGATCAGGCGATACAGATTACGCAGGCCCATCTGATTCTTGGCAAACAGCAGGATGTGGCGGGCGTGGCGGTTCGTGATGCGGCTTCCGGCACGCAGGGAGAGCATGTCCGCATTGATATCCTGAATGTCGTGCAGGCCGCGCTCCTGCAGCATTTTGGCAAAGCGCAGGTAGAGGTAGCCGCATGTCAGCGCATCGTCCGAGGCACGGTGATGGTTGAAATCCGGCAGGCTGAGCGCATTGGCCACGGTATCGAGCTTGTGATTCGTCAGCTGCGGCATCAGATTCTGTGCAAAGATGAGCGTATCGAGATACGTCGGATCGAACGGCAGACCGAGCCGCTCGGCCGCCGCCGTCAGGAAGCCGACATCGAAATCGGCATTATGCGCACACAGCACGCGCCCGCCGCAGAAGGCCAGAAATTCCGGCAGCACCTGAGAAATGGGCGGTGCATCCGCCACCATGGCGTCCGTGATGCCGGTAAGGTCGACGATCTTCTGCGGGATGGAGCGGCCGGGGTTCACGAAGGCCTGGAACGTATCGACGACCTGCCCGTCGCGCAGGATAACGGCGCCGATCTCCGTGATCTCGTCGTGCTGAGCCGAAAGGCCCGTGGTCTCAAGGTCGAAGGCGACGAACTCGCCGTCCAGCGGCAGGCTTGCCGTCCCGTGGACGGCGATGCGGTCGTCCACGTCATTGACATAATAGCCCTCGCAGCCATAGAGGATCTTAATGTTCTGGTCCGTCCCCGCCACCTTGTTCTTCGAGGCATTCAGGGCAGCCGGGAACGACGAGGCAACGCCGTGGTCCGTGATGGCAATGGCGCGGTGGCCCCAGCGGGCAGCCGTGGCGACGGCCTCGCCCGTCTTTGTCAGGGCGTCCATCATGGACATTGTCGTGTGAAGGTGCAGCTCCACGCGCTTCTCCGGCGCGGTATCCACACGGACGGGCGCCTCCGCGGCCTGCACGGCCAGCGGCTCGAGCACGATGTCATTTTCAAACCGGCTGAAGCTGATGAAGCCCTGCACGCGCAGCCACTTGCCGGGCTTCTGGATGGCGTCGATGAGTGGCTTGGCCTGATCGGCCTCCATAAAGCGGTTCACGCGGATGGAGCCGGTGTAGTCCGTCATGTCGAAATTCACGACCCACGCATTGCGCTTCTTGAGCTCCTTGTGGTTCACGGCGAACACGCGGCCCTCGACGATGACGCGGCCGACGTCGCTGTCCTGCGACAGCTCGCGCATGGGCGTGACGTTCCCGTGGAACGGCTTGCCATAGATCGTCTGCGACGGTGCGGCAGGCTTCGCGTCCTTTCCGCCCTGCGGCTTTCCCGCCGGAGCAGAGGGGACCGGCACATCGCGCAGCGCGGCAAGGCGCATTTTCTCCGTCTCAGCAAACAGCTCCTCCCCCACCGGCTCGTGATTTGAGATCACGTCGATGCCCATGCGGACGCCGAAACGCTCGGTCAGGAGCCGCTCCGCCGCCGGAAGATGCGGTGTGAGCTGGTCGCGGCCGTTGGCGCGCAGGTAAAGCTCGGCCCGCTCCCCCGCAAACGACCATTTGCAACCGGCCAGAATGGCCGCCGCGGGAGAATAGGCGTCGATGAGCGCGCGCGTCAGCTCCTGCCCGTCGAACTCGGCCAGCGCCTCCGGCGGATAATGCGGCTCAAAGCGGACGCGGCGCATGCCGTAGAGCTTACTCAGCTCCGCAGCCGCCGTGTTCAGCACGGATTCCGGGACATAGCGCGGCAGCTCCAGCCGGAGCAGAACGGACCGCGCCTCGCGGTCGATCTCGGCATGGACGATGCTAGCCTGCTCCAGTGCGGCGCGCTGCGGCTCATCCGGTTCATATTCCAAAAACATCTTCAAAAACGGAACTGCCATGATGTGATGCTCTTCCTCTCTCAGCTTGTCAAAAAAGTCCCTTCGGGCTTTTTCGCCAAGCTGCTTTCAGAATTGCAAAATAAATTTTTGTATATATCCTATTTTGCAATTCTGCCGCTGCGGCGGGTTATTGGACGCGAAAGGAAACCCTGACGGTTTCCTTTCACTCTTTTCTTCCCTCCGATACTTTTGGCTTGGCAGTTTTTTGACAGTCTGTTCTCTTGTCTTTTTCTCCAATTATACCTGTTTTCGGCGCAATGCGCAAGCCTTCGTGATGGGGAAAAAAGGCCCCCATCCGGTGATGCCGGGTGGGGGCCATGGATTTTGCAGATATTACATTGCGTCAATGTATCGCAGCAGGGCAGGAAGCAGCTCGTCATAGGGCAGCTTTTCCTTCAGCTCACCGTGCACGAACAGCACGCCGCAGCCGTCGCCGCCCGCGATGCCAATGTCCGCCTCGCGCGCCTCGCCCGGCCCGTTCACAACACAGCCCATGACGGCGACCGTCAGCTCCTTGTCGCAGTCCTGCAGGGCCTCCTGCACGCGGTTGGCAAGGCCGATGAGGTCGATCTTCGTGCGGCCGCACGTCGGGCAGGAGATGAGATTCACGCCCTGCTTCCGCAGACCGGCCGCCTTGAGGATCGCCTTGGCCGCCACGACCTCGCGCACGGGGTCCGCCGTCAGGGAGACGCGGATCGTATCGCCGATGCCGAGGCACAGCAGACCGCCGATGCCCATGGCGGACTTGATGGTGCCCATATATTCCGTGCCGGTCTCCGTCACGCCGACATGCAGCGGATAGTCGCTGCACTCGTGCATCAGGCGGTATGCCTGCATCATGAGCGGCACATTGCTGGACTTCATGGAAACGCAGATATCGCCGAAGCCGACGTCCTCGAGCATCCGGATGTGGGAAAACGCGCTTTCGACCAGCGCCTCCGGCGTGGGATGGCCGTATTTTTCCAGCAGGGTCTTCTCGAGGCTGCCGCCGTTCACGCCGATGCGAATGGGGATATGGTGGGCGCGGCAGCAGTCTGCCACAGCGCGCACATGGGCCTCGCCGCCGATGTTGCCGGGGTTGATGCGGATCTTGGCCGCACCGCCCTCCGCCGCAGCGATGGCAAGGCGATAGTCAAAGTGGATATCCGCCACGAGCGGCAGCGGGGACCGGGCCGCAATGGCGGCAAAGCCCTTTGCCGCAGCCTGATCCGGCACGGCAAGGCGCGCCAGCTCACACCCGGCCGCCTTGAGCGCGGCGATCTGGGCAAGGCTGCCCTCCACGTCCGTTGTGGCGGTGTTCAGCATGGACTGGATCGAGACCGGCGCGCCGCCGCCGATGCGCACGCCGCCCGCATTGATCTGTCTGGTCATTCCGGGCCTCCTCAGGTAAAGAGATGGAAAATATCCTTGAACGTGATGACCGCGATCAGCAGGAGCAGGAGCACCATGCCGACGCCGTTGATCCACGCCTCATATTTGGGGTTGAGCTTTTTGCGCGTGATGCGCTCGATGAGCGTCGTGAGCAGCAGGCCGACGATGCGGCCGCCGTCCAGCGCCGGGATGGGCAGCAGGTTCATCACACCGAGGTTGATGGCGATGAAGGAGAAGTAATACAGCACGACAGCCAGCCCCTCCCAGGCGCTCTCCTGCTGGTTGGCCGTCTCCGTGACCTGCTCGACGATGCCGACCGGTCCGCTCATATCCTTCAGGCCCGCGCGGCCCGTAAACAGGTCCCCGAGGCCGAGCCGTACGATGCGGACAAAGTCGACGCAGCTGTTCCACGAGAAGCCGAGCGTCCCGCCGAGCGTTTTTTCCTGCACGTCGATCGTGAAGCCGTAGAGCTGCTCGCCGCCGAAGTCGCGGCGCTCGACCTGTGCATTCGGCAGGCGCACCTTTTCGCCGCCGCGCAGCACCACGATGTCAGCCGTGCCGCCCTCGCAGCGGTCGAGCAGCATCGTGACGTCGCCCGACGTGTAGACGCGCTCGCCGCCGATGGAATAGAAGCTGTCGCCCGCCTGCAGCTGCCCGGCAAACACGCTGGCAGAGTCGACGGACGCGACGGCGCGCGTGGGGATGGCCTGATAAACGGACGCCACATAGATCGTCATGATAAGCAGGCCCGCCACGAGATTCATAAACGAACCGGCCACCAGAATGAGGAGGCGCTTCCAGACCTTCGCGCGGCCGAAGGCGCGCGGATTGTCGCTGTCGCCGTCCTCACCCTCCATGGCGCAATAGCCGCCGATGGGGATGCAGCGCAGAGAATACAGTGTCTCGCCCTTCTGCTTTTTCCAGATCGCCGGACCCATAAACAGGGAGAATTCATTGACCTGCACGCCGGACAGCTTCGCCGTCAGGAAATGGCCGAACTCATGCACGAGCACGAGCAGGCCGAACAGGAGGATTGCTACCAGAATATAAACAACGGTCAAGCTCATCACCTCATCCAGGAATCTGCCGCCGCGCGTGCGGCGCGGTCGGCCTGCAGCACGGTCTCGAGTGTGTCTGCTACCGCAAACGGGACGGTCTGCAGCGCGTGGTCGACCATGCGCGGAATGTCATAAAAGCCGCACTCGCCGCGCAGGTAATGCGCCACGGCGGTCTCATTCGCACCGTTGAGCACCGCGCAGGCCGTTCCGCCGGTCTGCGCCGCCTGCTTTGCAAGGCGGAAGCACGGGAAGGCTTCCTCATCCGGCGCATCGAACGTCAGGGGGCCGCAGCGCAGCAGGTCGAGCGGCTCAGCCGGATTCTCCGCGCGGTTCGGGTAGGTCAGCGCCAGCCGGATGGGCACGCGCATATCCGGCACGCCGAGCTGGGCCAGCACGGCCCCGTCGCGGAACTCCACAAGCGAATGCACGATGCTCTGCCGGTGGATGACGACGTCGACCTGCGAAAGCGGCAGGCCGTACAGCCGCATGGCCTCGATGACCTCAAGGCCCTTGTTCATAAGCGTCGCGCAGTCAATGGTGATCTTCTCGCCCATTTTCCAGTTCGGGTGGCGCAGGGCGTCGGCCTTCGTCACCTGCCGCAGCTTGTCCGGCGTCTTGCCGAAGAACGGCCCGCCGGAGCATGTCAGGATCAGGCGGCGGATCTCGCTGCGGTCCCGGCAGCCCATAAGACACTGAAAGATGGCGGAGTGCTCTGAGTCGACCGGTACGATCTCCGCCCCGGCCGCCGCAGCCTCGCGCATAACGAGCTCGCCCGCGCAGACGAGCGTCTCCTTATTGGCAAGGGCAATGCGCTTTTTCGCCCGGATGGCCGCGAGCGTCGGCCGCAGGCCGAGCATGCCGACAACAGCCGTCACAACGGTGTCCGCCAGCGGGTGCTCTGCCGCGGCGATGAGGCCGTCCATGCCGGAGCGAATTTCAATTTTCTCCCCTGCCAGCGCCTCACGCAGGCGCTGTGCGGCCTCCTCCGTGCCCATCACGGCAAGCTGCGGCCGGAAGCGGCGGCACTGCTCGGCCATGCGCTCCACATTCTGCCCGGCAGTCAGCGCAGCGACGCGCACGGGCAGCTGCTCAACGACCTCGAGCGTCTGCCGCCCGATGGAGCCGGTCGAACCGAGGATCGTCAGATTTTTTGTCATCATATCACTTCACCGCAAACGGGATGAGCAGGATCAGGAGCTCGGTCAGCGGCGCGACGAGCATCGTGCTGTCAAAGCGGTCGAGGATGCCGCCGTGGCCGGGGATCAGATTGCCGTAGTCCTTGATGCCGACCTGCCGCTTCACGACGGACAGCGTCAGATCGCCCACGATGGACGCCACTGCGCCAAGCACGCCGTAGATCGCGGCATAGAAATAATTCACCTGCGTAAAGCCGAAGCACTTGTTCAGGAGCAGCGTATACAGGCACAGGAACACGATGTTGCAAACGACGCCGCCGACTGCACCCTCCACGGTCTTCTTCGGGCTGACGATGGGTGCCAGCTTATGTTTGCCGCAGGCGCGGCCGACAAAATAAGCGCCGCTGTCTGCGACCATGGACAGCAGGAAGGCCACCAGAATATAGAACTTGCCGCCGTCCATGCCACGCAGGCGCACGAGCGCGCCGATGAGGAACGGATAGACGAAGCCGCTGAACAGCGCCACGCACACGGCCGTGAAGCGCAGCTCCGTATGAGCCGCGAGCAGCTCGCAGAACAGGGCGCAGAAATAGACGAACAGGCCCAGCAGCGCGCACAGCCACAGCGTCTGCTCCGAGACGATGCTGCACGCACGCAGCCACGACCACATGACGTTCGCCATAGCGGCGACAATCGTATAGACCAGAATGCGGCGATGCTTCAGGATGCCGGTGCGCCAAAGCATCTCATAGGCCGCCACGCCGCAGGCCAGTGCAAACAGAATCGCCGTTGCCACAGGCGGCAGAAACAGAACGACGGCCAACAGCAGCGGAAGTCCGACGCAGGCGGCAAGAATGCGGGTCAGCATATTATTTCACTCCTCCAAAGCGGCGATCGCGCGCGTTGAAGGCGTCGATCGCTTTGTCCAGCTCCTCCGGGCCGAAGTCCGGCCAGAGGACATCCGTAAAATAGTATTCGGCATAAGCCGACTGCCATAACAGGAAATTGGAAATGCGAGTCTCTCCGCCGGGGCGGATGACAAGCTCCGGATCCGGCACCCCGGCAGAATAGAGCAGATCGGAGAACATATCCTCCGTCAGCTCCTCCGGGCGGCGCTCTCCGGCGGCGCACTGCGCGGCAAAGCGCTGCGCCGCACGGACGATCTCATCGCGGCCGCCGTAGTTCAGGCAGAAATTCACCTGTACGCCCTCGTATTTCTACGAGCGTTCCACAGCCTCCTGCGCCTCACGCCGCAGCTCCGGCGACAGGCGCGACAGGTCGCCGAAAAAGCAGAAGCGCACACGGTTGCGGTCCATGTCGCGGATTGCCTCGCGGAGGTATTTCTCCAGCAGGTCCATAATGGCGTCCACCTCGTCCTCCGGGCGCTTCCAGTTCTCCGTGGAGAAGGCGTAGACCGTCAGGTACTGCAGGCCGATGCTCTTGGCATAATTTGCGATCGTGCGGAACGACTCCGCGCCCGCCTTATGTCCTGCAGGACGCGGCAGGCCGCGCTGCTTTGCCCAACGGCCGTTGCCGTCCATGACGATGGCGATGTGGGTCGGGATCCGCCGCGGCTGCGCCGGAGCAGTCTTTTTTCGGAATAATCTCATTGTAATTTTTTCCAATCCGGGCCCAATCGGCGCAAAAGGGAACCGTCACGGTCCCCTTTTGCGAAGCGGGCTCTATTCTGGGCGCTCAGAGCTCCATAAGCTCCTTTTCCTTCACGGCACAGGCCTCGTCTACCTTCTTGATATACTTATCGGTCAGGTCCTGCAGGTCCTTCTCGGCCTTCTTCTGGTCGTCCTCGGTGATCTCAGACTTCTTCTTCAGGGCCTTGACATAGTCCATGGCATCGCGGCGGATGTTGCGCACGGCGACCTTGGCATCCTCGCCGTACTTCTTGACCTGCTTGGTCAGCTCGCGGCGGCGCTCCTCGGTGAGCTGCGGGAACACCAAGCGGATAACGCGGCCGTCATTCTGCGGATTGATGCCGAGGTCGGACGTCTGGATGGCCTTCTCGATCTTCTTGAGCAGGCTGCCGTCCCACGGCTGGATGACGAGCGTGCGCGCATCAGGTGAGGCGATGGTGCCGACCTGTCCGATGGGCGTATCGACGCCGTAGTACTCGACGCTGATGCGGTCAAGCACGCGGGCATTGGCACGGCCGGCGCGGACGGCGCCGAAGTCCTCCTGGAGCACCTCGAGCGTGCGGTCCATTTTGTAGGTATAGTCCTTAAAGTCAACCATGTTATTTGTCCTCCTTCACTACGGTTCCGATCTTTTCGCCCATCACAACGCGCAGGATGTTCTCGGGGTCCTTCAGCGCGAAGAGAATGATAGGAATGTGGTTGTCCATGGAAAGTGAGGTCGCCGTCGAGTCCATCACCATCAGGTGGCGGGCAAGGACCTCGTCATAGGTGATCTCGTCGAATTTCACGGCGTCCGGATTCTTCGCTGGATCGTCGGAATATACACCGTCGACGTTCTTGGCCAGCAGAATGGCGTCGGCGTTGATCTCCGCCGCGCGGAGCACCGCGCCGGTATCCGTCGAGAAGAACGGGTTGCCGGTGCCGCAGCCGAAGATCACGACGCGGCCCTTCTCCAGATGGCGGATGGCACGGCCGCGGATATAGGGCTCGGCGATGCGGGTCATCTCAATGGCAGTCTGCACGCGGACCTCAACGCCGCGCTGCTCTAGACTGTCGGCCAGAGCGAGGCAGTTGATGACCGTGGCAAGCATGCCCATCTGGTCGGCGCGGGTGCGCTCCATCCGGTCGCCGCCGTCCTTGATGCCGCGCCAGAAATTGCCGCCGCCGACGACGATGCCCACCTGCACACCGGCTTCGACGCACTGCTTGACGACGTCGCAGACACTGCCGATCACATCAAAATTCAGGCCGCGGTGGGCGTCGCCCGCCAGGGCCTCGCCGCTGATTTTCAGAAGTACGCGGCGATACTTCGGCTCGTTCATGGGGAACCTCTCCTTTACCTTCTGTTTGTCTTCGTCTATTCTATAATAATTTTGCCGGATTGACAACCGAAATCTGCATATTTTCACAAATTGTTTTTAAATTTCTTTCCCGGACAGATGAAATTTCGCGATTTGTATGCAAAGGAGTTGCGATTTTGGGCGGACTGCGCTATAATGAGGAGTACTTTTACCTGAGAGGATGGGAAACATGGCAGACGAGCTCAATCGCCCGGAGATCAAGAATTTTATCGAGGCCTTTGTCGAAGAGGATATCGGCTCCGGCGGCCAGTATGAGGGCATGCAGGTGCACACGCGCTTCCCGCCTGAGCCGAACGGCTATCTGCACATCGGCCACTGCAAGGCGCTGTGCATCGATTTCGGCACCGCCGAAAAATTCGGCGGCATCTGCAACCTGCGCATGGACGACACGAACCCCACGAAGGAAGACCCGGAATACGTCGAAGCCATCAAAGAGGATATCCGCTGGCTCGGCTTTACCTGGGACGACCGTTTTTACTATGCATCCCAGTATTTTGACAAGATGTACGAGTGCGCAGAGGACCTCATCCGCAGGGGGCTGGCCTATGTCTGCGAGCTGACGCCCGAGCAGATGCGCGAATACCGCGGCGACCTGACGACCCCGGCCCGCAGCCCGTACCGCGACCGTCCCATCGAGGAGTCGCTCGACCTCTTCCGCCGTATGAAGGCCGGTGAGTTCCCGAACGGCGCCATGACGCTGCGCGCGAAGATCGACCTTGCCTCCGGCAACTTCAACATGCGCGACCCGGCCATCTACCGCATCAACCACATGCCGCACCACGCCACGGGCGACAAGTGGTGCATCTATCCGATGTACGACTTTGCCCACCCGATCGAGGACGCCATGGAGCACATCACGCATTCGCTGTGCTCGCTGGAGTTCGAGGCGCACCGCCCGCTCTACAACTGGGTCGTGGAGCACTGCGACCTGCCGTCGAAGCCGCGCCAGATCGAGTTTGCGCGCCTCGGCATCAACTACACCGTCATGTCCAAGCGCAAGCTGCGCAAGCTGGTCGAGGACGGCCGCGTCGCCGGTTGGGACGACCCCCGCATGCCGACGCTGTGCGGTCTGCGCCGCCGCGGCTACACGCCGCACTCCATCCGCAGCTTCTGTGAGCGCATCGGCGTGGCAAAGGCCGCTTCCACCGTGGAATACGCCTTCCTCGAGCACTGCCTGCGCGAGGACCTCAACGATTCCGCCACGCGCACCATGGCCGTGCTGCATCCCCTGCGCCTGACCGTGACGAACTATCCCGAGGGGCAGACGGAGATCTTCGAGGTTGAAAATCACCCGAACCACCCCGAGATGGGAAAGCGCGAGATCCCGTTCTCCCGCGATCTGTGGATCGAGCAGGATGACTTCATGGAGGAGAAGGTCGGCAAATTCTTCCGCCTCTTCCCCGGCAATGAGGTCCGCCTGAAGGGTGCCTACGTCGTCAAGTGCACCGGCTGCGTCAAGGACGCGGACGGCAACGTCACGGAGGTCCTTTGCGAATATGACCCGGCCTCCCGCGGCGGTGACCCCGCCGACGGCCGCAAGGTCAAGTCCACCATCCACTGGGTCGAGGCCAACGAGGCCGTAGACGCCGAGGTACGCCTGTATTCGAACCTCTTCACCGATCCCGATCCCGACGCGGCGGACAAGGACTTCCTCGAGTGCCTGAACCCGGATTCCCTCGAGGTCCTCACGGGCTGCAAGATCGAGCGTTCGCTCGCCGCGGCCAAGGCTCCGGAATCCTATCAGTTCATGCGCCTTGGCTACTTCTGCCCGGACAGCAAGGACTCGACGCCGGAGCACCCGGTCTTCAACCGCTCCGTCAGCCTGAAGGACAGCTATAAGCCGCAGGCCTGATCTCCAAAACCAAAAAAATGCAGCGCTCCCGGCGGGA
>ENA-UONS01002885-UONS01002885.1-human-gut-metagenome-genome-assembly--contig:-CS19-NODE-2885-length-12657-cov-5.135931_pt1 | contig 12657 bp, 9 predicted proteins | sample MGYA00242458_ERZ724005 | MGnify/ENA metagenome assembly ERZ724005
TTCGCCTGTTGTTCTAATAAAATCAAGTTTATATGTGCTATATCTATCAGTTGTCTTATCACCTTTTACTATTTTTCCTGTTGTTTCGTCTATTATATAATCATTCATTCTAGATTTCAATACAACAGTTAAAACATCTTTATTTCCAGTTTGCTTGAAGTCTGCTAACTTAACTGATAATACGCAAATTCTTTCCATTACATTTATTTGTTTTCTGTCTATATAACCTTGTAATTGCTTTTGATGTTGTTCAAATAGCTCATTTGTTTCAAATACTCTAATAGTACTCCAATCTCTTGCGGTCCACGCTTCTTGCAATTTTACAAATAGACTTCTAGTCCAAGATAAGAACTCTTCTTTATTAAACATTTCATCAACAGCTTTAACTTTTCTTTCAACATTTTCTTCAGAATCAAAATTAGATGCTGGTTGATACGTTTGAACTGGTCTAATTGGAGTGTGTTTATTCTTTGAAGAAATAGCATAAGCTATAGCAATTATAATAATAAAAGTTATTATTGTTCCCCACGAAGAACCTCCGCCACTACTATGGCTTGTTCCTCCATAACTAGAACTGTAATCATCGTCGTCCCAACTGCTCCATGAGCTTCCGCTATCCCACGAACTGTCGCTATCCCATGAGCTACCACTGTCGTAATCTTCAAAACTTCCTACATCTGCAATTGATGTTTTATAATCAATCGTAACTGTTGAAATAAACGTTATTAAAAGCAATGCAATGAATATTTTCTTTAATTTCTTCATATTTTACCCCCTTTTATATTCTTTATTATTATCCTATTCTTTCTAAATTTGATAGTGCCCAATTATGTTCTCCAGTTGTAATTACGCTTCCACAATACTCACACTTTCCAGCCGAAGTTATTTGTGTTATTGCTCCGCAATTTGGGCAATTTGTCGTATTTATTTCGATAGGCCCTGGTTTCGTTTTCTCTCCAGTGGTTCTTATAAAATCAAGTTTATAGGTACTGTATCTATAAGTTACTTTATCACCTTTTATAACACCACCTGTTGTTTCATCTACTATATAGTCAACCATTCTAGATTTTAATACAACCGTTACCACATCTTTAAATCCTGTTTGTTTGAAATCTGCCAATTCTACAGATAGTACTTGAATTGCTTCCATTACATTTATTTGTTTTCTATCTATATAACCTTGTAACTGTTTTTGATGCTGTTCGAATAATGCACTCGTCTCAAATATTCTAATAGAGTTCCAATCTCTTGCGGTCCATGCATTCTGTAATTTTACAAACAAATTGCTGGTCCAAGACAAGAATTCTTGTTTATCAAATAGTTCATCAACTGCTTTAATTTTTCTTTCAACATTTTCTTCAGTATCAAAATTATAAGTTGATTGATAATGGTATGATGTCTTTTCATCGTCAGAATGGTTATTTATATACATCAACGTAAGTAAGATAACAATAACAGCAACAAACACAAATATAAATGCAAACATAATTATTCCCGCTTCTGTACTATTCATTGGTGTTCCAGTACCACTATAGCCACTGCTACTACTATAACTTCTATCATCACTTCTTGATGAGCTACTTCCACTGCCCCACGAACTACTGCTACTACTCCATGATCCACTTGAACTGCTACTTCCACTGCTCCATGAACTACTATCATAATCTTCAAAGCTTCCAACATCTGCAATTGATGTTTTATAATTAGTTGAAAAAGTTGAAATTATCATTATTAATAGTAATAACATTAATATTTTCTTTAATTTTTTCATATTATTCCTCTTTTATATTCTTTAGTATTATTATCCTATTCTTTCTAAATTTGATAGTGCCCAATTATACTCTCATGTTGTTAATACACTACCACAATATTCACACTTTCCAGAGACAGTTATTTGTGTTTTTGCTCCACAGTTTGGACATTGAACAGTATTTATTGAATCAGATGTTTTAACACCAGTTTTTCTGATAAATTCCATCTTATATGTTCCATATCTAAATGTAGTTTTATCTCCCTTTAGAACTTTACCAGTTGTTTTATCTACTATATAGTCTAACATTTTTGATTGTATACTAACAGTAAGAATATCTTTATCTCCTGTTTGATAAAAGTCTGCTAATTTTGCAGATTGAACACTAATTTTATCCATTATATTCATTTGGTTTCTATCTATATAACCTTGTATCTGTCTTAAATGTTGCTCATATAATTCATTCGTTTCATATAATCTCATTTGGCTCCAATCGCCTGTAGTCCACGTTTCTTGCATTTTAATAAATAAATTGCTTGCCCACGATAATAATTTGCCTTTATCAAACTCTTCATCACGTTGTTTTATTGCCTTTTCAACGTTTTCTTCTTTAGAACACTCATATTTTTCATTGTAAATATTGGTCCTAAATCTGTTCATTCTCTCACGATATTCTCTATCATTTTTCTTCTTTTCTTTTACAATACATATCGCCATAATAACCCACATTCCAATTGGTAACAATGCAAGATACAAAACAGATCCCTGTGCTTTCAGTGCATCTGGCCAAAAATCTTCATATTCACTATAGTAATTTCTATCATAGTCCTCATCATCCCATGAACTTCCACTATCATAATCATCGTCCCACGAGCTGCCGCTATCATAATCATCATCCCACGAGCTGCCACTATCCCAGTCATCATCCCATGAACTTCCACTGTCCCAGTCATCATCCCATGAGCTACCGCTATCATAATCCTCAAAGCTTCCAACATCTGCAATTGATTTATTATAGCTAAAAGTTATTGTTAGAACTACTGCTAAAATAAGTGCTACTATTAAACCTTTTATAAATTTTTTCATTCGATTTTCCCCTTTTATTTTATCTTAATTAGCAATCTTTTAATATATCTTTTCCACCTTTTAAGTACTCGTATCCAGAGAAAATTGTTGCAATAACAGAAACCGTCATAAATATGCTTGCTAAAATATTCATTACAAAATCTCCTGTTGTCATATATGTAAGTGCACTGTTTACAAGTGCGTCTTGTTCAGTTTTTGCTCTAAGTACAAATGCAAAATAAGGTTGTGTTGTTAAAAACATTAAGATTATTGCAATCATTTGTGTAACAGTTTTTAATTTTCCCCAAACATTTGCAGCAATTACTTTTCCGTTATTTTGTACTGCAATTAGTCTGTAACCAGAAACAGCAAATTCACGGAATATTACTATAATTGGAATCCATGCGGGTAATCTTCCCATTCCCACAAATAAAATCATGGCAGCAACTACTAAAATTTTGTCTGCGATTGGATCTAAAAATTTTCCGAAGTTAGTCACTTGATTATTTTTTCTTGCCAAATATCCATCTAGTTTATCTGTTATTGATGCAATTATAAATATTAATTCCATTATCCACATTGTTGTAGATATGCCTAAAAAACTTCCCGGTATATCAAAAAAAGATACTATAACCATTATTGGAACTAGTATTATTCTAAATAGTGTTAATTTGTTTGGTAAATTCATTTTTGTTGTATTCCTTTCTTGAGGGTAAAATTTGATTGAAAGTTTGTAATTTTTATTCAATCATCTCCTCTTTGCTCGCTATAATTATATACAATAGCCTGTTAAAAATAAAGAGAAAATATAAAATTTTTAATTTTTTTCAAAATAAGACCTTTTTTCACAATAATAGGAAGATAGCCTACTCTCTTTAGAGTAAGCTATTCAATCTTTATTCGTAATCGACTATGTTTATCCATTGTTCCAGCATTTCTTGTTCTTCTGCTTTTCCTTTTGTCTTTCTTATTGCTGCAACTATTGGAATCCATCTTTGTACTTCTTTCTTGTCCGTTCCTGTCTTCTCGCAGTATAAATTTACGTATTTTTCTGCTAATTCTTTTTGATTTCTCATAGAGAATATTAAGTATGTGTTTGCTACGTCTGCTGAGCCATTTCCTTGTGTTGCGTGTGACCAGTCAATTATCGCATATTCGCCATTTTCTTTTACTATTATGTTGCTTGGAACGAAGTCTCCATGGCATAGTTTGTCATGGTTTTTCATTCCTTCTAGTCTTTGTAGCAACTCATATTTGGTTGTGTCATCTATGTTTGTAGCATCTGTTATTTTTCTTCTATATTTGTCTTTTATTCTATTTAATAGAGGTACTCTTTTCGATAAAACTTCTAATTGAATTCCTACGAAAAAGTTTAAATATTCGTCTTGTTTTTCCGGATGTTCTTTCATTAAAACATCTAGTGGCGTTCCCTCTACATATTCTGTAATTAGAGCCCATCTCTCGTTTATTTTTGTAACTTCTTGTAATCTAGATATTTTTAAATCTGTGTTTTCTTCCACTCTTGATTGAATTAAAGCTTCATTTAATATATCTGCCTTCGAGTAGTTTTCTACGAATAATTTTATTGTCTTATCTCCGTCTCTGTAAACAGTTTTTGTTTTTCTTTCTGCTATTGGATTTATCAAATTAAATTCCATTATCTTTCACCTCCATAATATGTTTTTAAATAAATTTCTTTTATCTCACTTATTAATGGGTATCTTGGATTTGCACCTGTACATTGGTCGTCAAATGCTTTTTCGCTCATCTCGTCTAATGTTGATAAGAAATCTTCTTCTGAAATTCCATAGTCTTTTATTGTTTTCTTGAAGCCGACTCTCTCTTTTAATTCGTCTATTTTATTTATCAATCTTTCTAGTTTTTCTTGGTCTGTGTTCCCGCCTAAGTTTAAGCTATCTGCTATTTCTGCATATCTTCTTAAGGCATGTGGATACTCGTATTGTGGGAATGTTCCCATTTTTGTTGGAACTTCTTCTGCATTAAATCTCATTACCTCATCTAATACTAAACCAACTGTAACTCCGTGTGGTAAATGATGATAAGCACCTAATTTATGTCCCATTGAATGGCATATTCCTAAGAAAGCATTTGCAAATGCCATACCTGCCATCGTTGCTGCATTTGCCATTTTTTCTCTTGCAATAGGGTCGTTTGCCCCTTCTTCATAAGCTCTTGGCAAATATTCGAATATTGTCTTGATTGCTTCAATTGCTAGTCCGTCTGTAAATTCAGTTGCCATCATAGAAACATATGCTTCTATTGAATGAACTAAGGCGTCAATTCCAGATGCTGACGTTAGTCCTTTTGGAGCATTCATCATCATATCTGCGTCTACTATTGCCATCTTAGGAAGCAATTCGTAGTCTGCAAGTGGATATTTTTGGCCTGTTGTTTCGTCTGTTATTACCGCAAATGGTGTTACCTCTGAACCTGTTCCTGCTGATGTTGGAACTGCTATAAAGTAAGCTTTCTCACCCATTTTAGGGAATGTGTAAACTCTTTTTCTAATATCCATAAATCTCATTGCCATATCTAGGAAGTCTACTTCTGGATGCTCGTATAGAACCCACATTATTTTTGCTGCGTCCATTGCAGAACCACCACCTATTGCTATAATGCAATCTGGTTTGAAGGCATCTATCAATTTTGCACCTTCTTTTGCACAAGCAAGAGTTGGGTCTGGAGCAACATTGAAGAATGTTTCGTGAACTATTCCCATCTCATCTAATTTGTCTGTTACAACTTTTGTGTAACCATTTTCATACAAGAATGTATCTGTTACTATAAATACTCTCTTCTTATTCATTACGTTTTTAAGTTCTTCTAAGGCTACAGGCAAGCAACCTCTCTTCATATAAACCTTTTCAGGCGCTCTAAACCAAAGCATATTTTCTCTCCTTTCGGCTACTGTTTTTATATTTAATAGATGTTTAATTCCAACATTTTCTGAAACCGAGTTTCCACCCCAAGTTCCACATCCAAGTGTTAAAGATGGAGTAAGTTTAAAGTTATACAAATCTCCAATTCCACCTTGTGATGATGGTGTGTTTACTAAAACTCTACAAGTTTTCATTTTGCTATAAAATTTTTTTATTTTTTCTTTTTCTGTAACAGTATTTACATATAAAGATGAGGTGTGTCCTAGTCCGCCATCTTCTATCAATCTATATGCCTTTTCAAGAGCATCGTCAAAACTGCTTGATTTATACATTGCAAGTACAGGAGACAATTTTTCGTGAGCAAATTCTTCAGATAAATCTACACTTTCAACCTCTCCGATTAAAATTTTTGTATTTTCTGGAACACTAACTCCAGCAAGTTCTGCTATCGTGTGTGCTTTTTGACCAACTATTTTAGCATTCAAGGCTCCGTTTATAATTATAGTCTTACGAACTTTTTCAGTCTCTTCAGGATTCAATATGTAACATCCTCTTTTAACAAATTCGTCTTTTACCTTATCATAAATCTTGTCGCTTACTATTACAGATTGCTCAGACGCACAAATCATTCCATTATCAAATGTTTTAGAATGTATAATCGAGTTTACTGCTAAAATTACATTAGCACTCTCGTCAATAACAGCAGGAGTATTTCCTGCACCAACACCTAGAGCTGGCTTTCCACTAGAATAAGCAGACTTAACCATGCCAGGTCCACCAGTTGCGAGTATTATGTCAGCAGATTGCATTAACATATTAGTAAGTTCAAGAGATGGAACATCAATCCATGCAATAATGTCTTCTGGAGCACCAGCTTTTACAGCTGCTTCCAAAACGGTTTTTGCAGCCTCTATAGTAGACTTTTTAGCTCTTGGGTGAGGACTGATTATAATTCCATTTCTAGTTTTTAGTGCAATTAAAGTTTTAAAAATTGCCGTAGAAGTTGGGTTTGTTGTAGGAATAACAGCGGCCACAATACCAACTGGTTCAGCTATTTTCTTAATTCCGTAACTCTCATCTTGATAAATTACTCCACAAGTTTTTTCATTTTTGTATTTATTATATATATATTCTGCCGCATAATGATTCTTAATTACTTTATCTTCTACTATTCCCATTCCAGTCTCTTCGACTGCCATTTTAGCAAGTGGAATTCTTGCTTCATTCGCAGCAATAGCCGCAGCCTGAAATATTTTATCTACCTGCTCTTGTGAATATTTCGAAAATTTCTTTTGTGCATTCTTAACTCTCTCTAGTGTCTTTGTCAAAGTTTCAACGCTGTCAACACATTCGTATTCACTCATTAAAAAATCCTCCTTATGTTTATTTAATGTACAACGAAGCATTCCTAAGCATTCCGGGGACGGAGAAAAAAATGTACAAGTTTTATATTAATTTCTAATATTTTTTAAACACCTATTTCTCTATTTATTGTACAATTTTTTCTCCGTCCCCAAACTGTACATTTAAATTTACGCCTATCATATCAAAAAACTAATAGTTTTACAACTATTAGTTTACTTTTTTGTTCTTATTTTTTATTTTGAAATTTCATAATCATATAAATTTATATAGTCATCTGCTATATTTGCTGTTGCACTTATCGACTCACCTGGCTTAAGCTCTGAAACTAATAAATAAATTTCTCCAATCGAATTTCCATTTACATCTAAGCATGTTACTTTTACATATTGTTCTTCTGTTTTTTCTTTTCCTATATTTGTAACTCTTAGTCTAAAATTGCTTTCTTCATTCTTAGAATCCATCGAAAATTCTGAGTATTTAAGATTTTCTACTATCTTTTCTTCTTGAGCTTTTGGAGAATTGTTTACTTTCATTCCATTTTCAATTTTGGCATTTTCTAGATTTTTCACATCAATTTTGCTGCCTTCTTGTAATTCTATTTGCATATTATTCTGATTTTCTTTATTTGTTTTGTCTTTTGCATTATCTTTTTGACTTACTCCAAATGCGATAATTATTGATAATATTGCTACTAAACAAATAATACATAAAATTATTTTTTTATCTTTCATTTCTTCTCCTCACTCTTAATCAATATCAACTGGTTTTAAATTTTCTACTTTTATTTTTCTCATTTCTCTTGTTCCAGATAAGCATCCATTTGCTATATAGTTATGGTTATGGTTCATTAATGTGTAATGACGTATTGGCTCTTGTATTTGCTCATGTTTTATTAAACTTGGCGTTGTTCCATCTTCTTTGTATATTTTATCTCCCATATTCCATTCATCAATATACATTAGTTTTTCCTGACTCACATTGTAGAATTCATGCTTCTTTACCGTTGTTATTTGAGTACCATCAGAGAAAGTCCATATATCATAGCTTAGCTCAAATTTAACTTCGTGCATATCGTCATTTAGTACTTCATCTATTTCCCATTTTTTCGTTTCTGTATTAAATGAAATTACTTTATCCCCGACTTTTAAGTCTTTTAATTTTTTCTTTCTTCTCTTTTTCTTTTCTTCATCATATATATCAATTTCAGTCTCACCTGATAAACACTCATATAACCATACAGATTCTGACCAGTTACTATCTTCATAATTTATGCCATCACCAACAGCTTTGATTCTTACAAAGGCATTAAACGAATTTCCTTCTTTATCAATGAAACTTTTAAGCATTTTTAAAGCATCATAAGATGTTTTATCTTTTTCAACTTCAACTGTTTCTATTATACTTTGCACAACATATTTTGTTGCATTTTCAACTCTATTCCAAGTCAATTTTGAATAACCATCTGCAGTCAATCTTGGTGTAGCTAGTTTAGGCAACTGTTTTGTAATATTATAGGTTCTTGTCGCCGTATTTCCTGCATTATCCACTGTTGTTACTATTGCCACTGTAGTGCCCTTATTTGTAATTATTGAAGTTTCTGTTAAATTTTCACTTTCAGTTACTCCCTTTAATTTATATACGTTACTCCTCTGTCCACTTGTAGAATCACTTCCATTGTTTAATTATATATATATATTGTTATTCGTTGCTCCACTAGTATATTCTTCTCCAGTACTACTGTTTAGTTTCATTGCAAGTGTTCCAGGAGTCGGAGATGTTTTATCTATTTTTACATTATAATTATTACTATAAACTGTATTTGTGCCATCAGTAGTTTTAACTCTTAATGTTGTTGTACCTTCTCTTTGTATTTCACTTGTATTTGTTGTTCCTGCTGTCACATTCTGTGCAGAGTCAGCAACACTCTCATAGCTTGTACTTATTCCACTTCCTGTTGTTCCGCTCACAAGAGTTGCATATACATTTTGCGAACTCCATTCACCATTCGTGTAAGCTTGTACAGTAGTTTCTTCATTGGTTGCTTCAACTATTTTATATTTTGCCTTTCCATCACTGTCCATTCCATCAGTTTGTAATCTAACATTAGTGTTTAAACATACTATAGGTCTAAAGCCTATACTATTTAGTCCATACGATACAGATAAATTTACCGAGTGGTCTCCATTCTTATTTGAAATATTTATACCAACTGGTACTGTTGCCCACCAACAGCCTTGACCTATTATCCAATAACCCTCACAACTATTTCTTACTTCTTCTTCAATGCTTTGAAAGTATAGTCTATCACTATAGCCAGTATCAGTAGATTTAATATTATCCATAATTATCATAAGAATAACTTAACTTTGGATATCCATCATTACTATTCCAACTTTTCGCAAACATTTCTACTGTAGGTCCTGCTATTGCATATTCAGCATATTCATTTCCATATAAACTCGACCATCCTTCTGTATCTAACATATATTTTATTGGAGAGCTATCATAATCTTTTTTTAACCAATTTTTGGCTAAGCTATTATAACTTGAATATCCAGACTTTTGTATAGTAGCAAGTGCTGCGCATTTTGGAGAGTCAACTAATGCATCCACCTGATTTCCATTTGCTGATACGGGCGTATTATATTCCCCTGCTGAATTCTTTATGTCTATACAATCATCTGCTATTAAATATATATGGTCATTCTCTGATGAATCTCCCGCATCTGATTTACCAGCGTAAAATATTTTCCATCCAACATTTTTATCTCCTCCATTAGGAGTATAATTTGTTACTGTACTACCTATATATGAGCCAATATTATTTACTACATCACTTGCATCAGATGTTTGTGTCGTTGCCTTAGATAATTTTAAACTTCCAGCCTTTAATTCCGGTGTTTTTAAACTATATTGTGATGTATTTCCTGCTTCATCTTTTATCCATACATAATATGTAGTATTGTGTGTTAATTTTGATGTACTATTTTCAAAACTTTTTGTATTCGTGACTCCTGTAAATTTTTCTGGTTTCGTAGAACTTGTTGTTACTGCATAACCTATTATTCCACTTTCACTATCTGACGCACTTATTTTTATGCTATTAGTATTTATTGCTGTTGCTGATACTTTCGGATTATTTTTGTCAATATTTTTTACTTCATATTGCAACTCTGAAACAGATTCACTTCCATTCCACAGTCTTGCATACATAATTCCATTAGTAGAAAAAACTTGTTCCTTTGAATCATTCCAATTTTTACCGTCTTTACTTGTTTGCAATGTATACTCTTGAATAGTTGTCTTTACATTGACTATTACATTACCTTTCGTCCAACCACTTGGGCTTAATGAAAATGTTGTATTATTGTTATTCAATTCGTAATCCGAATTTTTCTTTGTTATTCCACTTTTTATAGTGTATTTTCTTCCACTCTTTTTGCAAGTTACTTCATACTCTTCAGCATCACTATCAGGTTCTAGTGTGTAATCTTCATTAAAGAACTTTTTCAACTCTTTGTCAAAGTCATTTCTTCTTATAACAGCATCTTTATTATTAGCTTGTGCTGCTAATGCTGATAAGTTTATTTTTTCCTTTTCATCTGCAATCTCAGTTTCCTGTTTTGCAACTTCTGCTTTTGAAATTATTCCATTTCTTTTTATTATTAAGCTTATGCTTACTCCTGCTAATATTAGCAAAACTACAATAGTAACAATAAGTGCAATAATAGTAATTCCATTTTCTTTTTTGGTCATTTTTAGTATTTTCCCCCCTAAGTATAATTTTTTAAAACAAGTCTTTTTAACGTCAAAAAGATAGAAATAGTTTTTACTCCAGTTCTATCTTTTTCATTTTATATTTTTGAGTACAACAAACAAGCCTTAGCAAATTTTACTAAAGTTTGCATTTGGTAAAATGCATGGTGTGTGTGTGTGTGGGTGTGTACAACCACAACGGTTTGCTGGTTTATTCATTCTATTTTACTCCTCTTTTCTCTTGTTTTGCATTTCAAATACCTTTGTTTACAAATTTATAATAACATAATATATATTTGTATTTTCAACTGGTTCCTCCTGTTTTCAATTTTAAGGTTTATAGAAAACTTTTACCCAGTTTTTGCCTACTTTTAGTCTATTGATGCATTGTATATTTTTACTATTGCATTGTTTAATGCTGTATCAAATTCTTCTTGTGTTTGATGTGCATTTAAGTCTTGTAATAATGCTCTTGAGAAGCTTGCTATCATTCTGTTATTTTTAGCAAGTAATTCACATGCTTCATCTATCTCGTATCCGCCAGATAAAGCAACAATTCTTACAACACAGTCGTAATCATATAAATCTAAGTAATGGTTTGCAACTGTTGGTATTGTAAATTTGAACATTATTTTGTCTGCTGGATTCCATTCTTTTAGTTTTCTTATTATTTCGTCTTTTAATATTTTTTCGCAAAGTTCTTTTTGCTCTGAATGTATGTCTACTTCTGGCTCAATTATTGGAACTAATCCACCGTCACATATTGTTTTTGCAAATTCGAATTGTTGATTTACAATATCTCTTATGCCTTCTTCATTTGCTTCATATATTACAGATCTCATCTTTGTTCCAAATACATGCTTTTTGTTAGCTTCTTCTATTTCTTCCTTTAAGTTTGGAATTTCTTTCATTAATTTTACGCCATTCTTTTCTTCGGCTAATCCCTTATCAACTTTTAAGAAAGAAACTATTCCCTTTTCGTCCCATAAATAATCTGCTGTAAATTTTCCATTTACTTCTGACATCATTGTTTTTTCGAAAAGAATTGTTCCTAAAATGTGCTCATTTGTGAACACTTTGCTTGTCATAACTCTTTTTCTCATTTCATGGATTAGATTAAACATTTCCTCTTCTGAGCTATATTCACTTTCATCTATTCCATAATTTTTTAGAGTCTTTGCACTGCTTCCTCCACTTTGGTCAAGAGCTGCAATAAATCCTCTTCCATCTCTCATAATTTCATACATTTTCTCATTCATTTGTATTACCTCCATATATATAGTTTTTGTCATAGTTAAAAATATATGCTTAAATCATACAATTTTCCCTTAGATTATACTTATTAAAATTGTAAAAGTCAACAGTAATTGTACAGGGATTTCCTTTCAAATTTTTTTATATGTACATATATTTTTCCTCATTCCTCTTCAAATAATTCCTTAACATATAACTCTCTATTTTTTAATTCATGTTCTTTGCCTTGCAATAAATTTTCAAAAAACATTGCTAAATATTGAAAAGTTGGATATATTCCTTTTGGAATGTTTCCATAGTTGCTCCTTACTAAAGCATTTCTAAAATACAAGCTATTATTTTTGAACATATCATTATTAATATTGAATCCAATGCTATTTAAATACTTTTCAATAAACACTGCTGTCGTTCTGGTATTTCCTTCTCCAAATGGATGAATCTGCCAGATGCTTGATGTAAATTTTATAATATGGCTTATTAATTCATCTTTATTTAATTTTGAATAATCAAAATCTTTTTCCTCTTTAAAGTCGTACTCAATGTAGCTTTCTATATCTTGGTAATTTA